>Ga0310695_10006130_pt1 | contig 20172 bp, 17 predicted proteins | sample RumenRJG_04DNA_FD_203882 | JGI IMG/M metagenome (GOLD analysis project Ga0310695, IMG submission 203882) | Bovine rumen microbial communities from Lethbridge, Alberta, Canada - RJG_04 (v2) (version 2) | ecosystem: Host-associated > Mammals > Digestive system > Stomach > Rumen | place: Canada...
GAGGGCAAGGCGCACGGAGTGCCTGTCACGGAGGTGCATTTCCACGAGGTAGGCACGATGGATGCGATTGCTGACGTGACTGCTGTCTGTCTTCTGATGGACCGCGTTAAGCCGCAGAAGACTGTCTCTTCCCCTGTGAACGTAGGCGGCGGCACGGTGAAGTGTGCCCACGGTGTGCTCCCGGTACCGGCTCCTGCCACAGCTAATATACTTGAGGGGATACCATCGTATTCAGGAGATATAAAAAGCGAACTCTGCACGCCTACAGGCGCCGCTCTTCTCAGATACTTCGCAGATGAGTTCGGAGACATGCCGCAGATGATTATCGAACGCCGCGGCCATGGCATGGGAATGAAAGACTTTGAGCGGGCCAACTGCGTGACTGTTGCCATTGGTGAGACAGGGCAATCAGAGGATTGACCGTAAAGTAAACGTGGGATTATAATTTATACGTATAGTGATAACCGCTGGCCGCAAGGCTGTTTTACAAGAAATGAGGTGTAATATGGGAATATTTGATAAGATCACCGGTAAGGAAGCTAAGGCTAAGGCAGAAGCTGCAGCAGAAGAGGCAAAGGCAAAGGCTGAGAAGGCAGCAGAAGAAGCAAAGGCGGCTGCCGCTAAGGCCAGAGAAGAAGCTTTCAATAAGAGAAATGCCGAGGTAAAGGCAGCTCAGCAGGAAAAGATCGCTGAAGAGAAGGCTGCTGCAGAGGCTGCAGAGATAAAAGTAGCAGAGGCTAAAAAGGAAGCCAACAAGGCTTTCAAGCTCGCAGTTGACGGAGACTTTGGTCCGGCAACTATCAAGGCTGTACAGCACATCCTCGGATGCAAGGAAGATGGTATCTGCGGAACAGAGACTATCAAGGCTATCCAGAAATTAGTCGGAGCTGAGGCTGATGGAGTTTGGGGAACAAAGACTTCCAGTGCTCTGCAGAAATTCCTCGGTGTAACAGTTGACGGAGTTGCAGGCCCTGAGACATTCAAGGCATTCCAGAAGTGGGCTAACAAGGAGCTCGGATTCTAGGATATCTCCTGTACAACTTAAGAATTTTGCTGATATAAAAATCCTCCGCCGGACACAGATCCGGGGGAGGACTTTTTGATCTATTGCATGAAAGGTGTTTTACTTCTTTGCAGCAGCGATCTTGTCAATAGTGAGAGTTTTGTCAGACCGCCCTGATGTGTTACAATACGGTGTGGTATAAAGAAAGAAGGTGGGCATTATTTCCAGAGTAGTAGTGGGACTCTCAGGCGGGGTCGACAGCGCGGTGGCTGCATATTTGCTGAAGGAGCAGGGCTATCAGGTGATAGGCGTGACTCTTAGGACGTGGGAAGCCGGCACCGGCGCGTACAGCCGCTGCTGCGACATCAGCGACGCGCGCGCGGTCGCCATGCAGCTTGAGATACCTTTTTACAATATCAACTGCCTGCCTGAATTCACTGAACATGTCACCGGACCTTTTATCGAGGCCTACATGAACGGCCTGACTCCGAATCCTTGCGTGGCGTGCAACAGGCATATAAAGTGGGAGAGGCTGCTGAGATTTGCCGACGATGTCAACGCGGAATACGTTGCCACAGGCCATTACGCCCGCGTGGTGAAAGCCGAAAACGGAAGATATACCGTGAAGCAGTCGGCGGCTGCCGCAAAAGACCAGACGTACATGCTGTATCAGCTCACCCAGGAGCAGCTCGCACGCACTCTGATGCCGCTTTCCGAACTTACAAAGGACGAGGTGAGGCGCATCGCTGAAGAGGCAGGGCTTACGGTCGCCGGCAAGCATGATTCACAGGAGATCTGTTTTGTGATCGAAGGCGGATACGCGGAGTATATAGAGGAGCACTCAGACAGGGCGCTGCCGCCGCCGGGAGACTTCGTCGATGAAAACGGCAGGGTGCTGGGAAGGCACAAAGGCATCGTGAACTATACCGTTGGGCAGCGTAAGGGTCTGGGACTGGCTCTGGGATATCCGGCTTATGTGAAGAGGATAGACGCTGAAAACAATACTGTGGTGATAGGCGATCTCGGATCGGTCTATGAAAGCCGCATTCTGTGCAGGGATGTGTGTTTCATGGCCATCGAGGGCATAAAAACAGGAGAAAAAGTGCCGGCTTTCGTGAAGATAAGATATCATCACGCTGCTGTACCGGCAGTCCTCGAACGAGTCGACGATAACACAATATCTGCCGCCTTTGATGAGCCGGTCAAGGCACCGGCGCCGGGGCAGTCGGCTGTCTTCTATGACAGCGAAAACCGCGTTATAGGAGGCGGTATCATTCAGCAGATAAGGTAAATAATGGAGGTTATTATGGATATATATGAAGAGATCGAATTGATGGGCTGTCCGTATTGCGGAGGTGCCGGTTTTCTTGACGACGGAAACGGCTGGTGCTGGACTGTCACATGCATGGACTGCGGCTCGCAGACAGGAGAATTCGCCTACAGCGGTCCGGAGGACAGGGCAGATGCCGCCAGAAAGGCTGCGCATGTATGGAACATCGGCAAGGTCATCAGAAGTGATCTCGGTGAATAGACATAGTATTATAATTAATGCAGATTTTCTGTGATTCGCATTGTTAATCGAGTATCAATGTGGTAAAATCTACAAATAATTGTGCCGGACATTTAAGGCACAATAACAATTTTGCCTTAAAAAATTGGGAAATATGCGGTTATTAACCACGGGATCAGAGAGATCCAAAAAGGAGGAACTATTAATGAGAGTAGCTATTAACGGTTTTGGACGTATCGGAAGACTCGCCTTCAGAAAGATCTATCAGGACAAGGACATTGATGTCGTAGCTATCAACGACCTTACAAGCCCTAAGATGCTTGCACACCTGCTGAAGTATGACAGCGTTCAGAAGAAGTTCGACGCTGAAGTAGAGGCTGCAGAAGACGGCATCGTAGTAGACGGAAAGAAGTTCAAGGTTTATGCAGAAGCTGACGCTTCCAAGCTCCCTTGGGGCGACCTCGATGTAGACATCGTTCTCGAGTGCACAGGCTTCTACACATCAAAGGCAAAGAGCCAGGCTCACCTTGATGCCGGCGCTAAAAAGGTTATCATTTCCGCTCCTGCAGGCAATGATCTTCCTACTATCGTATACGGAACAAACCATGACATCCTTACAAAGGAAGACACTATCGTTTCCGGAGCATCCTGCACAACAAACTGCCTCGCTCCTATGACAAAGGCACTCAACGATTTCGCCCCTATCCAGACAGGATTCATGACAACTATCCACGCTTACACAGGTGACCAGATGATCCTCGACGGACCACACAGAAAGGGTGACCTCAGAAGAGCTAGAGCTGGTGCTGTCAACATCGTTCCTAACAGCACAGGCGCTGCAAAGGCTATCGGACTGGTAATTCCTGAGCTCGCTGGCAAGCTGACAGGAAACGCTATGAGAGTTCCTGTTCCATCAGGCTCCATCACTATCCTCGATGCTATCGTTAAGGACGATACAGACTCCCTGACAGCAGAGAGCGTAAACGCTGCTATGAAGGCTGCTGCTACAGAGTCCTACGGATACACTGAAGATGAGATCGTTTCGAGCGACATCGTCGGAATGAGCTTCGGTTCACTCTTCGACGCTACTCAGACTATCGTTATGCAGTGCGCTGAGCACCTCTTCGAGGTAAGAGTTACTTCGTGGTATGACAACGAGATGAGCTATGTAAGCCAGCTCGTAAGAACACTGAAGCACATGGTAGAACTCGGCTAATCTGATACCGAAATCAAAGATAAACTCCGGTTTTCAAGCCGGAGTTTTCTTATGCAAAAAATGTGGTATCATTAACGATGAAAGATTAATCAGATATATGAGGTAACAGTTATGTATTACAGTGAAACAGAAGCAAGAAGGCTCGTGGTTGAGGCGGGGCTGAAGCTGCTTGAGAACAGGCTCATAGCACGTACCTGGGGCAACATAAGCGCGAGGATCAGCAAGGATGAGTTCATCATCACTCCGAGCGGCAGGGCATATGACACCCTGACGCCAGATGATCTGGTCAAGGTAAAGGTGGCTGACTGCTCATATACCGGCAGCATAAAGCCGAGCAGTGAAAAAGGCGTGCATGCCGCGGCTTACTCGCAGAGAAACCACGTCGGATTCATAATCCACACGCATCAGTATTACGCGTCGGTCGTCGCAGCCGAGTGCAGAAACATCAGAAAGGCTCCGTGCGCGGCATATGCTCTGCCGGGAACAACAAAGCTGAAGAAATACATGGCGGAAACCATCAGGAACAACCCGTATGAGAACATGTTCCTCATGGCAAGGCACGGCACGCTTATACTTGGCTCCGATATGGAAGAGGCCTTCGCGAGGGCGGAGGAGCTCGAGGACAGGTGCAGGCTCATAGTGGAGTCGAGAGTAAAGCTCAACGCCGCTGCGGCTGACAGGGAGTTCGATACTTCGAAAGTGAACATAAAGGCTCTGCCTTTTGTAAAGGTAGTCAGCGATCCTTACATCATGAAGTGCTGCGAAAAGGGCAAAACGGTTGGCTCGTACATTGATGATTTCGCGCAGATAGTGGGCCCTGACATGCAGGTAGTGAACTGCGATGAGTGGGCAGCTGAGCGCACGCTCCTCGGATATTCCACCAGCCAGACAGCAAGAGGCTTTGCCGGAAAGATGCCTATGACCGGAGCGCTCGACCGCATGGGCGGACAGCAGCCTGCTCTCAACTCGGCGATAGGGCGCAACGCCGTTCTCGTAAAGGGCGTAGGCGCTGTATGTGTCGGCAAGACTGCTTCAGATGCTGAGGCCATCGCAATGATCGTCAGCAAAAACTGCGCTGCGGCCTGCTACGTGAAATACGCTAAACCACTCGGCGCAATAGACACAAGACTTCAGAGATACATCTATCTGTCAAAATACTCCAAAAAGATGGATGCGTAAGCAGCTTTAACTGATGAAGGATGATGACTGATGAGTATGCTCAGATACGTAGACAGAAGAAATACTGACTGTTTCAAATGGGACGGCCTTGAGAACACATTCAGCAGGAGCGACCTGCTGGCGATGTGGGTGGCAGACATGGATTTTCAGGTTCCTGAGTGCGTGCGCCGCAGACTTGCGGATTATATAGAGCTCGGCACATTCGGATATTACAATCCGCCTGAAGGATATTACAACGCTTTCATTGAGTGGGAACGCAGATATCACGGCTACGAAGTGAAGAAGGACTGGATGAGATTTGCTCCGGGCGTGGTGCCGGCTTTCAACTGGCTGGTGCAGATGATGTCAGGCGAGGGGGAGGCCGTGGCTGTAATGCCGCCGGTCTACTACCCGTTCATGAACGCTGTGAAGAATAACGACAGGCGCCTTGTGAACTGCCCGCTCATACTGACGGATGACGGCTATGTGATGGACTATGAGGGTTTCGAAGAGGCCATAGTGCGCGAGGACGTCAAGGTGTTCATTTTCTGCTCGCCTCATAATCCTGTGGGCCGCGTCTGGAAGAGAGAAGAGATAAGACGCATGCTCGATATATGCAAAAGACATAAGGTCTTCGTCATCTCAGATGAGATACACCACGACCTCATTATGAGCGGACATGAGCATGTTCCGTCGGCAACAGTGGGCGACGAGCCCGGGGCATACGATGACATGCTTGTTACATTGACTGCGGCTACAAAGACTTTCAATCTGGCAGCTGTGCAGAACTCCATAGTGATAATCCCTGACGAAGGGATACGTGCAAAATGGGATAAATTCGCGGAGGGGATACGCATAAGCGGAGGCAATTCCTTCGGATACATTGCCGTGCAGGCCGCCTATGAAGAGGGACGTCCGTGGTTCGAAGAGCTCCTTGGCATAATCGAAGGCAACTATAAGTATCTGCGCGACAGGTTCGGGGCAGAGCTGCCTGAAGCAAGGATCGCCGACCACCAGGGCACATATCTTCTGTGGGCAGACTTCAGTGCTTACATGGACCGCATCATCGCAAAGGCTGCGGAAAAGTACTCTGTGGATCCTGATGCCGAGGATGCAGCTGTGACCGCGATGCAGCACCTGATGGAAGACGAATGCGGACTGGCTTTCGATTACGGAGCGTGGTTTGGCGGCAATGAGTATGCAGGCTGTGTAAGGATCAACCTGGCTACATGCAGGGAAAACATTGAGACCGCAGCTGAAAGGATCATCGCAAGCCTGAAAGCCTGAAGAATAATAAATGATCACAAAAAGACCTGAAATGAAAGCTTTGATTCATTTCAGGTCTTTTACTTTTTTGTATAAGACGGTTAGCCGCAGATCTCGGTCAGTGCCCTGAGTGCAGCGTCGACGTCGGCTTCGGTATTGAAGTTTCCGAAGCTGAAGCGGATGGTGCCGGTAGGGTATGTGCCAAGCGTCTTGTGTGCGTTTGGCGCGCAGTGCAGTCCGACTCTCGTTTCAATGCCGTATTCAAAGTCGAGCCTGAATGCCGCGTCGGCACAGTCGACATCAAGAGTCTGTATCGATACTACGCCCGTGCGGTTCTTTATATCTTTGCGTCCGATTATCTTCAGCTTGCCGGCTTCCTCGAGAGGGATGAGCCCGTCGAGAAATCTCTGGGTAAGTCCGAGCTCGTGTGCGGCAATGGCATCGAGGCCTTTTTCATTGATCCATTTGAGGCCTGCATGCAGTCCGACTATTCCCGGGATGTTCATCGTGCCCGGCTCGAATCTGTCAGGCATGAAGTCAGGTATCTCTTCAGTGTGGCTTATGGAACCGGTTCCTCCAGAGAGGAGAGGGTCGATAAGATTTATCATGCCCTCGTCGAGTATGAATCCGCCGATGCCCTGAGGGCCGAGAAGAGACTTGTGGCCAGTGAAGCAGAGAGCGTCTATGTGCATTTCTTTCATATCGATCGGGATAATGCCTGCGCTCTGGGCTGAGTCAACTATGAACTTGAGGCCGTGCTTCCGGCAGATCGCTCCGACTTCCTTAAGCGGGTTAAGCGTACCGACAAGGTTGCTTGCATGAGTCATGACTATGGCAACTGTATTTTCTTTGATCATGCCTTCGACTGCGTCAAGCACAAGCTCACCGCATTCTGTGCCAGGAATACGATCGAATTCAACGCCCTTTTTGGCAAGCTGAACGAGCGGCCTCATGACAGCATTGTGTTCCATCGAAGAGCAGAGGATGTGATCGCCCGGCTTCAGGAGACCCTTGAGAACCACATTGAGTGACTCCGTTACGTTCTTTGTGAACACGACATTCTTGCAGTCAGAACCGCCGAACATATCCTTGAGCATCTCGCGGGTCTCAAAGACCGTACCTTCGAGATCATAGGCGACCTGGTATCCGCCTCGGTTTATGTTGGCTCCGATGCTTGTCATATATTCGTAAACGGCATCTGCGACTTCCTTAGGCTTAGGGTATGAAGTCGCGCCGTTATCCAGATAGATCTTTTCCATTTTGAAATCCTTATGCAATTCCTGAGAAATATCTTCTGATTCGATTATAATACATCGGAGGGCTTTTATCAGCATTTGGGACTATCATAATTGACCCCTATAGATATTCTCTATACCAGACAGCTGAATCTGATAATGGAAAACAAAGTTCGGCTCAGCACTGAATTGTTAACTGAATCGCATGGATGCATTAAATTAAAAACGCTGAAATGCATTGAAATTTGAACTGAATTCGGTTGAATATTTGTGGCCCTTTACCATATAATATCGAATAGACAAGAATGAGGAATTCAGGAGAATATGAATATATGGATTTCAGCCAATATAAACACGTACATTGCCTGGGCATAGGCGGAATCGGTCTGTCAGCAGTTGCCGAGATACTCCGGGACAGAGGGTATATCGTCAGCGGTACTGACATACATCCGTCTAAAGTCACCAGGCATCTTGAATATCTGGGGATAAAAGTATACTCAGAGCACAAGCCGGAGAACGTCGAGGGTGTCGATGCCATCGTTTATTCCGCGGCTGTCTCGGATGAGAATCCTGAGGTGATAAGGGCAAAGGAGCTCGGGATCCCTCTGTTCTCAAGAGCACAGGTCCTTGGCATGATAATGGACGACTATGAGAATTCCGTAGCTATCTGCGGAACTCACGGCAAGACTACCGTCACATCGATGACATCGCTTATTCTTCGCAACGCTGAGTACAAGCCGACGATCCTCGTCGGAGGCAATCTGCCTCAGATCAACGGCAATGTCGAGATAGGCGGCACGAAGTACTTCGTGACAGAGGCATGTGAGTACATGGACAGCTTCCTTCAGCTGAAGCCAAGCATCGGAGTCATTCTCAATATCGACTCGGATCACCTCGATTACTTCAAGGACATGGAGCACATTGTCAAGTCTTTCAGCACCTTTGTTGAGCAGATCCCGCCTCACGGAATAATCATCGCCTTCGGTGACAACCCGTTCGTAAGGCGAATACTCAAGGGCCACGATAACAAGATCACATATGGTTACGGCGAGAGCAACGACTACTATGCAGAGAATCTAAAATTCAACGAGAACGGATTCCCGGTATTCGATATATGCCATGAAGGCAGCAAGCTCGCTTCTCTGGAGCTCAGCGTGCCTGGCGAGCATAATGTGCTGAACGCCATGGCAGCTTTCGTGACCGCTTCATATCTGGGCGTAGACATACCGGTGATCCAGTCTACTCTCAAGGATTACAGCGGTACCAACCGCAGATTCGACTTCCTCGGAACGACAACGAACGGCGTAAAAGTGATCGATGATTACGCTCATCATCCTACAGAGATCAAGGCGACGCTTTCAGCCGCTAAAAATGTGAAGCACAATAAGCTCTGGCTGATATTCCAGCCTCACACATACACAAGAACGAAAGCTCTTTTCAATGAATTCGTCGACGCGTTTACAGATGCGGATGTGGCAATAGTGACAGACATTTACGCCGCGCGCGAAAAGGATGTATACAACATCTCTTCTTACAAGCTGGTAACTGCGATGAAAGCAAAGCATCCGGATAAACCTGTATATTATGTCAAGGATTTCGAAGATATCGTGAAGTATATCGAGAAATTCGCCGGCAAGGATGACATCGTCATGACAATGGGTGCCGGCGACGTCTACAAAGTAGGAGACATGCTGCTGCACAAGGAAGAAAAACAATAATTCAGGACGCACAAGGAGGAGATTTAGCGCCATGATACGCAATATGACAAGTGAAGCATTTTCTAATCTCAGGCTCTTCAGCTGCAATTCCCACCCGGAACTTGCGCAGGAAATAGCCGAACACATGGGTATTGAACTGGGAAAATCAACGGTAACTAGGTTCAGCGACGGAGAAACAAGCGTAAGCATTTGGGAATCTGTAAGAGGTAAGGATTGTTTCATTGTGCAGTCAACATGTGATCCTGTAAATGACTATCTCATGGAGCTTCTGATCATGACAGACGCTCTCAAGAGAGCATCATGCAACAGCGTTACAGCTGTTATGCCGTATTACGGATATGCCAGACAGGATCGTAAGGCAAAGGCAAGAGATCCAATCACAGCAAAGCTCGTAGCAAACATGATGACAGCTGCAGGCATCGACAGAGTCATCACCATGGATCTTCACGCGTCACAGGAGCAGGGCTTCTTCGACATTCCTGTGGACCACATGCTTGGACAGCCGATGCTGACTGACTACTTCAAGCTCAAGGATCTTGATGATCTCGTCATCGTATCGCCTGACCATGGCTCGGTAACAAGAGCCCGCAACATGGCCAAGCCGTTCAACTGCCCGATCGCCATCATCGACAAGAGACGTCCTGAGCCAAACAAGAGTGAGATCATGAACATCATCGGTGAGGTAAAAGGCAAAAACTGCATCATCCTTGACGACCTCATCGATACAGCCGGCACTATCTGCAATGCAGCAAAGGCGCTTGATGACCTCGGAGCAAAGAGCGTATATGCATGCGCTACTCACGCTGTTCTTTCGGGTCCGGCCATCGAGCGAATCGAGGCAAGCCCGATCAAGGAGATGGTGCTGCTCAACACGATCCCTATCCCTGAAGAGAAGAGACTGAAGAAGTTCACTGTTCTCTCGGTAGGACACATTTTCGCGGAGACGATCTCAAGAGTTTACTCCAACAAGCCGATCTCCGTAATGTTCGGAAACTAAGACTATTAATGGGACTTTTTAAAAGAAGTAATGATGAGCCGGGATTTGCTAAGGATACGTATGTGATAGCGGGTCTTGGGAATCCCGGCAAGGAATACGAAGAAACGAGGCACAATATGGGGTATAAAGCCATAGATGTGCTTTCTTCGAATGAGAATATTGAAGTGAGGCGTAGCAAGTTCCATTCACTCTTCGGCCGCGGTACGATCGCCGGCAGGAAGGTGATACTTGTGAAGCCTGAGACTTACATGAACAGGAGCGGCATCGCCGTAAGAGAAGCGGCGATGTATTTTGATGTTGCGCCGGAAAACCTCATAGTTATATACGACGACATAGACCTGCCGGCGGGATCCATCCGCATAAGAAAGTCCGGCGGCGCGGGCACTCACAACGGCATGAAGAGCGTTGTGCAGGAGCTTGGCACAAAGGATTTCATAAGGATAAGGATAGGCGTCGGAGCTGCCGAAGCGGGTGAAGACCTGGTAAACAGGGTGATCGGCAAGGTGCCTGAAGAGGAGAAGAAGCTGCTGCAGAAGGCTGCTGCTGAGGCTGCCGACGCAGTAAGGGATATAATAGCCATCGGCGTAGACAACGCCATGAACAGGCACAATCATGTGATATCAAAGGAAGCTAATGATAATTGACCACACCGGTATCAGCGGCAGCAGAACAGCTTACATGCTGGCCGCAGGCATAAAGGAGAAGCACAAGCTTCTGGCGGTGGTCCCGACCGGACAGGCAGCAACCCGTCTGGCCGACGACCTCGTTTTTTATATGCCGCAGCTCAATGTGATAGTGCTTCCTGAGGAAGAAGATGTACAGGTGCTTTATGAGGCCCGCGACAGGGGAGCTCTTGTGAAGCGCATACAGGCGCTCACTGCCCTGACGGGCAGTGCTCCGGATGCCGATCCGGAGACGGGCGCCGGCATGACAGCTGTGATAGCGCCCGTGAGCGCCGCCATCAAGCTGACCGAATGCCCGGATAGATTCAAGGCCTCCATCATAAGGATTGCTATAGGGGACAGGATGGACCCTCACGAGTTGAGGCGCCGGCTTTCACTGGCAGGCTATCAGGCAGCAGATGTCACAGAATCTCCGGGCGAATACACATCGCGCGGAGGCATACTCGACGTTTATTCACCGTCGCTCGACAACGCTGTCAGAATAGAATTCTTTGACGATGAGATCGATTCGATCCGCAGCTTTGATGCTGAGACGCAGAGATCCGTAGAGCAGCTAAGTGAGGTGGTCCTGGTACCTGCGGCGGAATTCATACCGAATAACGAAGAAAAGGAAATGGCCCTTGCTGCGGTCATGAAAGAATATGACCGCATGATACGCCGCTACAGAAAGGAGCACCAGCGCCCTGATGTGGCTGACGGCCGCATAGACGCGGTAGAGTCGTACAGGGGCAGAATCAAAGACATCTTTGAGACCAGCGCCAGCTCGCAGATATACGCTGATCTTCTTCAGTACTTCGATGTTGAAAAGTGCAGGCTGTGGGATTACGCGACAGGAGCCGTTACGGCAGTCTGCGACCCTGCAGCTGTCATGAGCTCCATGCCTGAGTCAGCTGACAAGGAAGATTTCTTCGGGATCTACAGCGGCGCGTACGGCACGGCAGCAAAGCGCGATGTAGAAGTCTTCACGCCGTTTCCCGAGACGGTGCCGGGAGTTGATAAGTTTGACAGCATCGATAACGTGAGGAGCCGTCAGATAGCTCCTTTCAACGGGCATATAGAGCTTTTCGCGTCAGAAGTCGGGCGCCTGCTCGCCGACGGATACCGGGTCATCATTGCAGCCGGGTCTGAAGAGAGAAACGAGAGGGTAAGGGAATATCTCGAGATCGCCGAAGTGAGCGGAAGCGTATCATACAGAAGCGGCAGCCTTTCGGGCGGCTTCATAATGGATGACGACAGGATATGCTTCATATCCGGACAGGACATCTTCACGGGAGCGATCAAGGCTCCGCGCCGCAAGGCTAAGCGCAAGAGCTCCAAGGACAGCATACGCTTCTCAGATCTCCATAAAGGAGATTATGTAGTGCACGAGACACACGGCATTGGAAGGTTCGAGGGCATAAAGCCTGTCACGGCTGACGGCGTAACGCGGGATTATCTCCTGATCCGCTATGCCGGCACGGACATGCTGTACATACCTATCGAGCAGCTCGATGTGATACAGAAATACATAGGAAACTCAGGAAATCCGCCTGCGCTTTCGAGACTGTCTGGCACCAGCTGGAGGCGCTCGAGAGAGCGTGCACGCAAGGCTGCCATGGAGATCGCCGAAGACCTCATAAAGCTTTACGCGAAGAGGCAGGCCGGGGGCGGCTACGCGTTCGGTCCTGATACAGTGTGGCAGGCTGAATTCGAGGAGTCCTTCCCGTACACTGAGACCGACGACCAGCTCAGAGCGACAGAAGAGATAAAAGAAGACATGGAGAAGCCGCTCCCTATGGACAGGCTGCTTTGCGGTGATGTCGGGTACGGCAAGACCGAAGTGGCGGCCAGAGCGGTGTTCAAGTGCATCTCAGAGGGCAAGCAGGCCGCCATACTCGCGCCTACGACTCTGCTGGCCGACCAGCACTACCACAACCTGCGTGAGCGCTTCGAAAAGTTCCCGTTCGAGATAGAGGAATTATCGAGATTCAGATCAAAGACGGCGATCACGAAAACCATCAAAGGCATCAAAAGCGGCAGGGTAGACCTCGTGATAGGCACTCACAGGCTGCTGTCAGATGATGTCAGGTTCAAGGACATAGGGCTCCTCGTGATCGATGAGGAGCAGAGATTCGGCGTGCGTCATAAGGAGAAGATTAAAGAGGTGAGGAGCAGCATCGATGTGCTCACGCTCTCTGCTACGCCTATCCCGCGCACACTCAACATGTCGCTCACAGGCATCAAGGACATAAGCCTTATAGAGGAGCCGCCGGGAGACAGATTCCCGGTGCATACCTACGTTACGCCTTACGACGAAGAGATGCTCCGCAACGCGATCGCGCGTGAGCTCGCCAGGGGAGGCCAAGTGTTTGTTGTAAACAACAGGATCACCGGTATAAATCAGGTGGCTGAGACCGTCAGCAGACTTGTGCCTCAGGCTATAGTAGGCGTTGGGCACGGGCGCATGCATGTGGAAGATCTCGAGAACACGATGCTCGACTTCATCGAAGGCCGCATAAATGTGCTTGTTGCTACCACAATAATAGAAAACGGCATCGACATACCGAACGCCAACACTATGATAATCCTCAATGCCGACAGGTTCGGACTCGCGCAGCTCTATCAGCTGAGAGGCAGGGTGGGCCGCTCAAACAGGCTCGCTTACGCGTACCTGATGTATCAGCCGGGCAAGGTGCTCACTGAGATAGCGCGCAAGAGGCTTGCCGCGATCAGGGAATTCACGGAATTCGGCGCGGGATTCAAGCTTGCGATGCGCGATCTTGAGCTGAGGGGCGCGGGAAACATACTGGGCGAGGCTCAGAGCGGACATATAGAGAGCATAGGCTATGAGCTCTACTGCAAGGAGATCGACAGGGCGGTCAGACAGCTGAAGGGCGAAGACGTAGGCGAGGCAAGGTCTGACATAACTATCGACCTGCCTCTTCACGCTTCCATCCCGGCAGACTATATCGAGGATGAATCGCTCCGCCTTGAGGCATACAGACGTATATCCGGAATAATGGACAGCGACGATGCGATGGATGTAATGGACGAGCTCACTGACAGATACGGCGATGTACCTGAGGAAGCGATCGAGCTTATAAATGTTGCCGAGATAAGGGCACACGCGGAATACCTCGGAATCGCGGATATTTCAAAAACAGAAAGATGGGTAAATATCCGCTTCGGCGCAGATGTAAAGGTGCATCCGTTCGTATTCGTAATGGCGAAATCCGAATACGGCGAGAGGATAGTGCTCACGGACGGAAGATCGACCATGATGAAATTCCACATGGGCAAGGACTTTGACATAGCAACGCTTCTGATGCTCATGAGGTTCCTGCGCGCCGCAAAAGAAGACTCCAAGCAAATTAACAATTAGCATGAGCTCTATCGGACGGGCCATATTCCTTATGCCCGTGCCTAAATGGATACAGGAGATTCAAAATACATCAGCCAGGCACGCTTTCGCTAACATTCGAACGCAGCGGTACTAGGCTCTGTCTGCGCCTTCGGCTTGCCAGTCGCCAAGTGCCGGCGTTCTCGAGCTACCTGTCTAATGTATTTTGAATCTCTGTTTAGAATGGTTCACATAGGCATAACGATGCCGTATAATAAGCTGATTTTTAAGTAGATGATTATAAAAGGAGTCACAATATGCTCTTCAAGAATATCGGACTTATTGATGAGAATTTCGAATACCGCGAGAACATGTATGTAGGCACGAATTGCCACCGCATCGTTTACATTGACAGTGTTCCTCCTGAAAACGAGGAGGCTTTCTTTGAGACGTACGATGGAAAGGGCAAGGTGCTCATGCCGGCTTTCTATAACGCGCACGGGCATTCACCTATGAGCCTCATGAGAGGATATGGCGAGAACCTGCCTCTCGACAGATGGCTAAACGAGAGGATATTCCCGTTCGAAGACAAGCTCTACAGCGAAGCTGTTTACTGGGCTACGCTGGCTACAATGGCGGAATCCATGAGATTCGGCATCGTTTCGACTTCGGACATGTACTACTTCACCGATGATATGGTGAGGGCTGTAGTCCATTCAGGCCTCAAGACAAACATCTCGAGGGCCGTTACCAATTTCGGCACGCCTGTTTCGGAGAGCGTATCTCTGAAAGAAGCAGCTCAGGCCATAGAGATGTACTACGGATTCGAAGACGGAAGGATACTGGTTGACGCAAGCATCCATGGAGAGTATACTAACGACTTCGAAATGATGAAGGCCATATCTGACATGGCAAAGCACTACGACGTAAGGATGCATGTGCATCTTTCCGAGACGAAGAGCGAGCATGAGAACTGCAAAGCTAAGTACGGAAAGACGCCTGCGGAGGTGTTCCTCGAAGCGGGAGCCTTCGATGTGCCTGCAACAGCCGCTCACTGCGTCTGGGTCGAAGATCATGATCTCGACATATTCAAAGAAAAGGGCGTTACGGTGGCGAGCAATCCTTGCAGCAACATGAAGCTTGCGAGCGGAATGTGCAATGTGCCGCCTATGTACGAGAAGGGCATAAATGTTGCCATCGGCACCGACAGCGTCGCCAGCAACAACAGCCTCAACTTCTTTGAAGAGATAAAGCTGTTCGCGCTCACGGGCAAGGTCACCTCGATGGATCCTGCCGCCATGACTCCTCAGCAGGTACTCAGGAGCGCCACGAGGGCTGGAGCTCTCTCTCAGGGACGTACTGACTGCGGACTCGTAAAAGAAGGATACAAGGCCGACCTCATAGTCGTTGACATCAGCGGCCCTAACTGGACGGCCTGCGATGACATTGCCAACGGCCTCATCTATTCGGCTGACGGCAAAGATGTATGCCTCACGATGTGCGACGGCATGACACTCTACAGGGACGGAGAATACACATTTATTGATATAGAAAAGGCGATCGCTGAGGCGGAGAACGCCAAGGCTGAGATACTCAAGAGACTGTAAATGGCAGAAAACAGCAGCAAGAAAAAAGCGAATATCGAACAGAAAGGGCAGCATACGTCCACGCTGATGATGAAGGGCGCCACCATACTGGTCATCGCCGGTATAGTGAGCAAGATCTTCGGCGCTGTCTTCAGGATCCCGCTTACCAACATGATTGGCGCGGAGGGGCAGGCGTACTACAGCGCGGCCTACGCAGTCTACAACCTGCTGTTTGTAATAGCAACAGCAGGATTTCCTGTGGCCATATCCAGAATGGTATCTGCCAGGATAGCCGAAGGGGACTTCATCAACGCTCACAAGTCTTACAAACTTGCCATGAAGGTTTCGTGGGCTCTCGGGATAGTTTCGTTCGTGGTAATGTATTTCGGGGCCGGAGCGATTGCGGGATTCTATAAAAACCCGGGCTCAGAAGCATCGATGAAGGCGATATCCGCAGCATTGCTCTTTACGCCGCTTGTCGCGTCCATGCGAGGCTACTATCAGGGCAGGCAGGACATGAAACCTACAGGCATAACTGAGGTCATCGAGCAGATGGTAAGAGTCGCCGCAGGCCTTACTCTGGCGTACATGTTCTATAAGACCAGTCTTGTAAGGGCGGCAGCAGGCGCGACATTTGGAGCGTCTGCCGGCATCATAGCAGCTTACGTTGCCATGATGATAATATACGCACGTGACAGGCGTACGCGCAGCGAGCTGTTCGAAAAATCTGTAAAGAGGGATGAGACGGATAAGACCAGGCTCAAAGAGCTTCTGGCCTTCCTTATCCCTATAACGATAGGCTCGGCTGTAATGCCTATAATGTTCAACATAGACGCGGCTATCATCCCGAGAAGGTTGCTCGAATCCGGCTTTGACCGCGTGATGACAGACAAGCTTTACGGCCTGATGGGCGGATTCTGCGATCCTATTATCAATCTGCCTAATATCTTTATTGACGCCATATGCATAAGCCTGATGCCTGCTGTCACCACAGCATACACGCTGAAGATAAAGAAGGATATGGACGATCATATAAAGACCGGGCTCAAGACCATGATGATCATCACTTATCCGTGCGCGATAGGACTCATCGTTCTGGCCAAGCCTATACTCACCATGCTCTTCTACAGAAAGTATGATGAGGCGGTAATGGCTGTTCCGGCTCTGCAGATACTCGCGGTATCCATAATCACACTCGCCATAATGCGCACTTTTTCTACGAGCCTGCAGGGAATAGGCAAGATGATGCTGCCTGTATGGAACCTCATGATAGGCGCTGTCGTCAAAGCCATCGTTTCATACATACTGCTGGGCATCCCGGAGGTGAATATAAACGGCGCTGCGTTCGGCTCGGTAATCGCTTACGTTACGGCGGGCATACTCAACTACAGAGCGCTTAAAAAGTACACGAATGTGTCTCTCGATGTCAGCAGCATATTCATCAAACCGCTCGGTGCCGCACTTATCATGGGCGCCGCTGCGCTGCTGTCATATAAGGCTCTCTTCATAGTCACATCGAGCAACTCCATCTCCACGATGATCTCGATAATGTTTGCTGCTGCAGTGTATTTTGTGGCCGCTTTCAGGACCGGAGCAGTGACAAAAGAAGAGATAGAACTCATACCAAAAGGTGAGCTTCTTTACCGACTCGCTGTAAAACTGAAGGTTGCGAAATAGTATTTGTTAGATGATTGAAACCTTATAATTTCAACGATTTTAAGGTTGACATATTGGAAACTGACCCCTATAATATCCATAGTATATGTTATAACTTTTTTAGGAGGATTAATTATGAATAAAGCAGATCTGGTTGCAAAGGTTGCAGATAAGACAGGTTTTAAAAAGAAGGATGCTGAAATGGCTCTTGACGCAGTTCTCGAGACAATCGAGGAAGCTCTTGTTGCAGGCGACAGTGTTAGACTGATCGGCTTCGGAACATTCGAAACAAGAAGCAGAAAAGAAAGAACCGGCAGAAACCCTCAGAAGCCTGATACAGTTATCTCGATCCCGGCTTCCAAGGCTCCTGTATTCAAGGCAGGCAAGTCCCTTAAGGATGCTGTCAACAAGTAAGACAAAAAACAAGGAGATGCGGATAGCCTGAGCTATCCGCTCTTTTTTTCTTTATAAGAAATAAATGGTGAATCAATGAGACTTGATAAGTATTTAAAGAACTCACGAATAATCAAAAGGCGTACGGTCGCCAAGGAAGCATGTGAGCAGGGGAGGGTCGAAGTCAACGGAAAGACAGCCAAGCCTGGGCTCGAGCTGAAGACCGGTGACATAATCCAGGTGACCTTCGGATCGAACGTGCTGAAGGTGCGTGTCCTCGCCATGCCCGAGGCAGTACGCAAGGATGACGCTGACTCGCTCTACGAGGTCATCAACTGACGGGATGTTCAGGCGGCGATCAGGCTGCTCCTGATGCGCTTAAGAACCGATTTGTCTATGGCGACGATGAGGAAGGCCATGATAGGGATGGCGGCGACTTCCTTGATCGCCCTTGAAGCAAGAAGGACATTGAAGCCCTTACCTATAATAAAGGTGAGCCACCATGTATTGATGAGCAGATTCACCACAAGGCAGACGAGAGCTGACGCGATAAGGGCTCTTGTGATCGTTACTTCTTTTCCATATAATACCCAGCCGAATATCAGGCCTGTGAGTACGGCAGAAACTGTAAATCCCGGGAAGAAGGCGCCTGTAGGAAAGAGCCATGCTCCGAGCAGATCAGCCAGACCGTAGCCGATGGCTGCTACATAAGGCCCATAGAGGATCGCCAGCACGGCGACAGGGAGGAACCCGAAGCCTATCCTGAGAAACGAGATATTGATCGAGACCAGCTTGGAAAGCACAACAGCTAGTGCGATCATAAATCCGGTGAACACGATCATTTCGGTGGTGAGTTTTGTTTTTTTCATATTAAAAACCTCCGGAACACAGTAATTGCAATAGAAATACGAAAACGCTCGACTGCAGCAATCACGTTCCAAGAGGTTGTCTCTTGCCTATTATTGATCTGCAGTAGCGGATGCAATACCAAACCGCAACTTCTGAAGTTTTCGTTCCCGGGCAACATCCCATCCCAGGACACTTGACGCTTGGTATTTACTCTACGTTTTATATTTTAGCATAGTTGACAATTTGTATTCAATATAATTAATGAAGCGTTTTGTGGCGTGTTTTTGCTGAATAATCACCGTCCATTGAGAGTGCTTCTGTGTCATAATAGTTTTTGACAGTCTTTTCTATAGATAAGATATACGCAACAGGACACACTTGAAGGACACAGGAGGCGGACATGCAGAAGTACGATTATCAGAGAAAACGCCGAACAGCACTTCCGGAGTATATCTCAGTAATAAGCGCCAATAAATGCGCCAAGATAAGGATAGACGACATAGAGGTGATAGAGCAGGACGGACGCAAGATACACCTGATCACAGCCGCGAAGGATTATTCGTTTTACGGTGAACTGGATATCCTGGCAAGGTCGCTGGCTGAAAGAGCTTTCTACAGGCCGATCAAAAGACTGATCATCAATCTGGACCATATAAGCGATATCAGCAGCTATGCCATCAACTTCACTTCCGGGCAGTCAGTATCGCTGGGCAAGAACGCGCTGCTCAGCACAAGAAGGGCATACAAGAGATATCTCCTCAGATATCCTCCTTATACTATATGGGAGCCTGTGGAGATGCACGCGGCCTATGTATCAGAAAGCGATGATGACACAGGAGAAAAGCTGTTGCCGGGAGGCAAAATGAGCGGTAAAACGGTGCCCCAAATGGCCGAAAGAAAAGGTGACAATTTGTTTTGAAATCAAAGCAAAAAAAATCAAATTTCTTGTTGACACACCTTATTGGTATGTATATAATGATGAAGCTGTCGCTGAGAGAGACATGAGGGGGCACCGCGAAGCGGGAGAGTCCTGATGTCGGAAGCGCAGCGGAACCTTGAAAACTTCATAGTGCAGAACAGGTCTTAATTTAAAGGGCGTAAGCCCTGAAAAGAAAGATCTAGTACGAAAGACAAACAAGCAAAAACTTGTTAGTCCTCGAAAATTCTAGACACACAATAATGACGCGATTGCGTCATCCGAGTTACGGAATACAAACACAGAGATGTGTGAGTAATAAACATTTTATTAAGAGTTTGATCCTGGCTCAGGATGAACGCTGGCGGCGTGCCTAATACATGCAAGTCGAGCGAGAATCTGATGATCAGAGATTCGTCAAAGAGAATCAGAGGAAAGCGGCGGACGGGTGAGTAACGCGTAGGCAACCTGCCCTTAGCAGAGGGATAGCCATTGGAAACGATGATTAAAACCTCATAATGCTGCAAGAGCACATGCTCATGCAGCCAAAGATTTATCGGCTAAGGATGGGCCTGCGTCTGATTAACTAGTTGGTGGGGTAACGGCTCACCAAGGTGACGATCAGTAGCCGACCTGAGAGGGTGATCGGCCACATTGGAACTGAGAC
>Ga0310695_10006131_pt1 | contig 20171 bp, 13 predicted proteins | sample RumenRJG_04DNA_FD_203882 | JGI IMG/M metagenome (GOLD analysis project Ga0310695, IMG submission 203882) | Bovine rumen microbial communities from Lethbridge, Alberta, Canada - RJG_04 (v2) (version 2) | ecosystem: Host-associated > Mammals > Digestive system > Stomach > Rumen | place: Canada...
TACGTATCCCGTGAGAGGGATCACTTCCGCCTGATTCCTCAGATCAGTGTTGCGGTTGAGTTCGAGGAATCTGTCAAGGTCCTGCGTCCTTATGAGGACTTTGCGCCCGACCTTGATCGTAGGCATTGTCTTCCAGCTTATGAGCTGTCTCAGTGTATTTCTGCCGATACCGGTGAAATCCGCTGCTTCCTCAACCGTCATTGCGATCTTTTCTGTCATTCGCTACCTCCTTTCTGCAATTGATGTTCTTTCTGTTGGGTTGCGTTATGCAACTTTTCTCCATCGATATAATACCACATTCAGAAATAATGTCAAGCAAAAAGCAACAACAAAAAATAATATTAAATTGCATATTGCATATATTTTGCAAAAATGGTATATTGTACGTGAAAGATGATCAATAATCAAAAAACCTGCGGTCTGGCCGCAGGTGATTCATAAAAGGGGTGCATGTCATGAACGATACAGAACTTCGCAGAACTATCGGAAGCCGCGCCAAGGCAAGACGCAAGGAACTTGGTCTAACTATGGACTACCTGGCAGAGAAGCTGGACGTTAATAAATCTACTATCATGAGATATGAGAAGGGGACCATAGACAATACAAAACGTCTGGTCATTGAAGGTCTGGCCAATGCACTCCACGTAACACCTGAATACCTCAGAGGAGAGACCGATGAATACAGTACGGAGATCACCGATAAAAGATCGCTGCTGATACGCGATCTCATGGAGAAGATACAGGGGACAGTACCGCTTGGCATAGCATCGTCAGATAATGAGTTTGCGGAGAACATGCTTCTGGTCGTTCTTGCAGAATATCTGGAATTTGCAGACTCGTTCACAAAAGCCTGCCACAGATTCGATTTTGACGGGAACAAGGAGAACGAGACGTTTGCAAAGATGATGGGAGAGTCATTGGAGGACTTCAGTTCCATGATGTTCCAACGCGAGATCATGCACACTGTTAGCACTTTTTATGATATAAGCGAAACTCTGCGCAACTATGTAAAAGACCCCGTGGCTTCACAGAACCACATGAAAGCGATATTAAAACTCTACAATATATAACAAGGCAGTACCGGCCGTGAGAACGATATACCTCTAAGCAATTTTATATTTTTACCCACAAAAGGTTCTGCCGGAAAAGGAGGATCTTTTGAATCATAAAAAATCATATCAGGAAGGAAGCGTAAGAAAGAGAGGAAACAAGTACTATTACAGATTCAGGATGGAAGAGCCAGACGGCACGATGAAGATGCATGAGTTTGTCGGGACTGAATCAAAGCGTGAAACTGAAAACATGCTGAAGAAGGCTGTTGAAGAGTATAACGAGCTTGGCAAGATACTCGACCCTGGTGACATTACGGTAAGCGAGCTTATGGACGAGTGGTTCCGCACCGAGATAGAGCCGAGCAGCCGCGCTACCACAACTCTTGACAGTTATCGCAATGTGATGGATCACGTGAGGGCTCACCGCATAGGCAAAATGAAGCTGAAAGAGGTGACGGTGGAGGCTCTGCAGGCATATGTAGATGAGAAATACTTTGGCGAATACGATGAGGAAGGCAGTGAGATCAAGCATGCCTATTCTGACAGTACTATGAAGGAAGAATTCGTGGTGCTTAACGGGATCTTCAAATATGCTGTCTATCCGAAAGAGTATCTCAAGTCGAGCCCGATGCAGCACGTTAAGAAGCGTAAGAAACCTGAAGAGACCAATATTTTCGGTGATGAGTCCGAAAAACTCGAGATCATCACGCATGATGAGTACAAGCGGATCATAGAATTTCTCAGCACTCACAAGAACAGCTACGGAGATGATTACAGGTATATGATACTGCCAGTGCAGATATCCTATTACACAGGCCTCCGGGCAGGAGAACTCGCAGGGCTTTGTTGGGACGATGTCGACATTCCAGGCAGAAGACTCATTGTGAGGCGATCCATGTTCAAGGATACCGGAACTAAGAGCTGGGAACTAAAAGCACCTAAGAACGGAAAGCAGAGAGTAGTGGACTTTGGTGAGACTCTCGCGAACATCCTCATGGAAGCCAAAACTCAGCAGGAGAACGACAGGAAACTGTACGGAGATCTTTATCAGAAGCATTACTGTCAGACACAGAGCATTAAGGGCAGACCGCACAATATAGTATTTACGGATATCCATACTGATACCGGGATAATCGGAAGCAGGGTAGGCCACGGTAAGCTACTGGAAGAAGCAGAGAAAGGAAAAACTCTGGTGCCGCTCGAGTTCGTTTGCAGGAAGGTTGACGGAGAACTGGTCACGATACAGACTCTCAAGAACTGTAACAAACTGGTTCAGACGAATCTGGGGATAACATGGTTCCACATGCATGGACTTCGCCACACCTATGGATCGAACATGATCGCAAGCGGTGCGAACTACAAGGATGTGCAACTGCTGATGGGGCATTCCGACATAGGGATCACGCTGAATACTTATGTTCATCCTAATGAAAAGACTCGTAAAACAGCTGTGGATCTGCTGGAAAAAAGTCTTGGTTGAGAGTGATGCCGTTATTATCTGAAATGAGCTTGCCCACAAACTTGTGGGCAAAAATGTGGGCAAACCGCAAAAATGTCTGTTTTCTCGAAAATGAAAAATCCGCAACCTGTTGCAATTGCTTGGGTTGCGGATGTCTCTGGTGGATGATCAGGGGCTCGAACCCTGGACACCCTGATTAAGAGTCAGGTGCTCTGCCAACTGAGCTAATCATCCGCATGCAATATGTGCAGGCCGGCATTTCTGCGAGCCGCTTGATGATATTACCACCGGGCCGCTCTCAAGTCAAGAGAATTGTATATGTTTTTCTTACAATCCTTACATATTGCCTCCAAATCATTGAATTACGTACAAAAGTATAGTAGTATTTCACTGAATATTTATGAAAAGGCATATTTTTGATGTGCAAAAAAGATAATTCTTGTCTGTAAGGACATTCTATAAAACTGGAGGTATTACATTGTTCTGTAGCAATTGCGGAAACAGACTGGCAGACGGCGCGAAGTTCTGCAGCGCATGCGGAAAAAGAGTGCAGGATGCGGCTGCGCAGGAATTCAGATTCGGCGACGACGTCATGTTCAAAGAGCCTGCTCTCGACACCGGTGCCGTAAAGGAAGCGGAAGAAAGATCGGCAGCCAGAAAGGAAAGCGTATCCTTGGACTGGAGCGCCGTCGTTGACGAGCCTCACAAGAGAAAGATCCCTGACGTAAAGTCGCCGTGGGCAACGACAGGCGGCATCGACGAAAAGGAACTCTACGCCGAGATGACTCCGTCGACTGACCGCAGCCGTACGATGAGTTTCATCGACGTGCTGAAGGCGGAGAAGGAAGAAAAAGAAAAGAGAGCCGAGCAGAAAGCTTTCGTCTATACTGACGTGCTCGAGGTCGACGCGGACATGTCATCCTTCAACGATGCTCCGACGCTGAATTATGCGCCTCTTTACGATGATGTGGATGAGCCTGTCAGGACTCCGTTCGACAATATCGAAAGAACGGCTGACAGACGCACCCTTGATGATGTGAAGAAGCCGGCTGTCGAAGCTTCAAGAGAAACGCTCGCTCAGTTCGGCGAATATGTTAAAAGCTTTGAGGCCGGGGCCGGGATCGTTCATGACGAGCCGAGGTTTGAAAAGCCTGCGCAGGCAGGACCGGTAAACGATGAGCCGAGATTCGAGCTCCCGGACTTCCTTAAGAGGGCGGCCGCTACTGCAAATGACGAGCCGGTGTTCGGGTCGCCTGCAGACGCTGCCGTATCGCTTGAGGAACTGGCGGGCACCGCGGACCGGGATTTCAGAAAGGACATCATCGATGAGCCTACCTTCGAGGTCCCTAAGATCGGAAAGACCGAAGAGGCGCCGGTGTTCGAAGAACCTAAATACGAGGAGCCTGCGTTTGAAGAGCCTAAGTTTGATGACGGAGATCCGGAAGATGACTTCAACGAATATCTGGATCTTGGGATGAACAGAGAGGAACCTGCTGTGGACGAAGCGGCCCTGTTTGCTGAGATGAACAGGACATCGCCTGCAAAGACGGGGATGACCATCGCCGCTCCTGCTGACAAGGAGGACGAGATCGAGGCTCTCAGAAAGAGACTCATGGAGCTTACGGGCACAGACATCAGGATCGATGACGCCCAGAAGGATCTCTCCATGAAGCCTGAGACCACGTCCGATATCGACAAATACTTTGACGGACTTGCCGCTGCCAGCGAGACCAAGGCAGAGCCGGCTGCGCACGCAAAAGCTTCGGATGTGAATCCGGAAGATATTTACCTCGACGCGTTCCCGGCAGCATCTGCTGAGCCTGAGCCTGAGCCTGAACTGCTGGTGCTCGACAAGGCGGAGACAGCGCCTGCTCATGCACCTGCGGCAGAACCTGCTCATGCAGCTGCGCCTGCACCGGCAGCCGAAGAGATAAAGACGGAAAAGCATGCATCTGCAACGGACAGCGAGGAGCCTGTAATGGTCGTGCTCGGAGAGGTCACGCATGATACGGCACCTGCTCCTGCAGTAACTCCTGCTCATGCGCCTGCAGCAGAACCTGAACCTGCACCTGCGGCAGAACCTGCTCATGCAGCTGCGCCTGCACCGGCAGCCGAAGAGATAAAGACGGAAAAGCACGCATCTGCAACGGACAGCGAAGAGCCTGTAATGGTCGTGCTCGGAGAGGTCACGCATGATACGGCGCCTGCACCTGCAGCAACTCCTGCACCGGCGCCTGCAGCAGAACCTGCTCCAGCACCGGCGCCTGCGGCAGAACCTGCACCGGCAGCAACTCCTGCACCGGCGCCTGCGGCAGAACCTGCACCGGCAGCAACTCCTGCACCGGCGCCTGCGGCAGAACCTGCACCGGCAGCAACTCCTGCACCGGCGCCTGCGGCAGAACCTGCTCCTGCACCAACACCTGCAGCCGAAAAGACATCCGATGCTCTTTCACTCGAAGAGCTCGAGAAGGATCTCTTCGGAGAAACTCCGACTGCTGAGGCCGAGGCAGAAGAAACAAAGAAGATCGACAAGTTCTATACGCTCTACCGCAAGAACGAGGAGTTCCAGAGACTCCTTGATGAGGAATACGACAAGCTCAAGGGAGATAACCCGAATGCTGCTTCAAAGCCGGAAGCCGTAAAGACTGAGGGTATGGCGGCCGCGCTTGAAGCTGCTGCGCCGGTCGAGATCCCTGCAGAGCAGAGCAAGGCGTACAGACAGGTAGAGGATGAGACCATATACAAGGCGTTCGAGATGCCGCCTGAACTCATCAAGGATCCGCCTAAAGAGGTGGAAACAGGGGTCGTGAAAGCGCCTCCTGCAGAGGTGAAGGCTGAGGCCGGGGCAGTTGTCGCGGACGACGGGAAGAAAAAGGTCTCGAAGGCCGACAGGAAAGCTGCCAGAGAGGCTGCGAAGGCCGAGAAAGCAAAGCTCAGACAGGAGAAAAAGGCTGCAAAGGCAAAAGCGAAGGCCGGGGCCGATAACGCAAACAGCGAAGCCGAGTACGAGGAAGTCGACGGCGGAAGCGCGTTCCTGACGGTGCTTGCGGTAGTCATCGCGGTCATACTCGTGATACTGCTCGCAGTCATCCTTATCCTGCAGGTCGCGCCTGACAGCGGGATCGCCTTCACGATCGATTCCATCATCAGCAAACTGACAGGCGGCTACGGCGCGACAGGACCAGGCAGCGGACAATTCCTGCTATAATAAAGCAAGTAAATGCATATCACCACTTGCAGCGGCAGCCAGACGCTGTCGCTGCAGTTTTTTTAAGACAGAGGCAAAAGGGCATTTGGCCGGGAGGAAACAGCCTTGGCAGATTTCATCTCAACAAACAGAAAACCTCGGAGAGACAAACGCGAATTCAGAGGCAAGCGCAACAGGGGCAGCCGCAAAGGCATATCCCTGATCATCATGGTGCTTGCGCTTGTGTTCGTGTTCCTCGTGACCACGGTCGGATTCATCACCGACTGGATGTGGTTCAAAGATCTCGGATACACAAGCGTGTTCTGGAAGAGACTGGTCACGCAGATCGAACTCGGGGTGCCGGTGTTCGTGATAGTCACGCTGCTCGCCAGGTTCTATCTGCGCACGCTCAAGAACGGCTATTTCAGAAAGATAGAATCGCACGAGATACCTAATCTGAAGAGGATCAACTCCACATCGTGGATACTCTCCATGGTGTTCTCGCTGGGCGTGGCGTTCTATGCATCGGTCGGGACATGGCTGGTCTTCCTCAAGTACATGCATGCTTCGAAGTTCGGTCTCAAGGACCCGCTCTTCAATCAGGACATAGGATTCTACATCTTCAAGCTCGACTGGCTCGACAAACTCAACGAGATCATTCTTGTATCCGTTATCGGACTGGTCGTCGTGACGGTAGTCTACTATTCATATCTGCTTTCGGTCAGATCGCCTGATCTTTTCGAGACTCCGGATGACTTCCCTGACGAGCCTGAGCCTTTCGAAGAAGAGGAGGACGAGGAGCCTAAGGTCATTTACCGCACGCCTATCGATTATTCCGTGATCGGCAGGATGACAAGGGCTTCGAGAAAGGCGGTGCAGACCGCGTTCGACAAGAACCACAAGAAGAAAAGAGGCCACACGACAGACATCAATAACAGCAATATAGAGAACCTCATGCAGATCGCAAGCGGCAAGCTGATCGTGCTGGGAGTTATCTTCTATATAATGCTCGCGGCGAACTTCTTCCTCAGACAGTTCGATCTTCTGCATACGCACACAGGCGTGGTTTACGGCGCGGGATTCGTCGACGTGAACATCACTCTGTGGGTATACCGCATCATCATGCTGCTGTGCCTGGTGGGAGCCGTGACTCTTGCGATACATATCAAAAAGGGAGAGATCACAAAGCTCCTTAAGGTGCCTGTGATCATGATACTCGTGTACGCACTCGGAGCCGGCGCAGGCAGCCTCGTCCAGAGCCTGATCGTAAGTCCGGACGAGATCAACAAGGAGTCGAAGTACCTCGAGAGCAACATCGAATATACGAGACACGCGTACGGCATCGACAATGTCAGAGTAGCCAAGTTCGCGGCCGACGATTCGCTGAACGCCGGGGCCATCGCTGAAGCTGACGAGACGATCGGCAATATCAGGATAAACGACTACAAGCCTGTAGAGGATTTCTACAACCAGACTCAGAGTATCCGTCAGTACTACAGGTTCAATGACGTAGATATCGACAGATACACCATTTCGGGCGCTCTTACGCAGACATATCTGTCAGCCAGAGAGATAGATGAGGAGAAGATATCCAACACGTGGATCAACAAGCACCTCAAGTATACGCACGGCTACGGAGCCGCTGTCTCGCAGGTCGACAAGGTCACTTCGTCGGGTCAGCCTGACGTTATCGAGGGCAATATCCCGCCTGAGACCAATGTGGAAGAGCTGAAGATCGACAGACCTGAGATCTACTTCGGCGAGCTTTCGAAGGATTACGTCATCGTAAATACAAAGGAAGCCGAGTTCGACTATCCGGACGGAAGCGAGAACAAATACACCTCGTATGAAGGAAAGACGGGCATCAAGCTCAACCTGCTCAACAGGCTGCTCTTCGCCATCAGGGAGGGAAGCGTCAACATACTCGTTTCGTCCAATATCACTTCGCAGTCCAAGATCATGTACATCAGGGATGTCGTGAGCAGGGTCGAAAAGGTGATGCCGTATCTCTCGTATGAAGAGGATCCGTACATGACGATCGTGGACGGCAAGCTCTACTGGATAATCGACGCATACACTACTAGCAGCAAGTATCCGTACTCCGAGCCGTACCAGGAAGAGGGAGTCAATCTGACGAATTACATCAGAAACTCCGTCAAGGTCGTAGTCAACGCTTATGACGGAAGCGTCGACTTCTACATCGTGGATGAGGAGGATCCGATAGCTCAGACATACAGGAAGATCTATCCTAAGCTGTTCAAGACCAAGGATCAGATCCCGGAAGAACTGAAGAGCCACCTGAGATATCCGAACGCCATGTTCAAGATACAGGCGCAGGTATATTCCAAGTACCACATGGACGAGGTCAAGGTCTTCTACCAGAAGGAGGACCTCTGGGATATCGCGCATCAGATCTACGGCACAGAGGATGTCGAAATGGATCCGAGCTACTACGTATTCAACCTGCCTGACACTGAAGAGGGCGCCGAGTTCATCAACATGGTGCCGTTCACTCCGAAGTCCAAGCAGAACATGACGGCCATCATGATGGGCCGCAATGACGGCGACAACTACGGTCAGCTGATCGTGTACACGATGCCGAAGAACAAGACCATCTACGGCCCGATGCAGATAGAGGCCCAGATCGACCAGAACACCGAGATATCCAAGGAGTTCTCGCTGTGGAAATCGTCCGGGACCACCTACAAGAGAGGAGATCTCTTCGTAATACCTATCGGCACATCGCTGCTGTACGTCGAGCCTGTGTACCTTGAGGCCACGAACCAGGCTATCCCGGAGGTCAAGCGGGTCATCGTTGCCTACCAGGACAAGATCGCTTACGAGCCGACGCTGGCCGAGGCCCTGCTGAGTCTCTTCGGAGGCAATGCGGGTGACGCCGGCAATGATGTGGGGAGCATCAACGACGGTCAGGGAGATCAGAGCGATGATGTAAGATCGCTCGTCCTCAAGGCCCAGAATGCATACGACAAGGCCATCGAGTGCCAGAAGAACGGCGACTGGGAGGGCTACGGCAAGTACATCAACCAGCTCGAGAGCTATCTGACCAAGCTCGCCAACGAGAGCGGCGCGCCTGCAGCGCCGGCTTCTGACACGACCGGCGGCGACGGCACGCCTGACGCGGAGGAGTAGAACGGGGCCGGCCGGCAGACATGTCCGGTCCGGAGCAAAGGATCAGCGGTCAGGGGGCCTGCCCCCCTGACCGGATATTCAGGGACATAGAGATAAGAAAGAAGGCGAAAGCGCATGATCAATTTTGATTTGAACAGAATGCTGTATACACTGACTCCGGACGAGCACGATGAAGAGGCGGTCCGGAGCCGCCTTTTGGCCCATCCTGAGGTCAAGTTCGTATCGTTTACGGCCGTCGACATGGGAAACCACAACACCGACGAGAAGATCCCGGTCGGGCTGCTCCTCGAAAATATGGGAAAGATGCTTGCGGACGGAGTCCAGACCGACGGATCCTCCGTTGCGCTGCCGACTATCGCAGACCTTTCGAATGCGAGGGTCGACCTGGTGCCAGACATGGAGGTCAACTGGTTCGTGGAGTATAACTACGACAACATCGACTACGAGACCGGTCTTCCGACGGGTACGCTGAGGATACCGTCATATCTGCGGCACAACGGAGATACCCTGGTGGGGCCGAGGATATATCTGAAAGAGTCGGTCGACATGTTTGCCGAAGAGCTCAGAAAGGAGCTTGAGGCGCATCCGTATGTATTCGGGCACACCGGAGGTGTGGACAGCGTCGATGACATAGACGAGATACTGCTCAACAGCGCGACCGAGCTCGAATTCTGGGTAAAGACGCCTGACGACAGGGCCGACCGCGATCAGCTTTCGATCGCGCAGGAACTCAAAGAGCAATACTGGCAGAGGGTCTCCGGACCTGTTGCGACGGCGCTGGAGCAGACCCTTGAGATACTCGATCACTACGGCTTCGGCGTTGAGATGGGACATAAGGAGGTCGGCGGAGTAAAGGCAAAGATGGGAAACTCCGGCAACTTCGACCATATCATGGAGCAGCTGGAGATCGACTGGAAATACGCAGACCCGATGCAGGCTGCTGACAACGAGGCCCAGATAAGACATATCATCAGGGACGTGTTCCGCATGAACAGCCTTGAAGTCACTTTCCTGGCGAAGCCGATCTACGGAGTGGCCGGCTCGGGCGAGCACACCCACTTCGGGATATCCGTAAAACTTAAGGACGGCAGCAGAGTGAACGTCTTCGAGCCGGCTGATCCTGACGGGAATTTCATGAGTCCGCTGGGCTACGGCGCTCTGATGGGCCTTCTCAAGAACTACGGGCTGGTCTATCCTGTAGTCGCGCCTACGCACGATTCGTTCCAGAGGCTCAAGCCGGGCTACGAGGCCCCGGTCTGCGTGGTCACGTCGCTCGGGCAGGATCACCTGACGCCTTCACGAAACAGGACCGTGCTGGTGGGTCTGGTAAGAGACCGCAAGAACCCGCTTTCGACGAGGTTCGAGCTCAGGTCGCCGAACCCTCATTCCAACACATACCTGGTCATCGGTTCGGTATTCAGGATCATGCTCGAAGGCATAAAGGCCGTGCTGGCGGCGGGAAAGACATCTGAAGAGCTCGAGGCTTCGATAAGCAAGAAGTACGGAGAAAAGGATTTTTACCTCGAGACGGACCGCGAATACAGGTCGGAGCGCGATATCTTTACAGACTACACGGCTGAAGAAAGAGAGCGGCTCTTCGGCAGAGCTCCTGCCAACGTATGGGAGAGCTTCCTCAACTGGGGTGACAGCTGCTTCGATCCTGACAGGGTCACTCTGATAACCGGAGGCAATGAGGCCGACGAGAAGACGCTCCGCTCGTACCGGGAACAGATGATACTCAAATGGTCGATGGAATACCACGACAGGTACATCCCGAACACCATGGATGTCCTGAGGAGCTGCGTGAAGCTTCATGAGGATGACTCGAACGAATACGATTCCGGGAACTGGGCAAAAATAGCCGAACTCAAGTCACTGATAGGACACGAGGAGAAGGACAGGGAGTCGCTGCTGATGAAGGCCCGCAAGGCAATAGAAGCGGCCGATTACCCTGCGCTCAGCAGATACGAGAACGAGATCGAGGAGAAGCTCGAAGAGCTTCGCGAGGTCTACGCGAGATACAGAAGGAACATATTCTGATCGCGGGACGCGGCGGCTGCGGGATACGCCGCTTGCGGAACGCGCTGATCACTGAACGCGGCGGCTGAAGAATGCGTCTCCGCTGCCGGAACCGCCAATAAAAAGCCAATATATAATCGGAAAAAAGGAACACGAAAATGCTGGATATCAAACGGATCAGAGAACACTATGACGAAGTTAAAGCCGGAGTCGAAAGACGCTGCAAGGGCGATTTCGAAATCGAAAAAGCCCGGGACCTCGATGTGAAGAGGAGGGAGATCCTCGCTGAAGTCGAGGCTCTCAAAAACAAGCAGAACGTCACCTCGAGGGAGGTGCCTAAGCTTAAGAAAGAGGGGAAAGACGTATCGGAACTCTTTAAAGAGATGAAGCAGCTCTCGGCCCGCATCAAGGAACTCGACGGCGAGGTCGCTGAAGTCGAGGAGGAGCTGAGAAACGTGCTTCTCGGGATACCGAACGTCCCGAATCCTCAGGTACAGACCGGTGAGGACGATTCCGACAACGTCGAGCTGCGCAGAGTCGGTGAGCCGAAGGAGTTCGGCTTTGAAGCGAAAGCTCACTGGGACATCGGCGAAGGCCTGGATATCCTGGACTTTGAACGCGCGGGCAAGATCGCCGGCGCGAGGTTCACTGTGTATAAAGGGCTCGGCGCAAAACTCGAAAGAGCAGTCATCAATTTCATGCTCGATCTGCATACGGAAGAACAGGGATATACCGAGATACTTCCGCCTTTCATGGCAAACCGCGAGACGATGACCGGCACGGGCCAGCTGCCGAAGTTCGAAGACGACATGTTCTATCTGCCGGCAAAGGACATGTTCCTCATCCCGACGGCGGAAGTCCCTGTGACCAACCTGAGAGCGAAGGAGATAATCCCGGGAGATGAACTTCCGGTATACTATACGGCATATACGCCTTGCTTCCGAAAAGAGGCGGGCGCCGCGGGCAGGGATACGAGAGGGCTGATCCGCCAGCACCAGTTCAACAAGGTCGAGATGGTCAAGTTCACGACACCTGAGACTTCGTATGATGAACTCGAAAAGCTTACGGCTGACGCAGAGGAAGTCCTGATAAGACTCGGGATACCGTACAGGGTCGTGAGGCTTTCGACGGGAGACCTCGGCTTCAGTTCGGCGATGACCTACGATATCGAGGTGTGGATGCCGAGCTACGGCAGATACGTCGAGATCTCGAGCTGCTCGGACTTCGAAGATTTCCAGGCGAGGCGGGCCGGCATAAGATTCAGGAGGGACAAGGACTCGAAGCCTGAATTCGTGCATACGCTGAACGGATCGGGACTCGCGGTCGGAAGGACCGTCGCGGCCATACTCGAAAACTATCAGCAGGAGGACGGCAGCGTTGTCATACCTGAAGCGCTGAGGCCGTATATGGGCGGCCGCGAAGTTATAAAGTAGCGGACCGGGCCGGAGCAGAACAGATCAAATAAGGTTAGGTCAGATCAAATCGGGTCGGGTCAGATCAGAACAGAACAGATCAGATCAAATCAGGTCGGGTCAGGTCGCAGGCCTGCCGCCGGACAGGTCAGGGACCTGCCGCTCAGTGTTCCGGTGAAGTTGTGTATGATTCCGGAAAAATAATATGATCATACACAAATTTGGAGATAAGACTCCTAAAAAACGAAAAAATTAAGAATAATTGTGTATGGATCCACTGAAATGGAGAGTTCATACACAGCTTTTCGCAAATAAATGTGTATGAATCATCGATTACAGACGTTACATACACATTTTTGCGCTTTTAGGCTTAAAAACCGCGTCGATCAGGCGATATTTGTGTATGAAATGCGGTATCAGGATGTTTCATACACATTTTGCCCCGGCTTTGCGTTTCAGCTGCAGGGAGAAGCTGCGTGACCACTCCGGAAGCTGAGCATGCGGCCGGTGCCGGTCAGCAGCCGGGCGGTCAGAAAATGTGCGGTCAGTAGCCGGTGCCGGTCAGCAGATAGGCCGTTCAGCGGCCGGTGCCGGTCAGCAGATGGGCCGGTCAGCACCCAGACGGTCAGCAGATGGGCCGGTCAGTAGCCGGTGCCTACTTTGATGCGGCCTTCGTCGTCGACTCCCGTGATGGCGTCCCCGGCCGCGAGTATCTCTGTTATGCGGCTGATCACCTTCATGTTCAGGATCTCGCCCGGGCAGGCTACAGGCGAACCCGGCGGATATGTGGTTATAGAATCGTAGAGCACGCGGCCGTCCGCTTCATAGAGAGGGATGAGCTCGCTCTCCATGGGGAGATCGGCCGTTTCGAGCATCACGTCTTCGAATGAGCGCGGCGTGCGTTCGACCGGCGTGCCGATGCCGTAGCTGCCGGATATGTCGCGGAGGGCGGCGAGCAGCTTTTCGTAATCGCTTCTCGTATTGCCGGCGCCCGTCATCAGAAGGACGTATTCGCCGTGCACCATCTCGGAGATGATGCCGCGGTATCTGAGCTCCTTGTCGAGCCGTTCGCCTGAAAGCCCTAAGGCCGACAGGCTGATGTTGATCTTTGTCGGGTCCGGGCCTTCGCGGTATCTCCACAGTGCGAAGACCTCTTCGTCGGCGGAGCCGGAGCCTCTGACGCCGCCTCCGGTGACGACAGTCAGGCCGTTTATGCGCGCGGCCCCTTTGTAGAAGCCGGTGAGATCGTCCTTCCATGAGGAGATGATCTCCGGCCATTTTTCGCGCATTATCTTCTCGTTTATGTCAAGGCTCGCCATCAGAAGATATGACGGGCTGGTGGTCTGGACCATCCTCAGGGTCTCGCTCACCGTATCGATATCCACAGAGTCTCCGCAGATGTTGAGTATGCCGCTTCCCGTAAAACTGAGCAGGGTCTTGTGAGTGCTGTTTACGACGATGTCGGCGCCGAGAGTCTCGGCGGCGTGCCTCGGATGAGGCACGTACGCGCCCTCATCGCGGGCGCGGCCGGCATACAGATCGAAGAATCTCAGGTGGGCTCCGTGCGCCTGATCGACTATAAGCAGCATGCCGTGCTCGTGCGCGATGTCGGCGAGCACGGAGACGTCGCTCATCACGCCGCAGTAGTTCGGGCTCGTGATGAGCACGGCCGACGCGTCAGGATGCGCGTCGCATGCTGCCTCGAGCTCGTACGGAGATATCTCTGCCGCAAGATTGAACTGCGGATCGGTCTCAGGCCTGAGGTAAACAGGATTGATGCCGCCGAGTCTCAAAGCGCTGAATACCGAATGGTGCGAATTGCGTCCGAGAATAAGCTTGCCGCCGACAGGGACGCTGGAGATGACAGCTGCAATGAGGCCCGCGCTCGAGCCGTTCACAAGGAGCTCGGTATGGCGGGCGCCATACAGTTCTGCGTAATTGTCCATGACATTACGCAGAACGCCGCGCGGGCAGAACAAAGAGTCCGCCCCCGGCACTTCCGTTATGTCCCAGGACGCTGCATTTCTCACAAGACCGCCGAAGCCGGCTTCGGCAAACAGATCGCCGCGTCCCTTGTGCCCGGGCATGTGGAAGGACACAGTATCCTTTTCAGCATATTCTTTCAGAAAATCCGCGATAGTCTTCTCTTTCATAAAACTATTGTATTGTGGTCAACAGTTGCGGTCAACTTTTTTGGCCCCGATTGTACCCCAAAAGGAACAGTTTGTCTCTGTTATGTTTTTGGCAAAACTGATTTTTGGTTTTGAATGGTATATAATATGAAGGCTTATGGGAAGCGCCTGTTTTTTGTGTGTAAAAAGGCGCGCCGCAGGACGCCGCATGACGGCGCCGGGCGGCGCAGGGCAGCGCTTCCGGGCGGGCAGGCCGCCTGCAAAGCACCTGGCGGCAGGACCGCAGAACGTAGTTATTTCAGCAGTAAGGTATTATGTGAAAGGAGTTTCTAAAGGGATGAGCCAAAGGAAACATTTGCCAAGCATCCACGTACCTCATCACAAGAACACGGCCGCTTCGGAGACCGTGACGATGCCGGTACCGGATGAAGTAAGCATAAGCATGTCCCAGAACATCGGCGCTCCTTGTCAACCTCTCGTAGAGAAGGGGGATTACGTAAAGGTAGGACAGAGGATCGGAGACGTCGATGCCTTTGTCAGCGCACCTATCTTTTCGAGCGTCAGCGGAACCGTCAAGTCTATAGACCAGGTCCGCGGTTCAATGGGCGGCTTTGAAACTCACATAGTGATCGAGACTGACAAGAAACAGGAGATCAGCGAGGAAGTCAAAATACCTGAGATCAACAGCCTTGAAGATTTCATCAAGGCTGCAAGAGACAGCGGTATGGTAGGACTCGGAGGAGCTTCCTTCCCGACGCACATCAAGCTGAATCCTAAGAATCTCGATGAGTGTGAGTATCTTGTGGTCAACGCGGCCGAGTGCGAGCCGTTCATCACCACAGACAACAGAGAAATGGTAGAGAACGGTCAGGATGTTCTCGACGGCATGAGACTGATCATGACGTGGCTGGATCTCAAAAAAGGCTACATCGGCGTCGAGACCAACAAGCCTGACGCTATCGCTAATCTCAAGAGGCTGATAGAGCAGAACGAGATCAGGGACATCGAGATCGTGCCGCTGCCGTCCAGCTACCCGAAGGGAGCTGAGCGCGTGCTCATATACGAGACGGTCGGCAAGGTGATGGACGCGGGAGTCCTCCCGGCCCAGCTCGGAGTCATTCTCGACAACGTATCGACTATCGGTGTAATGGCTGAGTACTTCAAGACCGGAATGCCGATCGTCAGAAGAAGAGTCACCATCGACGGAGACGCGGTCGCAGAGCCTAAGAACGTTTACGTTCCTATCGGCACAAGGATCGCCGATGTCGTGGAATTCTGCGGCGGTTACAAGACAGATCCGCGCAAGATCATCATGGGCGGACCTATGATGGGAAGGGCCACGAAATCCGACGAGTCCCCGACGATGAAGAACACTTCAGCCATCCTGTGCTTCAGCCAGGAAAAGGCCGAGGTCAAGGAAGAGACAGCGTGTCTCAACTGCCAGCGCTGCCATACGGCATGCCCGTTCGGCCTCATGCCGAGCATCTTCGCGGATGCTTACGAAAAGAAGGATATAGACACGCTCAACAGATTCAATGTCATGCAGTGCATGGAGTGCGGCAGCTGCTCGTACACATGTCCGGCAAGACGTCCGCTCGCCATGTCCAATAAACTGGCCAAGATGATGGTAAAGGAGGCATCGAACTAATATGGATAATAAGTTTCATACTAATTTGATAGTATCCTCCTCGCCGCACATCGTGACGGAGTCGGATACTACGAGGCTCATGGGCACGGTGCTTCTGGCACTCGCGCCTGCATGGATCGCCAGCATCTACATCTTCGGGATAAGAGCGCTGCTGCTGTCGGTCGTATGCGTAGCCGCAAGCGTGCTCTTCGAGTATGCATATAATGCGATCACACACAAGAAACAGACGGTCGGAGATCTTTCGGCCGCGCTCACGGGACTGCTGATAGCGTTCAACGTTCCGGCTAACTTCCCGTTCTGGCAGGCCATCCTCGGATGCCTGTTCGCGATCGTGGTAGTAAAGCAGCTCTTCGGAGGCATCGGAAAGAACTTCAGCAACCCTGCTATCACAGCGCGTATATTCCTGTTCATCTCGTTCTCGGCCAACATGTCGACATGGCCTGTAACAAGGCTGGCCGGAGCGACTGATGCAACGACGGGACCTACGCCTCTCGCGACTTATGCGGAGCTCAGGGATGCCGGAAATCTCGATTTCTCGCAGCTTCCGAGTCTCAGCCAGCTGCTGCTCGGATTCCACGGCGGCTCGACCGGCGAGGTCTGCGCGATAGCTCTGATCATCGGGGGCGTCTATCTGATCGTCCGCAAGGTCATCAGCCCGGTCATCCCGTGCGCATTCATCGGAACTGTATTTGTTCTCGGATGCGTCATGACACAGAGCCTGTACGGCGGACTTTTCCACGCTCTTACAGGCGGCGTGCTGCTCGGAGCATTCTTCATGGCGACAGACTACGTCACATCGCCTAAGCTGCCTCTCGGACAGCTCATATTCGGCATCGGCTGCGGAATCGTAACGATGTGCATCAGAGAATACGGATCATATCCTGAAGGCGTGTCCTTCTCGATCCTGCTGATGAACCTCTGCACACCGCTTCTGAACAACCTGTCATACAAGTTCTATCTGAAGGAGGGAGGTGCCAGGAATGGAAAGTAAAAACAGCGCATTCAAGGAATTCATCTCGCCTATACTGGTGCTTGTGATCATATGCTTCGCGGTGACATTCCTGCTGGCATTCACATACGGCATCACCGCTCCGATCATCGAGAAGAACACGGAGGCGGCGGCAAGCGAGGCAAGATCCTCCCTGCTCGAAGCCGCTGACGGCAAGTTCTCAGACAGCGGAGCCGAGCTCGTGGAATACGAACCGGGCAAGGTATATGCCGTGGACTGCTACACAGCAGACAACGGCGCGGGAATGGTAGTCACCGTCAAGTCCAACTCCTACGGCGGACTGCTGACAGCAATGGTCGGCATCGACAAGGACGGAGCGATCACAGGCGTTACGGTAACAGACCACGCCGACACTCCGGGCGTAGGAACCAAGGCGCAGGACCCTGAGCATCTCAAGCAGTACATCGGACTGACCGAGCTGGGAAGCGACAAGATCAAGGACCACGCCGACAGCGTTGTCGAGGTGACGGGCGCATCCGTGTCCTCGGGCGCTATCCACAAAGCTGTATACTGCGCGCTCGAGCAGTACAAAGCGATGGGAGGTGTTAAGTAATGGAAAAGAAAAGCAAGCTCTCGATACTGACCAACGGTATCATAAAGGAGAACCCGGTGCTGGTGCTCCTGCTCGGAACCTGCCCGTTCCTCGCAACATCTTCATCACTGATCAACGCGCTCGGAATGGGACTTTCGGCAACAGCCGTACTGATTTGTTCCAACATCGTAATATCGCTGCTGCGTAAGGTCATCCCTGACAAGGTCAGAATCCCTTGCTACATAGTAGTGATCGCCGGCTTCGTAACACTGGTGCAGTTCGTGCTCCAGGCTTACGCACCGGACATCAACAAGGCGCTGGGAGTATTCATCCCTCTGATCGTAGTTAACTGCATCATCCTCGGTCGTGCCGAGGCGTTCGCGAACAAGAACACCGTGATCGATTCGGCGTTTGACGGCATCGGCATGGGTCTCGGATTCACGCTTGCCCTGGCATGCATGGGAGCCATCAGAGAATTCTTCGGAACGGGCTGCCTCCTCGGCTTCACCATCATCCCGAACTTCTCGATCGGATTCTTCAACCTGCCGCCGGGCGGATTCTTCGTATTCGGCGTGCTGATCGCGATCATGCAGGCAGCGACGAAGGGCAAGGCTCTCAAGGCCAAAGGCTTCAGCTGCGGACTCTGCCCGATGTACAATTCGTGCAACACCGCCGAGGCCAATGAGGAAGTCGAAGCAGAAAAGGCAGCCAAGACTGCCGCAGCAGTATAGAAGGGAGGACGCATAGATGGTAAATCTTATAGTCATATTCATGGCGATAGTCCTCGTTAACAACTTCGTACTGTCGCAGTTCCTGGGAATATGCTCGTTCCTCGGAGTTTCAAACAAGATGAGCTCGTCCGTAGGCATGGGCGGCGCGGTAGTGTTCGTAATGGTCATTGCCGAGCTCGTTACATGGCCTGTGATGCAGCTCCTCAATAAATTCGAGATCGGATATCTGCAGACTGTAGTATTCATTCTCGTTATCGCGGCGCTCGTACAGTTCGTCGAGATGTTCATGAAGAGGTACCTGCCGGCTCTCCAGAAGGCCCTCGGTATCTTCCTCCCTCTGATCACAACGAACTGCGCCATCCTCGGCGCGACGATCAACGCGATCAGTTACGGTTACAGCTATATTGAGTCCATAGTGTATGCTTTCGGAGCAGGCGTCGGCTACATGGTAGCGATGGTCCTCTTCGCAGGCATCCGCGAGGAGAAGCTCAACGACATGGATGGAGTGCCGGCGCCGTTCCAGGGCGTTGGGATCATCCTTGTGGCAGCGTCCATCATGGCGCTCTCGTTCATGGGCTTCACCGGGATGTTCCAGTAAGGAGGTGGAGTAATGAATGGTATTATGACACCTGTACTGTTGGTTGCAGTTATCGGCTTTGTATGCTCGGCCCTTCTGGTCTTTGCATCCAAGGTATTCCATGTTGCGGTCGACGAGAGAGTCACCAAGGTCAGAGAGGTGCTCCCGGGCGCGAACTGCGGCGGATGCGGATTCGCGGGATGCGATGACTACGCGGCCAATCTCGTAGCGGATGAAGAGCTTCCTTGCACAAAGTGCTCGCCGGGAGGAGCCGGAGTCGCGGCTCAGATAGCCGAGATACTCGGAAGATCCGCCGGCTCAGCGGAGCCTCAGGTCGCGAACGTGATGTGCAACGGCACATGCGAAGCTTCCCGCACAGTGCTCGAATGGCAGGGAATGAGCTCCTGCAAGGGCGCAAAGGGATGGTTCACTTCGCCTAACGCCTGCATGTTCGGCTGTATCGGACTCGGCGACTGCGTAAACGCATGCCAGTTCGACGCTATCGGAGTCGTGGACGGAGTTGCGAGAGTCAACAGAGAAAACTGCGTGGCATGCGGCGCGTGCGTTGGCGTCTGCCCGCAGAAGATAATCAAGCTCGTACCTCAGAAGAACCAGGTACACGTTCTGTGCTCATCCACAGACAAGGGCGCTGTTGCCCGCAAGAACTGCGACAATGCATGCATAGGCTGCATGAAATGCACTACGGTCTGCAACTTCGACGCGATCACCGTCGAGGACAACCTCGCAAGGATCAATCAGGAGAAGTGCAAGTCCTGCGGACTCTGCGCAGCCATCTGCCCGACAGGCGCGATCAACAGCTTCAGAAAGCTTCCTAAGAAGGAAGCCGCTGAGAAAGCAGCCGCAGCAAAGAAAGCTAAGGCAGCTGCAGCAAAGGAAGCCGCAGCAAAGGCTTAAGCAGCCGCAGCAAAGGAAACCGCACCAAAGGCTTAAGCAGCTGCAGCAAAGGGAACCGCAGCAAAGGCTTAAGCAGCTGCAGCAAAGGGAACCGCTGCAAAGGCATAAACAGCTGCAGCAAAGGCTTAAAGCTGCTGAGAAAAGCAAGCCGCTCATAAAGCAAAAGCTAAAACAGGCGCAAAGCGCAAAGAATCGGTAAAGCAGTCACGATCCCGTGGCTGCTTTTTCTAGTATGACGGGCATGCCGTCAGTCTGTGGTGAAAGTCCACAAGGGGCGTAGTTGCCGACGAACCCCATAGCGACTTGCAAGGTTTGCATCGTGAGGTGCAGGCGAGAGGAAGCAATAGC
>Ga0310695_10006135_pt1 | contig 20164 bp, 13 predicted proteins | sample RumenRJG_04DNA_FD_203882 | JGI IMG/M metagenome (GOLD analysis project Ga0310695, IMG submission 203882) | Bovine rumen microbial communities from Lethbridge, Alberta, Canada - RJG_04 (v2) (version 2) | ecosystem: Host-associated > Mammals > Digestive system > Stomach > Rumen | place: Canada...
CAGGGCCGCACTCCCCTACGGAGCACGGCCCTGACATCAATTTTCAAGCCATCAGCTTCAGAACCTTAATCTTCCCAAACTGATTTCACTCTTGGTGCCTCAAAGATAATGGGGTTCTCGGGTGAACCCTCACCAGGAGTGTCGTTGCTGATTACTCCCTCAGTGATGGAGCCCTCGAGCAGCGACTCATTGCCAGCAAGTGTTTTCAGCTTGACGGATGGCTTTACATATTCTTTCATCATATTGCTATATATATTAAGTTAATCGGTATTCGCAACTATTTCACTACAGCCTTCTTGCCGTTGATGATGTAGATACCGCGAACGGGGTTCTCCACGCGACGGCCCTGCAGGTCGAACACTTCCTTCTTGGCACTGCCGTCCTCGGCCTTGTAGTCGCTGATGCCCGTTGCCTCGTCGCCGAGCCACTGCAGTGTGGCAGGAGCATTGGCAGCGTGAGGCACCTTGATGTAGGCACGGAACGGATTGGCTGTTGCCACGGCTGCCTTTACGAACTTGCCGTCGGCGAAGCCATAGTAGTCGTACTCAGCGCCCGACGTGAGCGTTGTAGGATCGGCCACGAACTCCATGATGTAGCCTTCGTCTGTGGTAACGGAGTTGAGTGCAAATGCCGGCAGCTCAGAAACCTCAATGTTGGTGAGCCAAGGATTGTCGCTCGGCATAAACATATAAGGTATGTAGGCCTGGGGAGCTGAGACCTCATTGCCGAAGATGTAGCCGTTCTTGATAGAAGTGATCTGATAGAACTTGCCTTTGGCGGCAGCCACGTCGGCACTGAGGGCAAACGGCAGGACTACGGTGCAGAGCTTACCCGTGGTGAACATACGGGCGTATGTGGCCTTGTCGGCGCTGCTGTAGTAGCCAACGCTATAGGTTTCGGTCGGCTTATACTGGCTGGCACCATCGGTGAAGAAGAAGCTGCCAATATACTGCGACATCTCTCCTTCTATTGAATTTCGATAGGTTGCACCGTCAATATATGCATTGCCGAGAGTCTGCTTGATGTTTACGCCACTGTTGCTCATGTCACCATTGTTGAACATCACGTAGTCGGGCTTTACGCTGCCTGAGAACGTGCAGCTGTAAACCGGGAAGGTCCAGTTATACACGTTCACAGTGCCGGTCTTTTCGCACTTCACGCCTGGCCATTCGCCGGTGACATTTCCGCTTTCATTGTTCCATGCGTGGATATAAACGTCCTCGCCCCAGGTGTCTTCCTGAATGTTCACGAACGTAACGGTGTAGGTATTTACAATGCTTGTGGCATAGCCTTTGTAGCTGTAACCGCCGGTAAGCTTGTATATATCTAAGAAAGGTACGCCGGTATTGGTGGTGCCACCGAGACGCCACTTGTATTTGTTGTCACCAGACAAGTCGTCGCGCAATGAGAGGTAGCGACCGGCTGTCATCAGAGTGAACTTCTCTTCGGTGTCATCCCAATCCAGGGTCCAGGTAGACACATTGTCTGTCACGGCAAGGTTGTTGCTGCTTGAGCTATAGAGGTAGCCGTTGGTATCGTCGCCAAGCACCCACGAGTCGGTTGAGCCGGGGGCTTTTGCCACGGTAAAGTAGTTCTTCTCGTCGGCAGTCACTGTCTCTGCGTCGCCGTCGAACTCGAAGTTCTTGACATAGCTGTTTGAAACCGTTTCCTGATAGAGGCCATACTCGGTGTCGTCAGATGTGGCAACGATTACCAGGTTGTCGCCTTCAGTGAACTCATAGTCGCTTCCGAGTTTAATGAGAGCCGGTGCGTCGCCTGTCTTCTCTGCAAATACGGCATAGAATGTCACGTCTGCCGTACCCATCGTTGCCGATGTAACGAACTCGGGCTTTGCGTCGGTGGGAGCAGCAATCTCGGTTGTAGTCCAGCCAACGAACGACTTGCCACTGATGTCGGCAGGGTTCTCGGGGAACTCTATTGCCAGACCTTCTTTGACCTGAGCTGTTGTGGTGGTTCCATTGACAGAGAAGGTGGCATTGTGCCTTGGTATCTCTACAATAGTGATAGTATAGACATCGGAAGCTGTTAAGCCTTTACGTGTGTAGCTGACAGTCACCTGCTGCTCGCCTATCTGCGTCATATCAGGCTCGCTGAACTCAGCCTTGGTTGTAGCATCTTCAATTGAACCGTCATTAAAGTAGGCTGTCACCTCTATGCCCTCGTGGCTGAACTCGGCTCCTTCGACGAAGGTGGTGGGATAGTTGCCCGACAGACGTATCTCTCTGAGCTGCTTGGGAGTGATAGATGCAAGGTAGTTGCCCTCGGCAAACTCGTAAGTGGTGTTGTGCTTGGTCAGATTACCATAGATAACCACTTGGTCGCCAACGGAAATGTCGTCAGCAGAAGTGAACTCTGCGCCATTGAGACCAAGGCCACGGTAAGCCTGCAGCTGGTCAGAGGTGGTAGAGCCGTCGGCTGAGATGTTGTAGCTGATGTTTCCGTACTTCTCGTTGAACGGATTTACTATTTTCGAAACGACGCCCTTGGCATAAACGCCGGTAACGCCCTTACCGGCATCGATGGCGGCAAGTGCCTCAGAAACGGTGTAAGGATGCTCCAGCGAACCGTCGTTGGCGCTGGGGTCAATAACCCTCACGGTGTATGTTTCGCTAACGGCAGTGTAGGTGGCATCGTCGAAAGGCTTTACGCGTACTGTCACGTTGGCCGTTCCTATTGCCTTTGCCTCATACAGACCGTTTGCGCCCGTACTGCTAGCCACGTCAAGCACATCAGCATTGTCGCTCATCCATAACACTTCATAGGCAGAAGCATCGGTAGAGGCGAACGTAGCATCAAGCGTAAACTCGTCCATGTCGCCGAGCTTTACCGTCGTAGGAGTAATGCCTTTGAGAGTGGCTATGGGAGTCTTTACGGTGCCGCCTTCGGTGTATGTGTAACTAATGTTATAAGCTTTAACACCTTTGGATATGTTAGTTACTGTTACGGTGAGAACATTCCCAACAGCTGAAGATTTGCTGGTAATAGTTACGTCATTAGTTGCGTTCAGAGAACCTGTGCCAACAGAAGTGTCACCTACTTTGAGAGTTACGTTTCCTTCTGTACCGTTGAAGCCGCCAAATTTAGCGCTAAAACTTGTGACTGTCACATTGGAAGGTAAGGTCGTAGTAAAGGTTATGCTCTCAGCAGGCTTCTTAGATGACCCAATTTGAGAATAGCTTGCATCGGGTGTAAATGATGTCGTTCCCACTGTGGTAATAGTCCATGAATTTCCTTGGCTGTCACTTCCCGTAGCAGATGCACTGTTTACATTTGTACGACCAGTACCAGAGCCAAAACTTATAGTGGCTGTAGTGTTTTCAGCCAATAAAGAATTTGCGCCTCCGAGCACCAGCAGTGCCAGCAGCCACAATCTCAGACGTAATAGTTTTTTCATAATCTTTGATTTTTAAAGGTTTATAATAATGTTGATGATTGCAATCAGTATAGTTCTTTCTGGACGTTCAACAGTTTCGCCGAGCCAAGACAGCTATCTCTTCCGCTCGCTTACTTGCAAGTTTGAGCATCTTTTACATCATTCATTCCTTACAGGAACGCAAGGAACGCCTCATTCACGCTGCAAAATTACTGAATATCAATAAGTCTGCAAAGCAAAACAACAAATTTATTTTCACTTTGCCCGTGCAGACAGTTGCTAATAGATGCTGCAAGATTGCAGACAGATACTGGGTTTCGGCGAGCCGACTATATACAGAGAAACGGTTTGGGGGAGATGATGCGGTTGCATTCCCTCCCCCACTGTTTCTTGCTCACGCCAAGACTCAATCGTCGAAACCTATAATCTGCCCCTGATTGTTGAACTTCAGGTCGACATCGTTAGACAGCTCTACCTCGTAGCCGTAGCGTTCCTTGTCGATTTTGGTAATCACGCATCCCGGGAAGTTTGCATTGACATACTGCTGCATGGCAGTAGGGACGATAGCGGCAGGCACTGCCGTCATGCCCTGGCAGTCTACCTTCTTCCACGCGCCTTTCTTGTTGAACTCTATCTTTGTACCGTCGTTCAGCCGGCACTCGTATGAGTTCCAGTCCTTCTCGGCATAGATAATCTTCTTTTCGGGGAAGTTGGCCTGCACGAAGGTCTTGGCTGCCGCCGGGAGCTGCCCAACGGGAATAGGAGTATCATCGGCCTTGGCCACGCTTGCTACCAGAAGGCAGAGTACTGCCAATAAGAGAAATCTCGTTTGCTTCATAGTGGTGTTAAGTTATATGTTAAACATAGATAAGTGAATGTCAGTCTGCATCAATGTCGAGCGGAGCACCGTCGCCGTCGAACTCAATCTCGAGTCCGTTGTTGAGCCGCACGTCGTAGCGGGTCTTGAACACTTCTTTCTCCTGCTTCACATACGAGATTCCGATGCCTGGATAGCTCTTCTTGATATATTCCTGAGCCGGAACTGGCAGTTGGTCGACCGTGAGGATTGTGGTCTTGTCGCACGAGGCAAATGCCCACAGGCATACCGCTACGAGCATCAATAGTCTAATTTGCTTCATAATCGTCATTTCAGTAATCGATTGTAAAAATATGAATAATTAGAATACCTGCCAACTATTTCAGCAGAAAACTTCTATTCGGGTCTTTGTTTGTGCCTGAAATCACATCCATTATCTGAAAGGCCAAGACCAATTAAGAAATCACTCTTTCGCCACACTCAGAAAAATCGATAAAATAATAGGGGGCACATCACAATGATGTGCCCCCTATTATTGCTACTTAGAAAAATAATACTGTCACTTCACTAACACTTTCTTCACAGTTCCGTCACCCAATCGGATTATGTTCAGCCCTGGACGCAATTTATCAGTCTGTTTTCCGTCAGCAGTGTAGAACCGCGTTTTACCCAAGGATTGCCGTGATTCATTGGTCAGTTCGGCGATGCCAGTCTGGTGTCCCGGAGTAACTTTTACAGGTATGCTGATAAAGGCACTGAGTGCAGAACCGTCAACCGTAGTAGCACGAACGAGTACCACCCCTTCGCCACCTATTGCAGTGAGTTTACCTGTATAGCTGACAGATGCTAAGCCTGATCCTCCTATAATGTCCCACTGTACTTTTGGAACAGATGCATAGGTAGGCAATATCAGCGAATATAGTTGCAACTCAGGATGCTCATCGGTGAGTTTGGCAAAATCGTCAAGCACAATTATCTCCAGATTGGTGGCAGGAACAACCGCAAGGGCATCTTTTGTGGAGATTATGTTACTGTAAACATACCAATCACTTTCAGGTGCACGATTGCTGTTACGCCCACCGGCAGTCTCAGCCCTGTCGAACGTTACGGCGTAATAAGTGATACCACTTGATGGTGACAAATCGGTATAGCTGTTTAAGCTCCCTGACACCTGAGCTATCTTTTGCAAGTTGTTTGGCGATGAGCCACGCATGATATTGTATGTAGCAATATCCTGTCCCTCGTAACTATCCCAGATAAGGCTATAACCACTCATGCCATCAACAATCATCACATGAAGCGGTTTATGCGGCGTGCTCATTTCACTTACTTGTTCATTATCTGCCATCAACTGTATGCTATATCGAGAAGACTGTACGGCTGGATTAGACGATCTATCTATATATTGCCCATCACCGGCATCAACGGTAGCTATTTCGTTAAAGGCACCGAGTGCGCGTCCTTCTTTCTTCACGACTACCTTGCTGATGCCTGTGGGAAGTGTAGAAGCACTCCATTTCACGGTATAGAATCCCGTTTCCTCATCTACGTCAACCTGTTCTATGGCTGCCGTCGGCATTTTTGCTGTAACATTCACCGTCTGGCGATAGCTGCCGCCACGTATGGCATCGTCGCTATAAGCCTCCAACGTATATGTACCCGTTTCAGGGAATGTAACCGTTGCCATCTTGCTGCCGGCAGCGTATTCCACCTGCACCTTGTTATTTTTAACGACCCGCAAGCCCACATCCTTCGGCTGTGCTGCCATGTCGTCGCTGACGTTGATGGTCAACGGAGCACCTGCAAAAACTTGAGCCGGAACACTGAACGTCAGATCGACTGGCTTTACTACAGTAACAGCCGACTTCACTGTCTTCGTGCCTGCCGTCAGTGCCAGTTCTTTCACACCTTCCGTTGCCCACTTCACAACGAACTGGCCCTTACCCAAGTTGCTGACAATGGTTGCGTCCGCACCTGCATTCAGGCTGTAGCTGTTGGCATTGGCACCAACGAATTTCACCGTCGTCTCTTTACCTACGGCCACCTGTTCTGCAACGTCGATGTATCCGTCGCCGGTCATGGTAAACTCCACAGCTTTTGTCATAGGCGAGTGCTGGTTCCACAGGTCTATGGCCTGCACCTGAATCTCATAGGTTTCACCTGCCGTCAGCACGGAGGCTGGCACCAACATCTGTGTGGACTTCTTATACATGATAGCTCCGCAGATGGTAGCCTCGTCCTTCAGACCGTTCATAGGAGAGATGACGAAACTGCTATCACCTTTCTTGCCTTTGCGCTTCACGCTGATGTTGTAACGCATCTGCATGGCAGGTGTGTGGTCGTCCTGAGCATCGCTCCATGTTATAAGCAGTCCGTCCTTTGTCTGTTTGGCAGCAACTGTTGACGGTGCCGATGGCGGCAGGTTCCTGATGTTGCTGGCATTTCCGTCTGGATAACCGCCGTCCTTCTGAACCATGAAATATCTTCCATTAAGACTTCTTGGCAATTCCATGAATTCCATCGAGAAATCGGGTCCGAACTTCATCAGCCCATACTTATGCCCATAATCATAGTCACAGTATAAATCTATATATCCGTCATTGTTGTAGTCATGCAACATAACATCTTTAGGTTCAGACGGGAGTTCGTAAGTAACAGCCTCCGTATAAGGCATGGTTGCTTTTCCTTTAACAATGACCAGATTCTTTCCATCAATATAAAGCAAATCAGCATAACCATCGTTGTTCATGTCCTCTATCCACCAACTATTATGCCTACCTTCTGTGTCATACATCAACTGAGGTGTGGCATAAGAAATATTTGATGTAGAGTCTTTGAGCATTACATACCACATGGTGTAATCCCAACTTGGATTCCGCAAAACCCGTTGTACGATATCCAGCATACCATCACGATTGACATCATAGTTGGGAATACCTAAATAATAACGTGTATCGTTCCATTCGCGGTTTACTATGTTTCCATAATTGTCGTATAGTGCATACTTGGCATCGGGCGAATAATACATGTTCCAATTTATATTCGTTCCGTCGTTATAATAACTCTGATTATCTAAGTATCCGTCATTGTTCGCATCAAACCAAGCTCCGGATGAAACAAAAGAATTGTCTGAAGATTTTTCATAACAGAATGCTTGGGTCTCTATCTCAAAGTCATTGTCCTGATCGCCGGAATTGACAAAGACGTTATTTTCAGAAATGGCATCAGGATAGCCATCCATATTGTAGTCTATATATGAGACATATGAACTACCAGCACTAACAGAAGCGGTCGTAGTGTAGCTGAGCAATACTTTCTCTATGTTGCCCTTTCCATCATTTGTATAGCACAGATATTCCGGATATCCATCTTGGTTGATGTCGACGAATCCGGGATTGGAATTATTTACGTTGTACGCATACTTGGCAGGCAATACCTCTATTGACATCGGCTCTGCATTCATTGTTCTTCCGTCAACAGTCATGGCAAGACTAACAGTGTGAGGACCGTCATGTTCAAAGATACACTCTGCATAGCTGCCGTCGGTTTTCAGAATCTTTCCTTCGCTCAGTGTCCACTGATAGGTTGCTCCGTCTATTGGAGTCTTGACATTCAGTTGCAAGGTGTCTGCCGTTGGCATCTGATTTATGTAGTTGGAAACAATGACAGGTGCTGCTACTTGGTGCTCATATTCAAAGTCGTCTGACCACTCACCGCCTCTGCCACCAGCATCTATTGCCTGCACTGAGATATAATAGATTCCTGGCTTCAGGCTGTTAGCATTGAAGAGGGTACTCAGGTTGCGCCCCATGTTTCCGTCGTCCAACAGACGGCGTCTACCGTCAGCCAAAGAAGCACCAAACAATATGTCTCCACTGCCAGGCTGAGTACCTATGCGTAACTCGTAAGTAAGGTCGCACGACGAGGTTTCCTTGTCTTTACCCTGCTTCCAGTTTATACGCAAGCGACCTTTGCCTGCATCGAGTACAGCTGTGGGTGCCTCCATTTTCTTGGGAGCCGTGTTTGCTGTCTTTGAGAAGTTTCCATATTTGGTGCCATAATTGCCAATAGTATAACGGTAATCTACTATTCCGTCGTTGTCGAAGTCACCGATAGCTTTCGGATTATCATAGATGCCATCAGATAAATTATTATCAGTTTCTGTCACCGACAAATCTGTTCCTATCTTCAATATCTTTGCCGCTTTATTGGTTTCGTCAACGATATGCATCTCATACAGACCATCGGCATCCACATCCTTGATTGCTTTCAACTGGTAGTTTGCTGAAAAGTTACGCTCCTTACGCTTGAACGACAGCTCACCATCGTTACGGAAGAAGACGAAATAGGTTGCTGATATATGACCATAACGATCTGCATCATCCATATACACCAAGAAGTCAATATCGCCATCGCGGTCAAAGTCCTTATAGATGACCTGTCTTACGTTACTGTTTGTAAACAGCGTTTTCTCCGTAAACTCTGTTCCTGATGTGCGTATCTGCAATACGAGGTTGTTGCCATCATAACAGACATAATCCAACTCGCCGTCGCCGTTCAGGTCGCAGGGATAGAGCGACTTGTCCTTTGTGCCGATAAAGAACTTGTTGTCGGCATAACTGTAGAGCACAGAGGTGCCGTTGTTCATCAAGTCCAGAATGCCGTCGTCGTTCATATCAACACCAGTGCAATAACCGGTCTCAAATGACGATGACCCAGGAGCCTTATGCTTAGGTGCCTTAACCATCATACCTTGGCTAAAGGGGGCTATTCCCCCACCACCACTTGAGCTCTGAGCTATTTTTGCTGCATCCTGGTCCATCACGGCACTCTGCTCCATCGCTTTGAATGTACCGTCGGGCTGTTGGTAAAATATCGTAAACTTATCACCTGAAGAAAAGCTGGATACCAAATCCTTACGTCCGTCATTGTCAATGTCGGCAAGTAAACTGTATGTATTTCCTTGCAACTCGTCATGACCAACAACATTTTTATAATATTCCTCAGGCCTATAAAAGTAATCACGATCATGTTCATAATAATACACCAGCAACTCTCCTTGCCCATTGATAGGTGTTGCCAAAGTTTTACCGTATCTATCGAAGCGCATATCCGGGATTTCTTTTTTCAGATTGCCCTGCTTGTCATAAAAACCTTTTGTTGACAAGTACTCCATTACCCCATCGCCATCATAGTCATAATAAGTAGAGAAAGTCGTCGGTGAACGGAATGACAGTTCAGACAACACAATATCTCCATCAACCTCGTAAATAGTATAATTGTTTTCCTTAAAGTTCTTAAACAAAGATAAAGAACCTTTGGGAACATATATAGAGGTCAGGCCGCTACAGCCATAGAACGCAGAATTGCCGATGCTCGTCACGCTGCTGGGAATGGTTATTGAGGTCAGGCCGCTGCAATTATAGAAAGCATTACCTGCTATTCCCGTAGTTCCATCTTCTAAAACTATCACTGTATTTTCAGGCATCGCTCCTTTATATTTATAAGCTACTTTACCTGCATATATCAAACCATTGGGTTGATTGTCGTACCATGCAGTATCATAGAATGCCATACCGCCGATGCTCGTCACGCTGTTGGGGATGGTGATGGATGTCAGGCGGATACAGCCATAGAACGCTTTGTCGCCAATGCTCGTCACGCTGTTGGGGATAGTGATGGATGTCAGGCCGCGGCATTTTTGGTATTTGCAACTCATTGTATTTCAATTGATTTTATTCTAAACGGTAGAAAAGTGATGGTGTTGATTCTGTAGATTCAAAAAATGGCGAAGATTTAACGTTTTTAACTTTCAAAAACATATTGCGAATTCAACAAGCAAGTGCAAATTTACAACAAGTAATTGAAGAACTCCTCAATTGGAGTTGAAAAATTGAGTTTCTTTCTTGGTCTTGTATTGATATTGGCAGTGATTTCATCAATGTCCCTGTCCTTAAGATGTTTTATAGGCGATGATTTGGGTATATATTGCCTTATGAGCCCATTAGTGTTCTCTATGGCCCCTTTCTGCCATGAGGAATACGGATCTGTGAAGTAGACCGTAGTGTCCAGTCCCCTTGCTATTGCCTTGTGGTTACAGAACTCCGTCCCGTTGTCTGTCGTGATGGTCTTCACCTGTCCTTTGTATGGAGCGGGTAAGAGTATGGCCGTTTGTGCCAGCTCATCAGCATCCTTTCCATGCTTTAGTTTCTTCATGAACAGCATGTTTGTGCTTCGCTCCACGATTGTCAATATCGCTCCTTGGTTGTTGTTTCCCACGATGGTGTCCATTTCGAAGTCACCGAATCGTTTTCCGTCGGCTTCAGTCGGACACTGGTGTATGCTTATCCTGTCAAGTATAATCACTCTCTTTCCGACAGGCCTATGACGGTGTTTCAAACGGTGCCTGCAATGTTTGTAAAGGCAGCCCCTGTTCTCGTATTTTTCCTTTCTGATGATGGCATAGATGGTTTCATGTGAAATCTTGTATCCCTTTCTTGCAAGATAACCGGAGATTTGCTCGGGTGACCTTTGTTTCAGCAAGTCTATTGCCATATCGCGGACAAACGGCTTTATGGAACGGTTGCCTGGCATCTGATGCTTGCGCTTCTCTGCCTGCCTTTGCGCCTTGTCCCATTTGTATACGCCACGCGAGCTGGAATTGCGTCTCAACTCACGGGTAACGGTTGAATTACTCACTCCGATAGCATACTAGCCCCATTTGTCGTGCTAAACGTCCCGTTTACGGTTAGGGCTTGCCACAGCGGTGAAATCGTCACACTTACTACCGTTGCCGCCGTTGGAATCTTCTTAATTGTCACGTCCTGAATGAGCATCGTCTTCCTCGTCATACCCAGTGTGACGGTATTCGTGCCACCATCTACGAGCGTCGCCGTGGCTGATGCCGCCATCAGGTCGCCATGCTCATCCCCTCGCACAGCGCAATCGCCGAACTTGTCAAAGAATCCGAAGCATTTAGCAGAACATAATCGTCAGTCGAAGCACCTTCAATGGCATACACCGAGTATGTCCCTTCTACAAGCGGAACATTCGGCGTCTGCCCTTCGTCACCAATGGTTCGTACTGCATTACATTCCTCACCCTGAAACACATACGCCATCACAGGATAGTTGATTGTCGCCTTGTCTGAAACCATACCTCCGGCCTTATCCGTACTTTCAGCAAAGAGTTCTTCACTTGCCCGTTCCCGACATCTTCGATGTCTTCCACTAGTTTTTCTCATACGCCACCAGTCCCAGCACCTCCAGAGCCGACGCAATCAAAATCTGTTTGTTCATAGTATTTTAAGAAATAGTGAAAAAACGGGTAAACTCCAGAATGCAATTGTTGCCTCCAGAGTTACCCGGTATATTACTATCTATTAATTTGTAGGGGCAAAATTACAAACTTCTTATATAATCCAATTGGTTTGTATGGGAAATAATTCACGGGATGTCCCATCTTTATCATTCATTTTTAGTCATCCCAAACAGATTATTAGTTATTAACGCAGTATTAACTTGTTTCGTTTGTCGTTTTATCAGGTGTTAATCTGGTATTCTCTAGCAATCACATTATTACAAGATGCAAAATCTATAAACTCCTTGCTATGAAATGATGAAATTCAAATAAAAAATAGTACCTTTGCATCCGTTTAGAAATAAATACAGAATCAATGGCAAAGAAAATAAAGAAAGCCACAACGGTGGCTGATCAAATAAAGAAAATGAATAGTAGGGGCATAGTAATCGCCGATATAAAGAAGGCCGAGGAATATCTTCTTGACATCGGCTATTATCGACTGGGCTTTTATCTATTCCCCTTCGAGGCTACATACCCTGAACTCGGCAAAAGACGACGCCACAGAGTGAATCCAGGTACACGTATAGAAGATGCTGTCGCTCTTTATTATTTTGATTTTGACCTGCGGAATATTTTAAATCGTTACCTGTCTCGGATTGAAGTGGCCATTCGAACTACAATGATATACGAATTGTCAAACAAGTACAATAACAATCCGACATGGTTTGTAGATCCAGCAGTGGTTGATGCCTCTTTCATTACAGACTTCCCAACCAAGGTTTATAAGACTATCAAGGAAAAGGATGTTATTAAGCGTCATCATCGTCGTTATCCAACCGATGTCTATGCACCTGCATGGAAAACTATGGAGTTTATGGTGTTTGGTAATCTCACCACATTATATAGCAATCTATTGTTGAATGATGATAGACGATTGGTGAGTCTGCGTTACGGTGTGACACAGACAAACGTCTTTTTTGATTATATCGAAGCTGTAAGACTTGTACGCAATGCCTGTGCTCACGGAAATGTTCTTTTCGACTTCAACCTATATACTCCTGTTAGTAACGGCCCAGCAGGTAGGTTCACAGGAACAACGCGTCATAATCTTGGCGTAGCACTTGAGGTCATCAAGTTTCTGTTGAAAACGGTTTCTTCCAATAGGTGTAACGAATTAGAACGCGACTTGATAAAAGCTGCACAGACACTCTACAAGAAGTGTCCGTCGTTGGAGCCGCTCATAGAAGCAAAGACTGGCATAAAAGTGCCCACAGCTGGAAAACGAACTGAAATTCCAGTCAAAATACGACATGAAATTAGAAAAATTTATAAAAAACTTGCTCGTATGCTTGCAGGAATCAAGAAAAATGCCTAACTTTGCACCGTAGAAATACAAGAAAGTGTACACGGTAGCCCCCGTCGCTCCGATCTGCACTCTAAAAAAGATTTCAAATCGGGTTTTATCTCTTTGAGGTGAGGCCCGTTTTTTTGTGGGCTATACCTTTAGGGGGTCAGCCGATTTAGGAATACTGCGAAGTTTATAGAAGATTATCATTCCAGTCGTATTCCGCAACAACTGTATCAGTGCCTTACGCCAACTCACTCGAAAGAATAATCTCCCGAAACTCATCAATCAATGACATCCAACGTGTGCGCCAGTTCTGTTAACAACTCCAGGGAAAGATTATGAGACAATGAAGGAGGGATTGCCAGAATGAAGTAAACTCGGTCTTTCTTCTCACATACGCTACCACCATCGCGAGGTTACGAAATTACCTTTATTAACCTGATAATTATACTGATCAATAACGCTCCCAATGCACCTTTTCATCCAATCATACAGATGCTGAAATGTAAAGTCCTCTACCGCAGTGTCTTGTGTCGTCCATTTCGTAGCCATTGCGTAATGGAGTTCTTCAAAATCTATTGAGGGCAATGCTGATAAAGAAAAATCTTCTTCTCCTTCCTCCATCAAGAAAGGAGCCACAGCAGTTTCTGTGGTTTCAAAGCGATCGGAATTATTTACTTCTGCATATCCCCAGTGCCAGTGAGGTTGCGGATGTTCCAGCTTTTCTTTTCTTTTCTTCACATCCCATTCTGCTCTGCAAAACCGCGTTTTCGTGCCTTGGAGAAAATGTATGCTTACACCTTCAAATTCATGATTTTGATCTAATGCAGCACCAGCATAAGGAGGTTTTAACGTTACACTAATATGAATAAACAGCCCATTACAGTTCTTAACCTGCATTAAATAGAACTGGGGGACTCCGTCCATGATGATAGGGTGTACAGTGTTTCGCAGTGCATAAACACCCTTGCTTCTGTCTATTAGTTCTTTCATCAATGCATCATGACTTTCTACGTATTTTGATGCTATGGTGATGACCTGTTTAAAAAGTATATCTGGTTTTATCCTGTTATTCACCATAAGAATAGATTTCTTTTACCATAGATCCCAGTTCTTCGGCATCCCAGTACAAATCATCTTTCATAAATTGAGCAAATCGTCGCAATTCTGGAATATAACGTTCATTTACTGATAGCGTCAAATCCGGCAAAGGCAAATTTTTTATATATGACCTTCCAAGCTTGTACACATCACCTCCTGCTAATTGTTCACCAAAGATGCTCAGAATCACATTGAAGTAAGAGGAATTCAGAATAGCAAGATAAGCTTCAAAAAACTTCATCCTTGGATTCCATTTTTTCTTACGGAATTCCCACATCGTACCACGTTCTACCACAAATTCGCCGCTATAGTCAATAGCAAAGCTACCTGCATGTCCAAACTCAGTTGAAATAAGCTTAGGAATTTTTTCTTCCTGCCAACTTCGATGCTCTGACAATTCCCACCAACGAGGATTATCTCTCATAGAAGTTCGAGCCATCAAATTTGCTTTTGCAGGTAAAAGAATTCGGCTATATGTTTCAGGTAATAATTCCAGTAAACGTTCTTCTGTTGGAATTGGTTCCAATCCTTTGGTATGCGGATAAAAAACATAATTTGTCTTATAAAGATGACCCATATCTACTGCCAGATTATCTATCGAAGGCCTAAAATATGGGTGTTCTGCTTCTGGCAAGGACATCACAACTTCTTCAGGAACGACAAACACCTTATTCAATCCAGTTCTTGCTCCTAAATGTATATCGAATAGTTCTCCTGCCTTCATTAATATACCTTTGTATTCAGCAGCATCTAAGTGGCTCTTTAACTCCAGGTTTTTGAAATTGTCTATCCTCCAGGATTTTTTGTCAGCTCTCAAGTTTGTTTCATAAACCGAGTAGTCTTTCTCAGCAACCACAGCGTTGGTATAGTGATACTTTCTCAAAGCTTTGAGACCAGAACTTGCGGCTCCTGCCACATTGTTAGTCCACAAAACAGTCGTAGTAGCCGCATCGTTTCTTTCCTTTGTAGCAACAACCATACTTGTGTAGGTTAAAACATTCTCAAATACAAAACTGCCCAATCCACCTACAAAATTCAACGTCATACTGTCTCTAATGACGTTTCTCAGCATTTCGTAGTTTTGGTCGTTGAGCAAGCGTGTAGGCACAACCACGCCGAGTACACCTCCATCTCTAACAGACTCTACTGCTTTTGCCAAGAAAGCAGCTGCTAGGTTTGCTCTACCTATTCCAGGCAGTATTTGCAGTACTTGTTCTCTCAACTGTGGTGTATCTTTCATCCTGTCCCAAGAAAGGAAAGGAGGATTCATCAACAATATGTCCACATTCTGAGGCCAAACATTTTCCGTAGCCAGTGAATCACAATGCTCTATCTCTATCGTAAGGTTATTATCCCATTCCTGTTTCTCAAAATTCAGCACAAAACGCGACATTATAACTGCCGTTTCTGCTTTGTCCCAACCTATAATTCTAATTGGTTTGTCAAATCCAGCTTTCTTTAGTTGTCGTAAGGCCTCAACAAGGAACCCACTTGCACCGCATGCGGGGTCAAAGATTGTTAATCTATCTTTTCCTGCTAAATCCACTTTCAGTAAGGACTCTTCTACTACCGAGCGTGCCACATATGCAGGCGTAAAGTAGGCACCATCCTGCATAGTATCATAGCTGTATTTGATTTTTTCATCGGGAAATAAGTTCAACTGTGGGGGCAAGTAAGCAATATAGTTAGCTTCTTCAAATAATTTGCCCGCTGTATGGCGAAGAATAAGATCAATATCAGGCTTTAACCATTTATCGGTAAACAGGACACCATTCATAAAGCGTTCTGTTATCATATCCCACTTATTGCGGTCTATTATCTGGTAAATACCAACATCTTCTGTGGTCATTCCCCATATATCAAGATTCATGTTCTCGCCGTCCCTGCTAAAAGCTAAAAGATAAAGTAAAGCCTTTAGTGAATCCAGACCGCTGTTTCCTGTACGAATCTCATTTCGTATTTGGCGATATGTTCTTAGAACATATGGAACTATACTATTCTCTAAATTACTTGTTCCCTTACCTAAATAATCAAAAAAACTGTCTGTATTGTCAAAAACAAGCTTCTCATCATAACTCTCTATCTGAGGACGGTCAAAGCGGAAGATATGGCACATACCATTATTGAAGGCGATATAAGTGTTATTCCCTGATGACCATGCCATTTTTCTATACCATTCACTTAATTCAGATGATTTGCCATCCAAACACAGGTTATTCTTTGTGCCATTAAGCAGGGCAAAGTGTTCCTTTTCCGAAGTTTGCCTATGCAATAACGGAACACTTAGCATACCCTGCTGTTGTATCATTTTCGTTATTCTACTATCCATGACCGGTTCTTTAACTATTAGAACTTTTTTCTCACTCAATATCAACCTAAATAAAGAAAACAAGATTCTCTGCAAAAATAACGAAAAAACTCCCTATTATATTGCATCTCTTAAGAACTATTTAGTATTTTTAACCCTTTGGTCAAGTGAAATGGATATTCTAATCGCAATTCTCTATTTATTATAGTTATATGGTTTGCATTCGATCTTCCTTCCTATCTTGTCACCAATAACCAATAGATGACTATCGAGCGATTTTTTTCGAGGACGGACTACATAGATAGAAAGATGTCTGTTTCATCAATAATAACTGAAAAGTGATTCCCATTTAAATTCTCTCTATCTCCATCTTTTTAATTGTTCCCTCTATCATTCGCATCACTTCAATTGATGCTTTGATTTCTTTTTCTGATAAATCAGGAAGACCAGCGTGTCCATGAGAAGATTGGTGAAGAGCTACTTTTTGGTATATCTTCATTGCTTGTATATTTTCTGATAACTTATCTGCTGAGTTTGTTGTATTGTTAAAATCGTTAATAGCTTTCTTTACCTTCTCCCACTGCTCATCTTCAGGAGCGTCCCGCATAATGTCATTAATATGCTTGAAAAGGTCTCTTAGATCACTAAAACCTTTATCGTTAACATGGAAAAATCTCGATTCACATTTATTTGATATTTCTTTAATAATTGTAGTGGTTTTTTCTTTTGCACCAGCCATTAATAACATAGAAAGTTGGTGTAATAAAACCTCAAAATATTGTCTAACTTCATTTCCAATAACAACTACTTTTTCTGGATGTGCAGTTAGTTCTGCTTCAATCTCTTTAATTCTGTCACCATTTTTATGTGCATAAATAAAGTGATTGTAATTATATTCATAAATCCCCTGCCGTAACCAGTTCTTCCCTACATTAGGAGCTTCCTTCAAGAAATGGTCACATAGATTATAGAAGCTTGTATTGTGGGTAAAGATGATTATTTGATATAACTTAAAACAACTTGTAATATACTGATACAGGAAAGAACGATTTGCGGTGTCTAAACTTGTGATAAAGTCATCAAGCACCAACACTTTCTTCTGATCCGCTTGTAGGGGAGCCATTAATGAAATCGATGACAAAGCTACAATTAATACTATCAGATGAAGTTTGGCCTCATTAAAATGAATCTTTAAAAATTCATCAGAATGTATATTCTGCTTAGCATCATTTATCTTTAACAAAAAAGGCCCATTCTGGGATATTTCCACGGTCACTTCTTCAAAGAAATTCTCTTTCAAAACACGATTAGTTTCGCCAATTATTGCTTCTAGGAATTCCTTTGTAACCTCTTGGTCGATGTTGTGGCGTCCCAAATACATTTCCTTTAAAAGTTTTTTTACATCTATCTGGTTTTCAACAATTAAATTATCTCCATTTATCATATATACATGATAATTTGATGTGTCAAAAACAGACAGAGACTCTCCGTTGACAGTAATGCTAACGGGATCTGCCGACATGTTGTTTTTATAATCTATCAGAATTTGACGTTTAGCATTCTCTCTTTGAACGCCTCCCAGATGTGCTGGAATTACCTCGTTTTCAATTCGTGTTTTGTGAAAAACGTATTTGATAGCTTCGTAAATCGAACTTTTTCCAGATCCGTTTTCACCATAACACAATATATTCATTGGCTTACCCTCAACAGTGGCGTCTCCTATAACAACTTTGCCATTAAAGGCCTTAAAGTTTTCTAATGTCAACTGCTTCATTGCCCTTTTCCGTTTACAAAGAAATCTTCTAATATCTTCGAAATACTCTTTTTTCGCTCTTTAAATTGACTATAGGTATAACCAGCAGGGGTGCTTATCAAATTCCTGACTTCTTCAAGTTTAGATGTCTTATAAGATAGGTAACGCTGATAGATAGGAGTATTGCGCTGTGGCATGTCAAGAACAATATTGTTGCCGAGACTGTTCAAATCGTCATCAAGGTTGCCTTTTGGCCAACTTGGGTCAATGTTGTTAATATCTATTGATTTGACAATTTTGTCCACTTTGCAATTCCTAACAGCCATCTGGTTAGGATATTTTAAATAGAAAGCCATTAGGGCAAGTCCTTTCCTTAGTCGACCAGGACTCTCCCACATCCAAGAATCAATGTTCTTTGCCAAATAGTTATCAACTGGCAAATCAGTAGCAACTTTATATATTATATTATAAATCTCAAATTTCACCGACATTGTTGAGCCTCGGTAATAGCAATAGCGCAGAACCTTCTTTAAAAAAACAATTAACTCATCCTCGGTTGCTTCTTTATGAAAATAGAGAAAAACAATTAACGCATATACCGGATTCTGATTAGTGTACGCATCTAATACTTGTAGCCAAGCTCCAAGTCGCGTAGATTCTGTACGCTTATAGTAATACACTTCTATCGCATTCAGTGTTTTCTGTAAATCTTCCAATACGATTTCGTATCCACCTGTTTTGAATGGTGACTTTGGGTCTTTTTGGAAAAACTCTCTTAGTCTTTTCTCTGCTATCACAATCCCCTCTTTACCTCTGATAATATGGTAGTAATAGCGGAACAAATCATCAATCTTGAGTTCCAATTCATCACATCGAGATGTGAGGTCTTTCCATTGCCCCTTGAATTCTTCACCCTTTCCCGCAGCAAGAGACATATAATAGAGTTTCGCCTTGAAAATATCGGCGTCTTGCAAATCCATTCCTCTATTATTGATAGTTTCAAAAACCATTAGTGCATTTGACCTTGCCTCATCCAAGTCATCGTCTTTCAATACTATAGGTAGTAGGTAAACCTTGCTAATGAAATAATCAACAAAGGCTTTCTGCTTTTCGTCATCCAGACGAGCGAAGTACTCTTTTAATAGTGCATATATGGCAATTGCATTATTTTTCACTTGTTCCGCACTACTCTTGTAATACTGCATCTCTCCCTTCTTTAAATAATCCAGATAGTCTTTCTCATAGTTTTCTTTGTTTTTTTTAAGAACAGTATCTATCTGATCTTGATCTTTTACTTCAAAAACATCAGAGAAAATCGTACTCACATAATGAGTATTGCTATCGTCATCATACGACTCAACCTGTATCATTCTTTTCAAACGATTATTAGAGGGCTGAAGTATGTGAATGGCTTTAAGAAACAACCAGAGTGTAATCAAACGTTGTTGTCCGTCAACCACCTCAGGGCGGTCGTCATGCTCGTCTTCTGCCAATACAATATTACCTAAGAAATATGAGTCCGTACCATTGCAATATGCATCCATAACATCATCATAAAACTGCTGGCACTGTTCCATAGTCCATGAATAATGCCGCTGATAGTTTGGTATTATATACCTATTGTCATTGGAAAACAATGATTTCAGATTTTTCTGTTCTGCCGATAAATATAGTGCCATAATTTGCTAAATATAGAAACTTGTCAATTGCAAAGGTAGTCATTTTAATCGAAATTAAGGAATAATTATAGTAGTTTCGCGCGTAATTTAAGCATTTTTTGTCTAAAACAAGACAAGATTGTAACAAAAGAAACAATTGTTGCTTATAAATGAGTACCTTTGTACCCAAAACATCATGGCGAATGGAACAACGATTCAAGAAAACAGACAATAGTATTGACCTGCGGGCGCTGCGCGAGTTCTGCAGGAAAGAGGGTGAGGAAATCGCTTACCGCAAGGGTGACCAGTTGGAGCGTGAGGGTGACCCGGCGCGGTGGTTCGCTTTTGTCACTGAAGGATGTTTCAAATATGTGAAATATGGCGTGAGCGACGACAAGGCACACATTACATGGTTCTCGTTTGAGAGTGAGTTCGTGTGCGACTACCCCACATTTCTCTATGGCCGTCCGTCACAGGCCACAA
>Ga0310695_10006136_pt1 | contig 20160 bp, 16 predicted proteins | sample RumenRJG_04DNA_FD_203882 | JGI IMG/M metagenome (GOLD analysis project Ga0310695, IMG submission 203882) | Bovine rumen microbial communities from Lethbridge, Alberta, Canada - RJG_04 (v2) (version 2) | ecosystem: Host-associated > Mammals > Digestive system > Stomach > Rumen | place: Canada...
TACCCAAATGCATTTCTCATCATATTCTACGTTAAATCCGAATTTACCTATTTGCCAACTTGACATTTGCCTTGGCGCAATTTTTCAATTCGTGGATTTAGGGTTCCCTGATAATAGTGATTCTTGTCGAAAGCAAATGATTGTGCTTCAACAAAATCATAACCACAAATGAACGAGGCAATATCAACGCCAGACATTAGCGAATCACGATAATACACGTGGCTGCCATCGTGCGAATATTTAGTATTCAAATTATTGTCTGATACATAATCTTCATGTATATAGCGGGATGGAAATATCACAAATGTCTTCGGATTGGCTCCAGGCAACAGACGATTTTCATAGTAAACATGCTTGCTGTCGGCATACCAGTCACGATAACGCTCTACTTTATGGATGGTAGCAAAGTCTGTACCTTCAGGCATGGCCATCAGATTTGGATTATATACCGTCTTTCCATCCGTGTGAAATGCGTTGCACATTCCTTCTTCCATATTCTTGTGCTGCAATGTGTTGAGGTCTCGTATTAATGAACCATAAGCCTCGTAATATACACGGTGCTTGTCTTGACCATAGTGATATTGTCCTTTCAATACAGCGAAAGACGTTGGGTCTGCTCCTTCTACTATGTTGTTTTTGTAATAGACACACTTGGCATCAATTGCATAAAATGCATTTAGTGCCTTAAACGTGCGGTAATCTCCTACAGACACAGCTTTTTTTTCTGCAAGGACATCGATATCTAGATAATAGACATGAAGACTATCCACTGCCCAATTATTGTCTATCTGTCGGAAATTACCCATATTTGCAACATGGAGAGGCTGGTGTTCCATGTAGTAATCATGGGCATCATGAGCAAGATTTGAAATGTCGCCATCTGGTACGACAAAAGTGGCAGGTTCTGCTCCCTCTATCATACAGTCATTAAACCATACATGGTGCATGTCAGTTGCATAATCTTCGCCCAGGATTTTGAATGTACTTGGGTCAGCTCCTTCCAATCTCTCATACCCATAATAAACATGGTTAACATCTAATGCGTACGTTTCGTTTAGGCGTTTATAAGTCGAAGAATCATAGCCTTCAGGTTTCCTTTCCGCGTATGCACTTGATGCGAGTGTTACAAATAGGAAGAAAATAGCCACGGGTATCAATGGGTACAAATAGAACAACCACATCATTCCCACTTTTTTGGAGAACTTAAACCATAGCCTTATTAATGGGAACAGATAAATAGGGTATAGCCAAATGATCAGCGTTGCACCCCAACGGCAAATCTCGTCGATAGAGGAGTGGATTGGTGCATCCCAGAAGAATAAGGACACGAAGAAACCTATTGGCCACAACAATAGCGTTAGAAGCGTAAACCGGACAAAGGTTTTCTGGAGAGCCGTAGGCTGTTCTCCCAAAATACGAGCAGTCAGTCCTTTAGAGTTATTTTCCTGTTCCATCTTCATTTCGTTTTATTATTATTGCTAATAACCTGGAATCTACTTGCTTGAAGCCGTGATAATTGGAACGCTTAATTCCGATTTAACTATCCGCTATTTAGGGAATAATTTCAACAAAAATGAATTTAGCTGTCCTTCTTGGGTATCTTGGAGCCAAGAAGATAGAAGATGCCTAAGACAAAAACAAGAAGAAGACCAATGCCGGCCATCAATAGCGCATACTTCCAGGAATCAAGTTTACCTAATATCCACATTATGAGAGGATATCCAAAAGGAAAGACAAGGATAGCAGGCCAGAATGCCTTCAATACCCTCTTTTGTTCTTTGTCCAGTTTCATAAGCCTTGGAGTATTAAATCACCCGCTAATTTAATGAATTAAAGCGAGAACTGGACTTTTTCGATTATTTTTCTGCCAGTCGCATTGCGAGGATTGAGACAGGAACAAAAGGCTTGCCGGACCGGCAAGCCTTTGTTATCATATTAGTTGGATGACTTTAGAAGCTGTTGCTGACGTTTACAAGGGTTGTGTTCTTCCCTGCCTTGTTGTTGTCACCGAAGTTGCTGGAGAAGCCAAGCTGGTCGGCTGGCGTCCATGTGAATGTCACGACGACCGGATAATGGTCGGACAATAATATCATTTCCTGATTATCCGAGGTTCCAATGCCAAGTTGATCGTAACGATTTCTTACGACCATCTCACTGGTAAGGGTGACATCATGGACAGTCGAATGCTGATAGACAAAGAAATGGTCCAGGCGCTTGTTTGTGAATGGACGCTTACTAGGATGGGTCAGCGGCATGTCAGCTGTGACACGCACCCAGTCAGGTCCCATAAGCTCATCGACGTTTATCATAGCGTTATAGTCTCCTGGAACGATTTCAGGAGTAGCATTAAAGTCACCACACAGGAATACAGGCTTGTCGCAGTTGAAGTAACGGCTGTTGAACCATTTGTTCAGAGAGTCAACCTGGCGCCGTCTTCCTGCATCGCACAATCCAAGATGGACAGTTGCGAAGACACAATCCTCGGTCTCCAGTACAGAGACACAGCGAGTTTCCTCTGTATTGGATCCTGACTGGGTTCCGTCGGTTTCCCATATAGGGTATGAGATGATATGGCCCGCCGCATCTTTATTAGGAAGCGGAATCTTGCGGGAGGTAATTTCCGGATGTTCAGCAGAGTCGAAGAGAACAGCATTCCCGTATCCTTCATTATTGGAGTAGGCTATCGCTGCGGCGAAATGGTGCTTCCATGTCTTCTGCCCTGATGGACGCGGCGCGTTCATCCTGCTCTTGAGCTGGCTTGCCTGGTTGACATAGCCCGTTCTTTCGCGATTGTTGTCTACTTCATTGAGACCGACAAGAGTTGCCCCGGTTGCATTGATGACAGCAGCGATATCATCATATATGTTGCGGTCAGCAAGGAATGATTTGTTTTTAACCAACCTGTTATACATATCGAAAATGCATACATTGTATGTCATCATGGTTACGGTCTTGGAGACAGGAGCCACGGAGTCGCTCGTGGTGCCGGACACGGCAGTCCCGTTCATGTTGACAGAGAAAGCGGTAGCCTTGCCTGAGAAGAATTCGAGGCTTTTTCCGGACGGCACGGTGACAGTCTTCTCGTAATTCCTGTTATTCTTTGTGGTAACCCTTACCTTGAAGGTCTTCCCTGCCGTGAATGCTGCCGGAAGGCAGGTAAAATGCAGTACGAGAGTCTTGTTGCTTACGGAAAGGTTCGCGCAGTCCATGGTGATGGAATTCTTGCTGAAGCTGCAGATAATGTTCTCCAGAGAGAATTCGTCGGTAGTATGACGTGCTGCGACATTGCCGGCAAGCGGAAGGCCCTGGGACATCGAAATGAACTCGACAGTCGCAGGCTTGTCACCTGAAGGGATATCGAGGTTGTTCAATGTCATTATTCCTATAGCTACAAGACGGTTGAATTTCAAAGTTGGAGAAGAACCGGCTATATCAGATGCGCTCTGGGTGGCCTGATATACAGGATCTGAATACAGCAGGTCGGCAGCCGGGTCGAATGAATTGGCCTTAGGTTTCTGCTGGTAAGGAATGGCAAGTCTCACGCATCCGGCCAGATCGCCCTTGTTCGAAGGGTTAAGCTGAGCATGTGAAGACGGATAGAATGCCTGATACATAAACTTCTTTCCGCTATGCCCGGGATACTCGAGAATCATATTCAGATTCACTACAGGGAAACCGGCTGTAAACACAGGATTTGAAGTACTTGTAAGACCATCGGTCGCCTGCATCTGGATTATCGGTTCCGTAAAACCCTGACGGTGGTGTATCTGCCTGATAGCAAGCTTATCCCCTGTCTGCCAGTTGAATGTTACGTTTCTTCCGCTACGGTTCATAGTGGTCTTCGTTGAAAGCAGGTCGTCAGCCAGCGATGTGGTAAAACGGACATTTTCCAAACTTTCCTCATGGAGGTCATTCTTGTCGACAGTCTCCTGCTGACAAGAGACATTGATACTTGCGCCTAAGAAAACGGTCAAGGCGACAAAACAAAATCTTTTTCTCATAGTGTGCGAGCTAATTAGTGTTTTTTATTGTGAGTTATTAGTGCGGAGCAAATTTAGCATTTTCTTTCTTAATTATCTATAAGAAAATCTTGATATGTAAAACATAGCGTTATTCTCCGACAGATAATTGCACAAATAACTGAAAAAAGCTATATTCGGCATCCGAACAAGACCAGACTGGCAGAGAATGAAAGATTTTGCAGCAATAGATTTCGAGACGGCAAACGAATGCCGGTCCAGCGTATGCAGCGTAGGAGTAGTGATCGTACGCGACGGAGAGATCGTAGATCGCTTCTACAGCCTTATCCATCCGGAACCGGAATATTACCAGTGGTTCTGCAGGCAGGTGCATGGCCTGGGACCTGAAGATACGGAAGACGCCCCGGTGTTTCCGTATGTATGGGAAAAAGTAGCACCTCTGATCGAAGGACTCCCGCTTGTCGCGCATAACAGCCGATTTGATGAAGGTTGCCTTAAGGAAGTCTTCCAGGTCTATCGGATGGACTATCCGGACTATGTTTTCTATGATACTCTGGCCGCCTCGAGACGCCATTTCGGCTGTCAGCTCCCGAACCATCAGCTCCAGACGGTCGCGGCCGCCTGCGGATATGATCTTTCTCAGCATCATCATGCCCTCGCCGATGCCGAGGCCTGCGCCCGCATCGCACTAACGATAATTTAGAAACCCGCTATATAATATGAAACAAAACATTTATCTTTCCTCCAAACCGAGGTATGACATTCTCGATGGCCTGAGAGGAGTCGCCGCTTTCATGGTGATACTCTTCCATTTTTTTGAAAATTATTGCCCTGAAGGGGGCCTGCAGCACATTAATCATGGTTTTCTTGCCGTGGATTTCTTCTTTGTGCTTTCCGGCTTCGTGATCGGATACGCATATGACGACCGATGGGACAGAATGACGACCTGGGGCTTCTTCAAGCGTCGTCTTACCCGACTGCATCCGATGGTGATTGCCGGGACCGTAATAGGAGCCAGCCTGTTATTCTTCCAGGCTTCCGCTTTCCCGAAGATCCTCGACATCAGTCTCTGGATGTTCCTTCTCTGCTTTTTCATGGGTCTGCTCATGATACCGTGCCCTCCTTCGCTGGACATGCGCGGCTGGGCCGAAATGAACACATTCAATGGCCCGAACTGGTCGCTGACATACGAATACCTGGGGAACATCCTTTACGCCCTGGTCTTGCGGAGACTCCCGAAATGGGGTCTGGCCGTTCTTATGGCCGTGGCTGCGTTCTTCACTCTCGACCTGACCCTCGGTTGGGATGTACTGAAGTTCTTTCCTGACGGCCCGCATTTCAGCGTAGTCGGAGGCTGGTGCATCACTCCCGACCAGATTTATGTCGGCCTCACCAGACTGTCCTATCCTTTCCTCTGCGGACTCATGATCTCCAGAATACTCCCGTCCTACAGATCGGAGAGCAATCCAAGCGGAAGCCCTCTGCATCTCAAAGGAGGCTTCTGGTGGGCATCGATCATGCTGGTCGCTCTCTTCAGCATCCCTTGCGTAGGAGGCCGGCACGGCGTTTCTGACGGCTTATATCAGGCCATATGTATTCTTCTGCTCTTCCCTGTCATCGTTCTGGTCGGAGCCGGAAGCCAGACAAGACACAGCATTTCTACGAAGGTCTGCAAATGGCTCGGCGAAATCTCCTATCCGCTGTACATAACCCATTATCCTTTCATTTACATGCATTTTTCCTTCCACAGGGCGCATCCTGACGCTCCCCTTTGGATTAAAATTGCGATATCTGCAGGAGTACTCGTAATCTCGGTCATAGTGGCCTGGGGCGTATATAAGGTGTATGACCTTCCTGTGAGGACCTGGCTTACCGAGCGCTGGCTGAAAAAAGGTTCCAAGTAAGAAATAAAAAAAAGAATTGTCGCATATCCCGTCATGAGATATGCGACAATTTTATTTACGTATGACAACTGTTACTCTACAGGATCTTTGGAGAGCGTGAATGAAAGTTCACCGCCCTTGAGAAGTTCGTTGTAAGTGATATAGTTGTTTTCGACCGGCTCGCCGTTGAAGGTTACGCTGGAGATATATTCATACTCAGGATGGTCTGCGAGGATGGTAAGTACCTTTCCGTTGCCGAGCTTGACTTCAGCTTTGCTGAACAGAGGAGCGGCAAAATAGAACTGTCCGGATGCCGGGCATACAGGATAGATACCAAGAGCCGACATTACGTACCATGCTGACATCTGACCGCAGTCTTCGTTGCCTGAGATACCCTCAGGAGTAGCTGTATAGAGCTCGTTAAGGATTCTGCGGACATAGTGCTGGGACTTGGAAGGCTGGTCCACGAAGTAGAACAGATAAGCCATATTGTGGCTAGGCTCGTTTCCGTGGGCATATTCTCCGATAAGACCGGTCATGTCAAGGATTTCATCGGTGACCTCGATAGCCTCATATGTGAAGAGAGAATCGAGAGCAGCCGCTGTCTTTTCGCGTCCGCCCATAAGTTTCTCGAAATTGGCGAAGTCATGAGGAACGAAGAATCTGAACTGCCAAGGAATCGCCTCTGTATAATCGTCGGTCTTCACGAGCGGATCGAAGTTGTCAACCCATTTGCCATCGCTGTTCTTTCCTCTGAAGAAACGGGTAGAAGGATCGAAAAGATTTTCGTATCTCTTGGAGCGGGCGAAGTACTCTTCAGCGATGTCCTTTCTGCCGAGATCTTCAGCCATTCTGGCGATGCACCAGTCATCGTAAGCCATCTCGAGAGTCTCGGAAACGGCCTGGCCATAGAGGTCTGAAGGCACATAGCCATACTTGTTGTAGCCAGGGGAAGTCTCGTCCTGATTTGATGAAGAAACCATTGCGTCGAGGGCCTTGTTGCCGTCGAATGTGCGGATGCCGCAAAGCCATGCGTCAGCGATTACAGGGATGCTGTGATAACCGATCATGCACCAGGTCTCGCCATGAGCGAGAGGCCATACAGGAAGGATGCCGTTGCGGTCGTATGATTCCAGCATGCTGTCAATCATTCCGGAGATCAGCTGAGGATCGATGAGATTCTCGAGCGGAGCCCATGTTCTGAAGACATCCCAGAGGGAGAGAGTCGAGTAGAACGGCTTGGCGTCGCAGTCGCTGATGAGGTTAGGAGTGATCATGGTGTGGTAAAGGGAGGTGTAGAATACCTTGCGGAGATCCTCGCTTCCACCTTCCACATTGATTACGCCGAGTTTATCATCCCAGATTCTGGCAGCCTCGAGTCTGATTTCGTCGAATGACTTGCCTTCCGTCTCTTTGATCCTGTTTGTCTTGGCATTTGCCTCGTCTGTCATGGAAATACCTACGAGGACCTCGAGTTTCTTGACATTTTCAGCGAATGTAAGCAGAACCTGTCTGTCGCCCTTAGGCTCGTATTCCTCGATAGGTTCGGAGAATTTTGCATTGAAATAGACTCCACGTCCTGAGATCCACCATGACTGAACCTTAGTTCCGGTAATTTCGTCAGGACCTACCTGAGAGACCGAAACTTCGTGGATTTCAGGCTCGCCCATTCCATGGACGAGATTGATGAGGATGTGGCGTTTGCCTTCACCTTTGAAGATATATTTATGGGCGCCGGTGCGGGCAGTTGCCGTAAGCTCGACGTCGATGCCTCTTTCCGGGAATTTTACGCTGTAATAACCGGGAGCGGCTGTTTCATTGTCATGTGAGAAAGGAAGCGGGGCTATCGAGTACTTTCCGTCGACTTCAGTCACATTTCCGATAGCCGGAGTGAAAAGGAAGTCACCGAGATCCGCGCAGCCAGTGCCGCTGAGGTGAGTGTGTGAGAAACCGAGGATGGCGTCATCGCTGTAATGATAGCCACTGCAGGCATCCCAGTCTTCAGTACGGGTATCCGGGCTGAGCTGGACAAGGCCGTTAGGCGTGGTAGCTCCAGGGAATGTATGACCATGGAATCCGGTTCCTATGAAAGGATCCACTTCAGATTTGAGTGGGTTGACGCAAGCGGCTGTGCACATAAGCAGAAGACCGCCGATAAGAAATGGTTGTTTAACGTGCATAATAAAGTATTAGTGTTTACGACAAAGATACATCATTTTTATCGCATATCCTCAATTTCGTTTAATAATCGTTCATTTTATTACACTATGATTTCAGAGGGGTTGCAAGGTCGGGGATAAGGGTTATATTTGCCATAACGGTAAACTAATAATCTCTCTTTATGAAGAAACCTTTAATCTTTCTGATGGCACTTGCACTTATGGGTTGCGAGGCTGTAAATCCCGTCCTTGACATAGAAGGCGGAAAAGTCCAGGGCGTTAAGACAGAGCTCAAAGACGTCTATGTCTATCGTGGAATCCCTTATGCAGCACCTCCGATCGGAGAGCTTCGCTGGAAAGCTCCACAGCCGGTAGTTCCGTGGGAAGGAGTACTGGTCGCCGACAAATTCGGCCATCCGGGCTACCAGAGCGTCCATTATCCTGGCGGCTATACGACAGAATGGGGATACGGAGACGAAGCTCCATACAGCGAGGATTGTCTCTATCTCAATGTATGGACTCCTGCTCCAGGCAAGACTGACGCGAAGCTCCCTGTAGCTCTCTGGATCCATGGCGGCGGCTTCCGCGAAGGCTGGGGCTCAGAGCCGGAATTCGACGCAAAGGAATGGGCTGCGAGAGGAGTAGTCCTCGTTTCGATAAACTATCGTCTCGGAATATTCGGATTCCTTACCCATCCTGAGCTCGCTGCCGAGAATCCTGACGGAGTCTCCGGCAACTACGGACTTCTCGACCAGATCGAGTCTCTCAAATGGATCCGCAAGAACATCGAGCAGTTCGGCGGCGATCCTGAAAATGTAATGATATTCGGCCAGAGCGCAGGTGGCGGCAGCGTCCGTTTCCTCTGCGAATCCCCTCTTACAGAAGGTCTCTTCAATAAGGCTATAATCATGAGTGCAGGCGGTCTCGGACGCGCTCCAAGGGTTCCTATGACTCTCGACGAGGCTCAGCAGAAGTCCAAGGAAGTCCTCGACTGGGGCGGTCTTACCGACCTGAAGAAGATGCGTGCAGCTTCTACGGAGACTCTCTATGCCCTCGGAAACATCTATTTCAGCGCTACAGGACAGTGGGCCCGTCTTACTATGCAGCCTATTGTTGACGGCAAGGTCCTCCTTCGTGAATTCGACGAAGCGGCTCTCTCGAATACTCTCCATCAGGTTCCTTATATGATCGGTTTCACACAGGACGACATGGGCGACATGGGCGATGGAATCGCAGCATTCTGTATCAATCGCGAAGAACTCGGCCAGAAAGCCTATGCATATCAGTTCGCCCGTCCTCTTCCTACCGACGGCCGTGAAAACGTCCTGAAGGGCGCTTTCCACTCATCCGACCTCTGGTTTGTCTTCAAATCTCTCGAGCATTGCTGGAGACCATGGACCCAGGGCGACTGGGATCTTTCCGACAAGATGATCGGAGCATGGACCAATTTCGCCAAATATGGCGACCCTAACGGTCCTGACGGAGGCGTATGGAAACCATACACCAAGGAAAATCCTGAATTCATGATATTCAAGCTCGACGAAAACGACGCCGAAGCCTCCGCTCCCGGCAATCCTCTCCCGAAGAACAAATAAACCGAATCATATCATATAAAACATTGACAAGGCTCTTATCCTGGCGGATTTGAGCCTTGTCATTACGTTATGGATTTAGTTTGAAGATTATTTTTTCAATATTTTCTCGGCGAGCCGCATCGCGAGGATGGAGACAGGGACGACAAGCGCTATCATGACCACGAGCACCGGGATGTTGGCGATTACCGGCTCCATTTTGGCTGCATAGCCTTCCGGCATTTCTTCTATCGCGGCCTGGAGAGATCCTGGAGTGTCTGTCCACCAGTGAGATACATATCCGTAGAATGTGAATGCCATCGGAATGAAACTCAGCCTTGTCCCCTTCCTTGTATCATAACCATAGAGTTTTCTCAGTATCTCGGAAATGACGGCCAGCACGATGAATATGACAGCCATTATTGCATCGGCTTCTCCGACAATCAGGAATACGGCTAGCAGGAATCCGTTAAGAATCGTCGCCACTCCGAAATTTTTCAGCCTGGACGCGGCATAAAGATAGATGAGTGCGAACACGAATGGAATGAATGTACCTGCGTATGCATAGCATGCGGGATGTATGCTGCCGGTAAATGCAAACAGACAGATTGCAGCAAGCCAGAGGATTGCGCAAAAGAAAAGGGATAGTACACTTGACCGTTTCATATAATTTTGGTTTTAACAGACACAAAATTACTGGGTATCAGCCTAGTATACAATCCCTATTTATGGGTATTTTACGTCCCTGCTACTACTCGAAGAAGTGAAGGTAAGCGATATTCACGCTTGATGCCATCAGATGGCTGACGGCTTCCGTGGCCGGATTATAAGCGAAGATGCCGGCCTTGTCTACTCCGAATGAAGAGAAAAGCACTTCTCCTCCATGAAACTCGATGACCACGCTGTGGCCGTCGGTATATGGTACGCCTTCGATTTTCTTGATAGTCTTCTTATTCAGGTCAATAATCACTGCCATGGAGTTCCTTGCAGTATAAGGATTGTCTCCCATGAGTTCAAGGACTCCGACATATGCAGCTACCTTTCCGTTTCCAATATACTTGCTGTTATAGATCGTCGAAGCCTTATATTCACATCCTTCGATTTCAGTACCGCTGATGTCCCATGTCTTGCTCTCGTCGAATTCATTTTTTGAAGCAGAAATGCATGCAAAGCCGTTTTTTACATATTCCGGATTGTATCCGAAGTACCCTGCGCATGCGACATAGATATCGCCCTGCTCGCTGACAAAGATCATATCTTTGAGGAACGGACGTGTCGGGAAACAAAGTCCGCCATCCTTTTCGCTTATCACTTTAACCACTTTGTCAGAAGACGCGTCTATTATTGCGACATCTACCTGTCTGTACTCGTTATATGGCATCCAGTTGGCTCCAATCTGGTTGAGTGGAAGGTAGTAATATCCATTAAGCAGCAGGCCGTATGCCGGATCCGCGCTACTGTCGTTGAATGCATATTCTGTAAGGTCGATCTCGCCTGTCTTCTCTAAAGTCTTCGGGTTAATGACAAGCACCTTTCCAAGGTTGTACATAGGCACGTATGCCTTGTCTTCCGAAATCTTTGTAAGGTTGACAGGATACGAATTAGGGATAATCTGCATTTCACCGGCAAGTTTCAGTCCCTTTGGGGTATGCTCGTACTTGACGATGCTCTGTTTGCCTGCTGTTCCAAACTCAGGGAACACGAAGACGTCATTACCCACTGTCGTGATGGTAGCCGAGAATCCTATCTGAATACCCTGTGACATGTTTACAGAACTTGATATCTGCGGAATCTGCTGGAGATATGACTGTCCGCTTGCGCCGTCAGAATTCTTGACTGTAGTCTCAATGAGGACGTTTCCTTCTCCTCCGAAAAGTTTGTCCGGTGCAGGATCGTCTGAATCATCTTTTCCGCATGATGCGCATGCAAGCATCATTGCACTCAAGGCGATAAGTCGCCAACTGTTCTTTACGTTCATTTTAAAATATTTAAGTTGTGTGTTATGTCTATCTGAAGATGTAGCGAAGCTTGATGCCAAAACTGCGTCCAGGCAACGGTTGGTTGAACTCCGAGAGAACCTTCGCATCAGTAACATTCTTGATTTTTCCGGATATGAACAGTCTCTGGTACAAGAAGCTGTGCTCGAATCCAAGATCTATTGTCGTGTTTCTCGGAATACGGCGCTTTACATCATCCGTAATCTCGAAATCATAGAGATATTCCTCGACGAAGGCCATGTCTGCGAAGAACCTGGTGTTCTGGTCTTTACCGCCGAAGAGATTCTCCTTATGGAATTCCAGTCCGGCATTTGCTATGAAATAAGGAATGTTAGGCATCCTCTTTCCTTTCGTAGGATTAGGAAGGTTGCTTCCCTCCTCCTTTTCCCTGACATCGCGCAGGTCCTGGTAAGTCACGTTTCCATATCCGTAGAGGAATGGGAAAATGTCCGCCTTGACCTCCAGCTCGGCGCCGAGAGTCCTCATCTCGCCGAAATTCTGATACTGCGCTCCCAAGATTCCCTTGGCGAAACGGATCATGTCCTTGAGATACATGTAATAACCGCTCAGCTCAACCTGAAGGTTGCTTGGATGAGTTCCTGCAACATCATATAGAAGACCTGCATTTATGCTCATGTTACGTTCAGGCAACAGCTTCTCTGAAGGTATGATCGTATATCCGTTTCCAAGCAATTCGTTTTCCGCAGGAATGCGAACGTCGTAGCCTCCGGAAAGCTTTGCCATGAACGCCGGAGTAATACGGTAGCGCATTGCATCGCTGAAGCCCAGGCTAGACTTGTTAATTGAAATATCCTCGGCAGGAGTGTTCGTGTAAACGTTCTGATATTTGGTCTTGGTAGAATACCAGTAATACCTGACTGTAAGGGAGTTAAGGAATTTGTCTCCTGCTGCGCGGAAATCATGGGTCAATCCTCCCACCCAGCTTCTCATCCTGGAATCGAAATCTGTCTTCTTGCCCAGGCTCTTTTCCTTCATAGGGTCAGACGGAGAACCGTTAGCGAGGGTGACAACAGAGTTGATGCTGACGGAATTATGGCTGTCGATCAGATACTCGAGATTCAGCTTGTTTACAAAAGTCTTTTTGATGTTCTTGGAATCGGACGCAAACCTGTTACCGAGTTCCCCGCCATAAATGGACGATGTCGGATATGAGTTACCTACCCAGTCGTACCATACTTTGGCCGTATCTACCAGACAGGCCTCCGAGTACGCCACTGCACTGCTCATGTCAAGGTCTAGTCCTTCGATGAAGAAATCATCTTTTTCCAGTTTGTTCGAAATGACAAACATGCTGGACGTAGTATGAGCCTTTCGTATGTCAGTTTCAATTCCCTGAACCTCCTTGTAAGTGTGCACGAATGCCGGTTCAAACTCGACCTTGTCAAACCACCATTTCCTTGCCTTCATGCTTCCTCCAAACAGAGTCTTTCTGAAGCGGTCATGGTCCCTCCTGATCTTCAGGCCCTTGACATATGGGGATTCCATCGTATAGCTGTTCTCGGCATCAGTATAGCCTCCGCCGATGCCGAATACTATTCCGGCCTCTCGGAGATTCCTCTTGAATACAGTCTGGGCCTGGTTCATGTTGAATGATTCACGCGAATAGCTGACATCCGCATAATGGTCCGGATATTCTTTCAGCACGATGTTGACCGCACCGCCCATCGAAGAACCGCCGAACTTGGCAGGAACGACGCCCTTGTAGATTTCGATCCTGTCGATCATGTCTACCGGGATGTCATTCAGGTCGATGAAGTCAGACTGGTCATTCATAGGAGCCTCGTCAATGAAGAAGCCGATCCTTTTTCCTTCAAGGCCACGTACGGACAGCCTAGAGGCGCTGCCGACTCCTCCAGAGGAACGCACGGTCACCCCGACAGTCTTCGCCAGGATTCCCTGCACGTCGCTCACAGTTCCCTGGAGCTGTTTCATGCTGATTACGGATACGGGCATTGCCTGTTCGCGCACCTTTCTCGCCTCGCTTTTTCCGAGGACTACGGCCTGTGCCAGAGAAAGAGGCTCGGGCTTCATATAGAAATTTACCTGAGAGGTCTGGCCGGCTGTCACTGTGACTTTCTTAGACTGGGCAACATATCCCATGTAATCCACGCTTACAGTGTAGGTCGAGGCCTTCAGCCCTGAGAAAGAGAAGTCTCCGTCTTTTCCGGCGGTCTCCCCTATTTTTAGTTCTTCAATTATCAATGTGGCTCCGGTCAATGCTTCGTCTCCGGAGTCATCCATTACAACGCCCTTTATCTTTCCTGTCCCATTCTGCGCATATGAGCAGATACTAAGGAACAACATTGCGGGCAATAATCTAAATGTTAGTCTCATCTTTGTGTCGGTTTTTTCGAAGCACAAAGGTCGAGAGATTGTTGCTGTGTGGCAATCCCAATTATTGGGGATTAAACGATACAAATAATCGCAATCTTATTGCTACGGCCATATAAACGGCAATTGCCAGCTTATCCGTAGACAAGCTGGCAATGTAAGCTCTTATTCTATATGTTAACTGAGTAACTGTTTTACAATGGTCGAGATCGTGCGGCCGTCGGAGAGTCCAGCGAGAGCCTTGTTCGCCAGCCCCATGACCTTGCCCATATCCTTGATCGTAGAGGCGCCGGTCTGGGCGATTATCTCCTGGATCTTGGCCTTGACCTCTTCGGCAGAAAGCTGTGCCGGCAAGTATTTCTCCATGACCGCAGCCTCGGCGATCTCATTGTCTGCGAGATCCTTGCGGCCTGCAGCTACATACTGCTCGGCAGCTTCCTTCCTCTGCTTCACAAGTTTCTGGATCATCTTGAGTATGTCTCCGTCGGAAACTTCCTTTGAACCGCCCTCAGCAGTCTTGAAAAGCAATATCTCACCTTTGATTGCGCGGGTTGCATTCATCGCCACCGTATCTTTTGCCTTCATGGCTTCCTTGATGGCGTCCTGGATTTGCTGTTCTAAATTCATGATAATAAGCGTTTGTTTTAGTCGTTCGAATTTACAAAAAAAACTACAATCTTCACAAAAGACTGGAGAGAAGATACGCTTCAGCGCCAAATTACCAACAAATAGGGATTGCCGGTTTATCTGCGACTCTTTAATTTTGCAGTCCAAAATAATTGAGGTGTGAGTACTATTATGTTTAAATATTCAGAACGGTCGTCTTTCGAGGCGGCCGTTGTGCGTGGCTGGCGAAGGAATTGAGGAAAAGCGGAGAGCGCAGGAGCGCCCGTCGCTGCCTAAACAGCTTTTCCGAAACCTGACTGAGCAGTCACGCACAGCGGTCGCAGAGGACGAAAAAAAGGCTGACCGTTTCGGGTCAGCCTTTAGAATCATGTATGTGCCAGACTACTCTTCGTCAGAAGGTTTCAGAGTAGTATAGACATTGGTCACATCCTCGTCATCCTCGAGAAGACCGGTAAGTTTGTCAAGAGTAGCCCTCTGCTCAGGAGTAACCTCCTTGAGGTCTACGTTAGGAATCCTCTCGAATCCACCGGAGATAAGCTCATAGCCATTCTCCTCGATGAACTTCTGGATAGCGCCATAAGCAGTATAATCGCCATAGATGACAATCTCCTTGGTCACGTTCTCGTCCTCATCCTCGACCTCCTGCTCGAAAAGCTCGTCAAGACCGAGATCGATAAGCTCAAGCTCGAGCTCCTCGAGATCTACCGGCTTTGCAGGATCCTCCTTGATACGGAAAACACATTTGTGGTCGAACATGAACGCAACGCTGCCGCTCGTACCGAGAGAGCCGCCGCATTTGGTGAAATAGCTGCGGACATTGGCTACAGTACGGGTATTGTTGTCGGTAGCAGTCTCAACGAGATAAGCGATTCCGTGAGGGCCGTATCCTTCAAATACAACCTCCTTGAAATCTCCGGCATTCTTCTCGGTAGCCTTCTTGATAGCACGCTCGATGTTCTCCTTAGGCATGCTTTCGCTTCTTGCCTCGGCCATGAGGGCACGGAGACGAGGGTTGCCGACTACATCAGGACCACCCTGCTTTACTGCTATTGTAATTTCCTTTCCAAGTTTGGTGAAGACCTTTGCCATGTGGCCCCACCTCTTCATTTTTCTTTCCTTACGGAACTCAAATGCTCTTCCCATAAATTAAGATTTTTTAGCGTGCGTTCTCGATACGGGAGATATACTTGTCGATATCATAACCCTCTCTTGACTGAGGATATTTATCCTTGATCTGCTTGTAGAGAGAAAGAGCCTTCTGGCTGTCGCCAAGCTCCTCGCAGACTACGCCAGCCTTGAGAAGATATGCTGCAGAGAACATGTTGTCTGACCTTGCGGCAGCCTTCTCGAAGCAAGAAAGAGCCTCCTTGTATTTCTCGAGACCGACATAAGCATCTCCCTGGCAGGCTAATGCCCTGGCAGCAAGAATAGCATCTGAGCCATTGTATTTCTTGAGATAACCGAGAGCGTTCTCATAGTTTCCGAGCTGAAGCTCGCATACACCTGCATAAAGGTACACTGCTTCGCCGGCCTTTGAACCGTAGTCATCGATGATCTGAGCGAAACCGAGGCTGTTGCCGTCGCCATTAAGAGCAAGCTCATACTCCCCTGCCTGGAAATTGGCCTCTGCCGGGAACATCTGCTCCTGAGCCTCAGCCGACTTTGGCTGAAGATAGAATTTCTGATAGCACAAAACAAGGAGACCGACTACCAGTATTGCACCGAAACAGCTCCAGATAATTTTCTTGTTCTCATCGAAGAATCTCTCAACTTTTGAAACTCCCTCTTCGATACGTTCCTGCCGGATTTCTTCCTGCTCTTTAAGATTTGCTTTTGCCATAATATTTAACGTTTATATTTTCGATTTTAAACGGCCTAGGCCGAATAGTCTGCAAATTTATAAAAAATTACGCAATCATACAATGTAACTTATTTTTTTTATCTTTGCATATATATGGCAGTTTTAAAGAAAATAGTTGTCCAGAACTACAGGAACATAGAGTTGGCCGAGCTTGAATTCTCGCCCAACATCAACTGTATTTCCGGAAACAACGGCGAAGGAAAGACCAATCTCATCGACGCTATCTACTACCTCTCGATGACGAAAAGCTCGTTTTCATCCTCTGACAGGCACAATTTCCGGTATGGCACCGACTCGTTCTCCCTCGCTGGAGTCTACGCGATGCCCGGCGGCCAGACAGCCCGGTTCACCCTCAGAGTCGCCGCCGGCGAAGAAAAGAAACTGAAGAAAGACGACAAACCATACCCGAAGATTTCCGCCCATATAGGCGAACTCCCGGTCGTCATGGTCTCCCCTTCCGATTCTACCCTGGTCAGCGAATCCGGCGAAGAAAGACGACGCTTCGTCAACGCCGTCCTGTCCCAGATGGACGGGGAATATCTCGCCGCCATCCAGAAATACAACCGGCTTCTCGCCCAGCGCAACAAGATACTGAAAGACCGCCGGCCAGACCCCGGACTGCTCGACGTCATCGATGCCGGCATGGCCCAGGCCGCCGTCTCGGTGTATACTTCACGCAAAGCTTTCACAAAATCGCTCGAACCGGTTGTAAAAGAATATTATAAGCTCATATCCGGAGGCAAGGAAGAAGTCTCCGTAGCCTACCGTTCCGACCTCGACAAAGGAGACCTCGCCGACCTGCTCGCCCGCAACCGCGAAAAAGACCTGATGCTTCAATACACGTCCGTCGGCCTGCAGAGAGACGACCTGGTCTTCTGCATGAACGGCCAGCCTATTAGGTCATGCGGCTCCCAGGGCCAGCAGAAGTCCTTTCTGGTCGCCCTCAAATTCGCCCAGTATGAGCTTATGAAAAAGAGCTACGGCTTCCCTCCGATGCTGCTGCTGGACGACGTGTTCGACAAACTGGACATGGGCAGAATCTCCAATCTGCTTTCCATGGTCGCCGGCCAGGAATTCGGTCAGATTTTCATCTCCGACAGCAACAAGATAAGACTCCAGTCGATAGTAGACAAGATTACCGAAGACAGGGCTTATTTCGAGACTGAGGCAGGTAATTTCACAAAAACAGAAGTATAATGGCATTCGAGGATTTCAAATCCATGCAGGGCCTCAGGCGCCGCGAAGCCGTCGGTATGGACGAGCTTATGGACATGTTCGTGAAGAACATGAAAATAGCTTCCGGACTGAACAGCCAGCGGATCGCCGACGCATGGGACGAAGTCACCGGGGCCGGAAGATACACCCTCGACAAATATGTACGCGGAGGGACTCTTTATGTGACTCTTTCCTCGTCTGTCCTGAGAGACAGGCTCTCTTTCCAGAAAAAGGATATTGTCGACAGGATAAACGAAAAGCTCAAAGTAGACCCTCTGTTTACCCCTGAAGACAAAAAGATATCATTTATCAAATCAATCGTGCTGAAATGAAAATAGTTGCAGACCAGGCCGTGCCGTTTCTGACCGGCGTTTTTGAACCATACGCAGAAGTTGTCTATAAAGAAGGAAAAGAGATCAACGCTGACGACGTACGCGACGCCGACGCCCTCATCACGAGGACCCGCACCCGCTGCGATGCATCCCTGCTGAAAGGCTCGTCCGTCAAGATCATAGCTTCGGCGACGATCGGCACCGACCATGTCGACCTCAAATGGTGCTCCGACCATGGAATACTCGTCCGCAACGCCCCCGGCTGCAACGCCGGAGGAGTCGTCCAGTACGTGTTCTCGGCTCTCTACGGGACCGCCTCCCGTAAAGCTATCAGCCTGACAGGAAAGACGATCGGCATCATCGGTGTCGGCAACGTCGGCCGCAGGATCGAGCAGATGGCCCTGACTCTCGGCTTCAGAGTCATGAAATGCGACCCTCCTAGGGCTGCCGCTGAAGGCCCGTTCGGATTCTACACCCTCGAAGAGCTTCTCCCGAAAGTCGACATCGTCACCATGCACGTCCCTCTGGATCCGACCACCAGGAAGATGGCCGACAGCCGTTTCTTCAAGCTCATGAAACCGGGTGCCTTTTTCATCAACGCCGCAAGAGGCGAAGTCGTCGATGAGAAGGCCCTCAAGAAAGCGATTCCGCATCTAGGCCCGGTGATCATAGACACATGGAACAACGAGCCTGACATCGACAAGGACCTCCTGGAGATGGTCGACATAGCCACCCCTCATATCGCAGGATATTCATACCAGGGCAAGCAGAACGGCACGGCAGCCGCTGTCAGGGCGATCGCCCATTACTTCGGCATCCAGGATCTCTACGAATTCTTCCCGGCTACGGAAATGCCTGAGAATGAAGCCGTAAAGATAGATACCAGAGGAAAGAACCAGGGAGAAATCACTTCCCTCCTCCAGTACAACTATCCTATCTTCACGGACGACTTCATGTTCAGACTCAATCCGGCTGGATTCGAAAAAATTCGCGCCGAGTATAACTACCGGCGCGAATTCTATATCGACTGACGTTTCCGTCGTTATTATTCGGCTGCTGCATCTTCTGCAGGAGCCTCATCGGCAACTTCTTCCGCAGCCTCTTCGACAGGGGCTTCAGCCGGAGTTTCCTCTACGCACTCCACTGCAGGTTCAGCCTTGTGGAAAGGAAGTCCTATGCAGGCCAGCCTGTCGGTAAAGAACGCATAGGCGGCACCGCCGATGACAAGGATTGCCAGAATCCAGAGGAAAGTCCTCAGACGCGCTCTTCTGCGGGCCTTAGGATCGACAGAAGTAAGTCTTGGATACTTGGCAAGTCTGGTAAGCTTGCGTCCGAACTTCACTCCCACGAAAGAAGAAGCGTTGATTGCCCAGCCGTTGGCATTGAGCACAGGACCGAGGTCGCGCTTGCGCAGTTTCCTCCATGTGATGAACATGGACGGAAGCGAGATGACCAACATGACGGCAAAAATTGCGATCACGACTTTTACAGGTCCGAGATTGGCGGCACCCTTAGCAAGAGACACGAGAGCCTGGCCGATAAAGCCCAGAGCCATGCCTATAGCAGCAAAGATACCGGCGAACTTGGCTATATCGAAACTACTCTTGAGCTGTTCGGCACCGGCCTTAGGGTCTGTGGTCGCAGCATCCGCCTTCGCGGTGAGGTCGGCCATGGCTGCATCGTTCTTGGCTTCAGCCTGCTTGTCGATCTTATCGGAGATCCAGCGTCCGACCTTCTTGTACGGTGCCCAGAATGCCTGCTTGAGGCTCAGAGGATTGTCGACTATCTGGGTTACGGTAGCGTCCCAGTCAAGGCCGTTGCGGTCATAGAATATGGCATGCTTCCCTACCCTGAGTCCGTCCACGTCTCCGTCGGTCAGGACAGCGGCGATCTTCATCGTATTGCCGGTTGCCTTGGATACGCAGTCACAGTAAAGGATGTACATTCCGCTGAGGCTGGAGATATCTCCTGTCTTGCCCGGCTCTATGACTCTTATACAGAGGTCCGTGCTTCTCTGGTCAATATACAGACGGCCAGCCTGGAACATAGCCAGATCCTTCCTTGTATAGAAATCGCTGAATACGACGTAATTGCAGAGGAATTTATAGAAATACTTGTAATAGTGCATCAGTTTGTCGACTGCATCTATGGAAAGGGATTCCTCTTCGAGAGCCTTGTCCTTT
>Ga0310695_10006138_pt1 | contig 20147 bp, 25 predicted proteins | sample RumenRJG_04DNA_FD_203882 | JGI IMG/M metagenome (GOLD analysis project Ga0310695, IMG submission 203882) | Bovine rumen microbial communities from Lethbridge, Alberta, Canada - RJG_04 (v2) (version 2) | ecosystem: Host-associated > Mammals > Digestive system > Stomach > Rumen | place: Canada...
ATGGAATTTAAACAAAAATACGGAAAAAATTATGAAAAATTCTTAAAAAATATCCAATTAATGAAAGAAAAAGGATTTAAAAATAAAGTTAATTTATTATTAATACCAAATAAACATTATTGGAATGATATTCATTACTTATACAACAAATTAAAAGAATTAGATGTAATTATCCATCCTCATTTCATATACACCGTAAACGGATCAAAGGAAATTATTTGGGATTACCCTAAAGAATTTTTTGATGAATTTAATGAGCTTAATTTCGTTCAATGTAAGTACATTTTTGAAAATGATTCTGAACATGTTGAACTAACGGATTATGAATTATTCAAAAATGACTTATATCATTTCAAAGGATGGTTGTGTTATAACAATAATTTTGAAATTAAATACAACGGATTGTTAAGACGTATCTGTACAAACCATTTTATCGATTTGACCAAAGATATCTTTTTCTTTAAACGTTATAAATTTACTCCGATGAAATGTGTATCCAATTCATGTCTTTCTGACGGTGTTCTAAAATGTTTAAAAATCCACGATAGCTTCAATATAAATAAAGATAAAGATTTATTTGTATAGGTGATATTATGAATTTTTTTACTCTTTTTAAAATTAAAAGCACTAATGCTGATATGGTATCGGATACTCAATTCATTGCTATGCCAATTGGAGAAACCCTAAAGAAAAATAACGGCGATGAATACATAAAGACCGATACAAATGTATTTGATAAGGTTCAGAGATCTATCAGATCTGATACTGAAAATGATAATAGGTATCCACAGCTGACTAAAGGTAATGTGTTCGATGGCACAAACATCTTTAACGCTGGGATTAAAGTTAGCGGTAATATAAAATCCGATAATATTGAAAACTCTGGGGATATCTTTACAGGGAATCTTACCGCAACCGATAATATTAAAGGAAACGCTCTAGAGATCACTGGAGATTCAGATCTTAACGATGTTCATTCAAATTCTATCGTCAACGATACCTCTGTAAAAACCAAAGACATTGAAGCTGATAATGCAAAGATTAACGAGAATTTAGAAGTCGACGGTTACATACGATCACAAGGATCAATAACAACAGATAATTTATTGCAAGGGCGCGATCTAGCAATATCAAATAACGCGAATATTAAGGACATTCATTCAAATTCTATTGTAAATGATACTTCTATTGAAACCAATACGTTAGAAGTTGACGGTACGTCAGATCTCAATGACGTAACATTTACAAACGCAAATGGTAATTCCTTAAGCATCACCGACTTTAGTACTGAGAATATAATTTCAAAGACTATTACGAATTCTGCAAAAATAACTACTAATACTTTTGAAAGTGCAAATAATGTCAAGATTAATGGTACATTGACGGTTGGTGGTAATTCTACGGTTCAAGATTTATCTGCAAAGAATATTACCGGAACCAACGCAACTCTCACCAATGACGCTACCATTGGAAATAATTTATCAGTTGTTGGTAATATCAATTCGACAAATATTACTAATGTTGCGGATATTTCAACATCGACTTTGAGCGTTACAAATTCTGCAAAGGTACTATCAATATCTCCAAGTTCTCCAAATACCGGTTCGGTAGGATTATCAACATCTTATTATGCAACAGCGTATATTAAAGCAATAAATGGTGATACTTTCAGTGGCGTATCATTAAAAGCTAAACACGCTGACTTGGCTGAGATTTATAGTGCTGATAAATTATACGAATGTGGAACAGTATTACAAGTATCTCATGATCCAAAATATCAAGCTGAAGAATTTCATGGTGGGACTCTTTTAGGTGCAGTATCAACTTATCCTGGAATTACCTTAAATGAAACTGCAAAAGGCGTTGAAGTTGCTCTAAAGGGTATGATCCCTGTTAAATGCATTGGTAAGGTTTATAAAGGTCAGTACTGTATCGCTAAAGACGGCAAGGTTTACGGAGTGTATAAACAAGACATGACCTTAGATTTATTATTAAATTGCCTTGGCGTTGCGATTGAAGATTCTGGCGATGAGAAGGTTATAGTTAAAGTTTAAAGGGGAAATAAAAATGTTAAAAGATTTTAATCAGTTTTTATCCGAAGGCGTACACGCCGAATTTAGAAAATTGACCAACGCAAAGGTCGTTAATGCTGTCGATCTCACCTTAAAGCACTTAGGAATAGATCTGCATTATTGCAAGTTTTCAGATAATGGTAAATTCCCAAATGTTCTGCAAGGTTTGACTACTGGTTGTGATATATCGCTTATCGTTACTGATAATGATGGAGATGGATCTACAAAAACAAACAAAACATTTGAAGTTTACGTTGTAGTCGATATTGGTGATAGGATTTATTACCATATTTCTCAAGACGGTTTTGTTAAAAATCTTGATGAATTTCCAGAGGGATTAAAAGGACATTTGTTCACAATAGAATCTTATGGATACGATTCGAGAGATTCCGCAATTGTTCGTGATAAGAAAAATCTTGATAAAGGAACAGATGATAAAATTGCTTACAAGTATAACGTATTTGCTAAAGATGAAATCGTTGACCTATCAGACACCGACAAAAATATTAGATCATCCATCAATGGATTGACTAAGATTGTTGATAGCTCCAAAGATTTAATCGACAAATTTAATAATATTGTGAACGGTGAATCTATAAAAGCCGGAATGGTTAAATCCCTAGAGAATTATCAGAAAAAACTCTTAAAGCTCAGTTCAACAATTGAAGATTGCAAACAGTCCTTTATAACTTCAAGAAATGGTTTATAAAAAATAATTGGGCGTACGCCCAATTATTTTTAAATGAAAGCTGAATTAAAGAAATTAATTAAATAATCGATCATTTCTTCGGAAGCATGTTCTAGGCGATCGTACGTTTTTGAAGTTATTGCACATAACACATCTAAAGCGTCGTCATCAGTCATTCCATTATCTTCTAGAATCATTCTTAGTACTTGAATGTTGTTACTCATTATGAAAATTCCTTAGAGTTTAAAAAAATATACATTTGTTATATAATACTAATAGTTTACATTAATTTATGGATTAAAAATGATAATTGCACCAAGAACTTCAAAAGAACTTAAAATTAATTCTATTGATTTTTCTCAAAACGCTTCAGATCTAGGAACTCAGCTAAAATATTATGGGTATGAGATTAAAAATAAGAACTATCTTGAAGTCTTAGAGATTTTTAGAAAATATTCGTCACAGTTCTGCGAGCTTGGAATTCTGACAAAGTCAGACTTTAAAAAAATTTACCCTAAATATTTAAGATGTGTTGATAATTATATAGGTAAATAATATGAATTTAATTCGATGTACCCTAGTGGTACTAATGTTATTATTGAGTTGCTCATGCGAGCGCGCTCTTACATATGCAAACCCCATAGAATCGGTAGCTAAACAATCAAATGATATATGGTTACATCATGGTAATAAGAAACTAGATGTAATTAAATTAAAATATGAAATATATCAGATTTCAAAAACGTTACCTAATATTAAGTACTCAAAAGATTTATCTAACTTGATTGTTGAGACGATTGCAGTTGAAACTAATCTTGGTCAGTCTAATTATTTAAAGCATGACCACAAAACTAAAAATTATGGTTTAGGGCAGTTTGTCTTAAGTACTGCAAAAAATATCTTAAAGCGTAAAGATCAAAAAACTTATACTGCGATCATGAAGTATTATGATCATTCAATGAGTTTAAAGGATAATGTTAGGAAAAACGTAAAGTTTACGATTGCTTTGCAACTTGAGTACTACCATATGTGTGATAAGAATTTATTGACGAAAATATCAACCGTCCGAGAGCGCGCTAAAATATGGAAAAAACACTATAACACTTACAAAGGATCCGGAACAGTTGAACAGTATATTGCTTGCGTTAGAAAAAGATTAGGAAATCATTCATGAATACATTAATAGTTATGCCTCATTTAGATGATGAAACTTTTTCATGCGGTGGAATGCTATTAAATCGAAAATCAAATGCATCAAGCATTCATATCAGCATTCCGAATTATGATTCTGATCAATCTTTAAATTCCGATTTAATGATTTTGACTTTTTGCAAAGGCAGACGAGATGATCCTCAAAATCAGCATCGAATGACTAAATTTAAAGAATTTTGTTTATCAGTAAATGCAAACTATATCATATTAAACCACTATGATTTAGAGCTATATAAAAATCCATTAAATCATTATATAGACATATTACAAAATATTTTTAGTCAATATAATAAATACTGTAATAAAAACAAATCTAAATTTGAAATTTTTACTATCAGTGAAAATGATTTACATCAAGAGCATCGAATGGTATCACATGCAGTTAAAATTGCTTGCAGGCGTTATTTAGATTCAATATCAAGAATTTTAGAATTTAAACAACCGTTCGAAAATTTTGATCGATCAGAATATGAATGTTGTTTTGAATGTCCTAAAGAAAAAGAATCATGTTGCAAGCAATATAAAGAACAGCAACCATTATATTATGATAAAGAATTCTATCGAGAAATTTATAATAATGTGATATAATTCAAAAAACTTGAATTGAGGCGTTATGAGATATTTTTGTGCGGATTTACATCTAGGATCAAGGTATTGGTCTAAAGAAAGAGGATTTGAAACTCCAGACGTTATGGATCAGTCTTTGATCGAACAATTGTCATTTTTAAAGGAATCTGATAAATTGTATGTACTAGGTGATGTTGCACATAGCAAAAGAGCTCTCAAAAAACTTTTAGATATTCCTTGTAAAAAGGTACTTATCAAAGGTAATCATGATTTAATGGAAATCAAAGATTATCTAAAAGTGTTTTATGACGTCAGAGCTTATCATGAGATGGATGGATTATTCTTTTGTCATATTCCGATCTTAGATTGCCAAGGCAGATATCCGCACATTGTGCATGGTCATCTACACCGAGAAATTATTCAAGATAGAAGATATATGAATATTTGTTGGGATATGTGCCATAAAGTTTACTCATTAGAAGAGCTGATTTTGTGGTCTTAAGGATTCAAATTGTCAATTATTAATGAAAAATTAAATTACACAACAAAAGAAGAGCTTTGCTGTTCATGGCAAATCATTGTAAATGAAGTTGCCGATTGCATGAATGACATTGTGCATGAATTGAAATATGGCAGTGTCAACATCACTGAAAAACCTCTGAATTTTGGTGGAACAAACATTGACATCATTCTTAGAGGAGATCTGAAAAAGCTAGCGGATAAATCTAAACATGTCAGTACCTATCTTTATGACATGGCAAGAGCAATTTATCATACTAGAGAAATTGATTATAAGCTTAAAGAGAAATTATATGAGGTTGTTAATAGTATTTTAACCCCAGTATTAATTAATGATAATGAATATAAAATTATCAATTTCAATCTCAGTAAGTATGAAAAAGACTTAGAGTACAAAAAGCCAACATTTTGGAAAAAATTGTTTAGAAAAACAACTCCTCCAAATGATTATTTAAAATTGTATATTAGAGTAGATAAAAATAGATAAAAAGATTATCTACATAATAATCTCTTAATATCACATACCGAGTAAATTTCACTAAAATCGACTTTTTTGCATGATTGACTTGTAGGTCTTATGGTAAATGCTCGTATAGTATCGTCCTTACCTACAAGGTTATATGCTCTTTCAGAGTAGATGTTAGCACCATCAAAATACCCATCCTCAACGCCCATGCATTGATTATGTTCGTTTATTCTTAAAATGATAACTTTAGCGTTAATCATATGATAATCTAAAGAACCTTGTAATTTTTCTAAAGTTCGATCTAAATCTTTGTAAGCGTAGTCTGGGGAATTCTGATACTCGTCGATGACTGAACTTAGGACTTTTTTAACACTCTTGTAAAGCATAATGATTCTCCGTTTGATCTAATATACTTATATTATAGATATTTTTCTCAAAAGTTCAAGATTTTTTCGAAAAAAATCTCCATAAAAATGGAGATTTTCGTTTAATACTAGACTGCCATTGGAGCGGTTAAAACACCATCATGAACGTAGTTTTCTAAAACAAAGTCTGATGTCTTAACAGCTTTCAAAACATCGTCTAAAGACATATTTTGATAGTCAAGATCAGGCATTTTCAAAGTTGGGAGTTTGTGAGGTTCACGTTTCAATTGCTCACGAACTTGCTCTAAATGATTTTTGTAGATGTGAGTATCACCTAAAGAACCTATTAATTCTAATGGGATCTTATTGGTCATTTTTGCAATAATATGCACTAACAGTGCGTAACTTGCAATATTGAAGCTCAATCCCAAGAAAGTGTCAACTGAACGCTGATTCCACATCAATGACAGATATTCATTATTCTTTCCGGATACATAAAATTGGAATCCGTAGTGACATGGTGGTAATGCCATTTTATCCAATTCTCCAACATTCCAAGCATTGACCATAATACGTCTTGAATGTGGATTATTTTTAATATCATTAATAGCTTCTGAAATCTGATCATGATGAATCATTTCAACATACTGTATCTCATCACCATTTACATCATATTCAGTTGGTGTAGGATAGTATTTGTATTCATGATCCCAAGATCTCCATTGATAACCATAGATTTTTCCAAGCTCACCGTCAGTATACCCTAAAGCTTTTCCTTGATTTTCGGCATTTAAAGTCCAAATGGTTTTACGCTCTTTTTCAGTCAACTGATCGTATGGTTTATTATCGTTTTTAATCTCAGCTAAACGATGTTCGTTTGTCGAACCCTCTAAAAACCACAGGAGTTCGCTCACAACGGCTTTCCAGGCTAGCTTCTTAGTAGTTATAGCTGGGAACCCTTTCTGCAGGTCAAATCTCATTTGCCTGCCAAATACGGATATTGTTCCCACTCCTGTTCTGTCATTACGTTCTTCACCATGCAATAGAATATCTTCTAATAAATCTAAATATTGCTTCATTAAGCTACCTCTAAAATCTTATGTTTGTTATTAATTAATGTTCCGCACCATCTAGAAAAATCCGTATTTGACATAATTCCGTGTTTACAACATGACATTAAATTTAACGCCACGTAACTATTTGCCTCGACATTTACGTGAACGCAATCTTTATTGTAAATATGATTATGACCATAATTGAATACGTAAAATATTGGCTTATAAAGTTCCTTTCTAAATTTATTTAATAAAGATTCGAATTTACTTTGATTTTTGTAAAAATCGGTAGCGTCTACAAAAACCGAATTTTTAGTTAGTTTAATAATATTCTTGTATATTAAATGATTGCTATCTAGCAATTCCGGCAAATTGAATACATCACTTGGTTTAACAAAATCTAAATCTACATTTCTATAATAACCAAGATACGAGTTATGGCTGAACAAATGTTTTATTTTGTAAAATAAGCTTTTTTCAAATTTTAATGCGTTTTTGTGGCTTATAAAATCTGGTTCAATTCCTAACTGATACAATTTATAATCATTATAATTCTGACAATCGTACATTACATTGATATGGTATTGTTGTTCAAGATGTTTGCCGTAAGCATACCTCGTCATCTGTTCTGCCAGATCGCCTTTTAATTCAACCACTGATATATCATGTTTTAGATATGTTAATTTAATCGTGTGGTTGAGAACATTCAATTTAAATCGTTTTTTGTAATCAAAATCTTTTTTAACTTTTTCAATATCGATCGAAGTATCAAGATTTTTTGTTTTCATATAATCGATTAAGTTAACTCGTAAACGGTCGGAGTCTTTTAGTAAAATCTCTTGCCGATTGTAAGTAATGCTGTCTGAGTTGATTCTATATTTCAAAAGCACTTTTGGAATGTTTATAAATTTAAGGTTTCGAACAGCTCTTGACCACAGTTCATAATCTTCACATGAATATGATGGATCATATTTAAGATTTAATTTATTAAAATCTTTAATTCTTATCATCATTGAAGGGTGTGAAATTACACATCCTTTTAAAAAATCTTTACATGTAGGATTGTATGGAAAACGAGTGACCCCAGTTCTTAACTGAAAATTCTCAATCCAAGATCCAACTACAGATACATCTTGATGTTCATCTAAAAATTGTAACTGTTCTTTAAAACGATTAGGTAATGAAATGTCATCGGCATCCATTCTTGCAACATATTCACCTTTAGCCAACGCTAATCCAAAATTCAACGTGTCAGCAATTCCAGTATTGTTTTTATAAAAATATCTTATTCGATTATCATTATAAGTTAAGATAAATTTTTGTAGGTACTCGTCAGATCCGTCGTCTAATATCAATAACTCAAAATCTTCATAGGTTTGTTCAAGAATAGAATCAATTGCTTCTTTTATATATTCAACTTTTGTGTTGTATGTTGGTAATAATACAGAAATTCTAGGTTTCATAATTCAAAACTGCACAATTATATAATAAAGGTTATCTATCGTATGTATTATACTATTATCGATACATCAATTCATAAACTCACATTAATCAACGTCACAATACCCAAAAGATGTCCAAGTAATTTCTAAAGGACGATCCAAGTTGTTTACTTGACCGATGATGAAAGAGTTTTTGCAATTTTGGTTTACTGATATGGATGAGTACGATCTGTATTTAGATGTTGTGAAAACTTGTTGGGATTCTACAATCACGGAATAATTATTGTCTAAGTACTCCTTTGGGAGCAGTACTTTCATAGGTTTATTGTATGGGAGTACAAGTTTTCCAAAACATTCCAAATATCCATCGGAATATAATTTGTAGCTATCGGTCTCATCTATCAGAACTCTCATAAACATTCCTTTATTTCAAAAACAATTTTTATTTATACAATTTTTATCAAAAAGTTTTTAAAGAAAATTTGAGACTAAAAATATTTTGATTCTTTGACGCGCATATAGAATCCGAGAAAATGAGCATTTTCAATTAAAAACTTTTACAAATGTTTAATTTTTTATTTAAAACTAAAGGCAAAATACGTTTTAAACGAAGAAATCTTGGTTCAAGATGTTTTAAAAAATTCTCTAACGTTTAATAAATAAAAAATAAGCTTATCAAACAAGCATTCAATGATTGAACATTGATAGGAGTAAAAAATGAAAATGAAAGTTGTTGATGGTATGATTGGTAAAGATCTGAAAATTTCAAGAATAAGACGCATCACTGGTTATTTAGTAGGATCTTTAGATAGATTCAATGATGCAAAAGCACAAGAAGTTTTAGACCGAGTCAAGCACGTTTAAATCCAACCATCACTGTCGTGTTTTAACACGACAGTTTTCATAAGTAAATGATTGCATTATCGCAAAAATTAACATTCTTAAATCTATCTACAATTGCAAGTCTAGAAAGACTTGAACGTTTAACCATCTGAGAGAGTCAGGAAACATGAATTACGGTTTACCGTATAAAGGTTCAAAATCCAAAATTTGTGAATGGCTATTCACACATATTCCAAAGACAGATACTTTTTATGATGTTTTTGCAGGAGGCGGTGCAGTCACCGACTATGCAATTACACATAAATGGTTTCAGAAGTATTACGTAAATGACATCAATCCATTGATGTTCAAAGCCTTGAAGCTGTATTTTACAAATGGTTTTGCAGATGAATGTAGATGGATTTCAAGAGAAGAATTTTTTAAATTAAAAGACACTGATCCTTATGTTGCAATCTGTTTCAGCTTCGGTAATGATTTGCGTTCATACGCATACGCTGAAGACGTTGAACCTATCAAAAAAGCATTTCATTATGCGATCTGTTTTGATGATTATTCATTGTTGGACGAATATTTAGATGAATATAAAGTTAGATTAACTGAGAAAACAATTTTTGATCGTAGAATAGAGTTGCAACGTTACTTAACTAAGTTATATCGCAAAGGTTTGATATCCGGTGACTATGGAGTTGATGAACAACATTTATCTAGTAATTTAACAAATTTGGATAGGCTTCAATCTTTAAAAGAAAATTTAAAATTAATTACCGATAAATCCAATGGAGTTTGTTGCGTAACGCAAAATATTTTAAATTTAGAACGTTTAATTTCTGTAGATAAATCTAATTACGTATATAAATTGGCAGAAAATATTAATTGTTTAAATAGACTAGAGAGCAATATTGCATTTACAAACTCTAGTTACTTAGACTTAGAATTCGAACCTAACTGTATCGTATATTGTGATCCACCTTATAAGAATACTGGTGGTTATGGGATGCAATTTGATCACGAACAGTTTTATGATTGGTGTAGGAATCAAAAAGAGTTAACCTTAATTTCTGAATATGACATGCCTGATGATTTCATCAAGATTTCAGAGATTAAAACCAAGTCGAGCATGAGTGCCACTGCTACAATTGATGCTTTAGAAAGACTATATATACCTAAACATCAAAAAGATTTATATTATGAAAAATTTCACGATTATGATTGGTGATTGGTGATTGATAATTGGTAAATAAAAATGAGAATTGAAATTTCCGAAATTCCTAAAAATGTAAAGAAAATAATTTTAGATATAAATGTAATTAATGACGATATAAATGTTACTGAAATTACTGACGTTAAGACTGACATAAAGAATGAACTTAACGTGCATAGTGTAAATGAAATTAATGAAAATAAACGAGAACCTAAAGATATTCCAGAGGAAATGAATCAAGAATTTTAATGGATAATTTGATGGATAAAAGAATTTTACAATTTAAGTCATCAATTGTACAGCATTTAGAAAGCTTAACTCGTTTACAAACATTCAACGGAGATGGTATGAATTTCGGATTACCTTACATGGGTTCAAAGAATAAGATTGCTCAAAAGATTGTAGACTTTCTGCCGAAGGCAGAGCATTTTTACGATCTTTTTGGAGGTGGTGGAGCAATCTCACATTGTGCTTATTTAAGCAATAAATACAAAAGCGTTCATTACAATGAATACGAACCTCTTGTATACAAGGGGTTTCAAATGGCTATTAACGGTGAGTTCAAGGATGAAAAACGTTGGATCTCTAGGGAGGATTTCAATGCATTGAAGGATTCCGATCCTTATGTAGCCATCTGTTTTTCATTCGGAACAAATCTTCAAGCATATGCCTACGGCAAAGATATTGAACCTATCAAAAAAGCATTTCATTATGCAATCTGTTTTGATGATTATTCAATGTTAGACGAGTATTTAGGTGACCGTAAAATTCGTTTACAACAAAATGATATTTATCAGAGACGTTTAGAACTCCAGCAAAAATTAAAACAGATTAAGAAATTCAAACACGTTAATACATTAATGGATTCAGCTGATGGGTTTGAAAGCGATTTTAACGATATGAGCGAAAATTTAGGTCGCTTAGAACGTATTAATGAAATTAAAATCCAAAATTCAATGAACATCAGTACATCCAACCTAAGTTACGATCAAGTCCAAATCGATCATAACAGTACAATCTATTGTGATCCTCCTTATAAGGATACTGCTTCATATAAATCTGAATTCGACCACGATAAATTTTACGAGTGGTGTTTACAACAAAAGAATGTATACATTTCTGAGTATCAGATGCCTGAAGAGGATTTTAAATGTATATGGCAGACAAAAAAGACCAAAGAATTGGGTGCTAACTGTACAGGTTACGCTATTGAAAAAATATTTACTCCAAGATCTAACAATCTATTCAGAGAGCTAAAGACCTTTGAGGATGAAGATTGGTAACTTAGCTCTGTTGCAGACTTTTAGACAAGGTTAAAGTTGGTGATCAAGTTGGATTTATTTTTGGAAGGATGTCAACAGGTTATTTAGATATTAAAAATTTACAAGGAGATTTGCTTTATAAAGCAATTTCTTGTAAAAAAGTTAAATTGTTAGATACTAGAAAGAGTTGGTTAATTGAAAAATGTTAAAAAATTTAATTTTACAACAGAACTATAAAATAATAAAAAAATTATATTTAATAATTATTTTTATATGACATTGTATGGCATCGAATGGTATTTTTAATTATATGATTATAGAAAAATTTAATGTTATTTTTAATGAAAATGATTCAAATGATCAAAAAAGTAAAATAAAAAACGATTTAAACAATATTCTTTTAAAATATTGCATTAATTCAAAATATGGGGCTACCGTATTTTGCAGATTAATTGGAAAAGAAAATATTATAAAACTATGCACATATTTTAATATACCATATAAATTAAATAAATTAAATACTATTGGAAAATGGTTTTTAGCATATTTAAGAAATGAAATACACCAATGTAAAACATGTGGAAGCCAATGTTTAGGAGTATATTGTTCAAATCATTGCCAAAATAATGATCCTGACCAAGAAAGAAAAAATAAAATTCAAAATAAAATTACAAACACATGTCTTAAAAAATACGGTTCTTTACGTCCAGCCGGAAATAAAGATATTCAAACTAAAATCCAAGAAACTTTTAAACGCAATGGCTCAAAAGAAAAGGCAGATATAAAACGTAGAAAAACTTGCTTGGAAAAGTTTGGAGCAGAATATTATATGCAAACTGATAACTATAAAAAGAGTGTCATCGAGCACAATCGTGAAAAATATGGCGTTGATTGGTATTTTCAATCCGATGACTTCCGTGAAAAATCAAAGAAGAAATTGTTGGAACTTTATGAGGTTGATAACCCAGCTAAGAATGAAAAGATTTTTAACAAAATAAAACAAACTAATTTAATGCGTTATGGAGTTGAATATATATTTCAAACAGAGAAATGTAAAGAAAATCTTAAAAAAGGCAATTATAAAAAATATGGCGTTGATAATCCATTTAAAGCTGTTTCTGTTAGAGAAAAAGCCATCAAAACGAATTTAGAAAGATATGGTGTTAAATCAATATTTCAAAGTGAATTATATCGAGAATATTTAAAATATGTTTTTGTTGAAAAATATGGTGTTGAATGTCCTCTCAAATCAGATGTAATTTTAAATAAAATTAAAGATACAATGATAAAAAAATACGGTGTATCGTATTATATTGCTTCAAATGATTTTATTCATAGACATAGATCCCATATGTCTAAAGCTGAAAATGAATTTTTCGAGTGGATTCCATGTGAAAACAAAATTCATACAGAAAGAAATCTTATAAGTCCATATGAACTCGATATTGTTTTACCTAGTTATAAAATTGCCATTGAATACAACGGACTATTTTGGCATTCATCAAGATTTAAAGATGAGAATTATCATATAAATAAAACAAACATGTGCAGAGAACAAGGTTTTAAACTTTTTAATATATGGGAAAATGAAAACCTTGATGTTTGGAAATCAATAATTTTACGTGAGATAAATAAAATTAGTAAAACAACAATTGATGAAATACATGAGATCTCATTTAATGTTGCTAAAGATTTCTTTGAAAAGAACTCTTTGGAAAATCTTAAAGAAGGAGTTTCTTATGGTGGGTTTAAAGACGGCGTTTTAATACAAGTTGTTAATATTTGTGAGAATGCAATGAAAATATCCACATTGAATTACTGTGGTTGTGATGACAAATTAATAAATTTTGTCATTACAAAATATAAAAATATTGTTTACAACATGGATATGAGATGCCCTGTAATGTATACATTCTTTGAAAATTGTAATTATATATATGAAACACAACCACGTTTGTTGAAAAATAACATTTATGACTGTGGAGAAAAAATATATGTTATATAATGAAGAACAGTATTTAAAAAAGTATCCTCTTGCCGAAGGATATTTCCAAATTGACAGCTTAGACAAAGATGATAATGTTATTGATCATTATGAAAGTAAGAATTTGATTTGTTTAGGAGCAAGAAAATCGATGGCGGAAATATTTTTTAAGTCAGTTAGTGCAAAATACGCCCATCGACTTGTGATCGGCACTCAAGGTTGCAAAGATAATCAAAAATTTAAAGCTAAAACCGAAGAAGATGGCGTAGTAAAAGAAAGAACTCATATATTTTCCGAGATCCCAAACACAACTTATGCATATGGAACTTTGTTAGAAAATGTTATGAAAGGCGACATTTTCCGAGTGTCTGACGGATATATTGAAAAATATTACAAAGCATTAAAGGACGCAGATACTTTAGTACTGTCATCGGACGATCTAGAATCATGGGTTGAGACCGAACCTCCATATACATATGAAATTGGGTTCACCATGACCGGAATCGATTCCACGATGTACGATAATTTATGTACCACTGGGCGTAACGATATCGTCAAAGCTGAACAAAAGGATACATCCGTTGTATTTACTTTTTATATTGATACCGACAACGGAAATAAACAATACGTGGATTCTTCTGATTATGATGTTCCAACAACGTTATTTAACGAAGCTGGCTTATACGTCAACGACCGACTATTTGCTATGCGAACATTTCCATCAAAAATAAAAGATGAATCCGTTAAATTAAGAATAATTTGGACTATTACGTTTTAAAAAGGAGTACTTATGTACGTTGCAACAAAAAATATCAATACTGAAGATAAAATTATCTTTAAAGGTCAGGAAGTTCCTGAGAAATATGTTTCCGCACATCTTATACAAATTGGTGCGGTTGTAAAAAAGGAAACTAAGCCTTTATCACCAGAGATTAAAGACGCTAAACCAGCTAAAGTTGAGAAAAAAGAGAAACCTCAGATTTTAACTGAAGATTCATCTAAAGTCGAAATTGTTAAGGAAACCGTAAAGGTGAAGTAATTGGAAATGTCCGATGAAATGAAAGGCACTTACGCAGGTAAGGTTTTTCAAGTTGTAAAAGATAAATACAAACGTGAGTTAAATGATACGGTTTTAAATGTAGATATCGTCGACATATGCAGATTTATGGTGTTACACGATAAATTTGCAAAAGACGGTAAATATTATGATGAAACATCTGATGCTAAGACTGACGATGAACTTGAATACAAAAGATTAATCATTAAAATCCATGAAATTATTGATAAAAAATCCAAGTATTTAAAGGTAATCGATGAACTTAATAGCGTTTGTGATTATAATGACCACGATGAAATTAACAACATCGTCAAATCTATAATTTAACTATAATTTAACTGACTTTGTGAAATCCTCGACACGATCGAGGATTTCTTTTCAATAAATAACGAACGATGCGACACGATTAAATTTTATTTATCTAGATTTTTGTTACTATCAAAATATTAAAACATAATATTAAAACATAAACGAAAACGCGTTGTTATAAAGAAATATTTAATCGTGGTGCATTTGTATATAACCTGTCATTCGAGCCGACGTTGCGCGTTAATTCAATAATTCTATGGGGACATTCATAGCTATGTTCAACATCTTATTATTATCAGACATTCATATCGGAGAGTATCAAGCACATAATGGAAATGGATTCAGACTGAATCAGTTCAATAAACTAAAGAATGATTTGTGTGACTTGATTGTTAATAAACAGATTAAAGAGCTTTGGATTGCTGGTGACCTGTTAAGAGAAGCACAATCAAAACCAAAGGTCATGCACGTTGCAAAAGATTTCATTTGTGCTCTTACAGAGAAATGTACAGTGCGTATGATCTTAGGCAATCACGATGTCATGATTCGAAATGCTGATACCGAGCTGTCAGAGTTTTCGAACAACTCATTAATCACTTTATTAGAAGATATAAAAAATCTGTTTATATATTATGATGATGCAATTGATATTAATAATAAGACTGTACATTTCCATTCATGGATTCCTTCAAATTCTTTTGAGGTCAAAAAAGCTGATTATCTAGTCTGTCATGGTGATGTGGATAAAGAGCTGTCACCATTCTCAGATAATTACATCAATGTAAATGCATACAAGAAAGCATTTTGTGGTCACATTCATATCTATAAAGAATCAGATCACTTTATCTCCCTAGGAACACCTTTTCAACATTCATTCTCCGATGATATAAACACAGGTGTTGTTGTTTACGATTTAGATTCTGATAACTTTGAACATGTATCATTAGATGGATATTTACAATTTAAATATGTTAAGACCATTGAAGATGTTCAAGAACAGTCAGATGAATTATCAGAGGTTAGAGTCAAGACTGAAAACATTTCAGAAGAGCTAAAGGATATTAACCTAACCGATTTAAATCTTAGTCCGTCAAAATCTATTGAACAGTTCACTGACACTTTATCTGATGATGCAAAAGCTGTTATTAATAAGATTGTTAATAAACAATATAATACCGATGATAAACCTACAGACTTACGATTTGAAATCAAGACGGTCAAGGCTAAAAACTTTTTAAGCATTAAGTCATTAGACTTCAATTTTGAAAAATACAATGGCTTGACTGTTATTAAGGGTTTAGAGGGTTCAGGAAAGTCCACTTTATTCAATCTCATTGAATTCATGTTTTTTGGAAAGCTCAAAGGGTATTCAAAGTCTGATTATTCATCAGTATTCAAGGATGGTAAAAAGCTTGAATGCTCAATGGAGCTTAGATATCAGAATTCAGATTATAAGATTGAAAGAACTTTAACTGAGCTAAGATTTTATAAAAATGGTAAGACTGTCGATTCTAATCGTAAGGGTGATTTACAATCAGAGCTTGAGACAGAGCTAGACTTTCTAAGATTTTGGAATTTAATCTATATCAAGCAGTTCAGTTCTGGAATTTTTTCAGAAATGTCCGACACTTCAAGAGTAAGCTTGATGTCAAATCTGATTGGATTGAACATTATCAATACGTGGACAACTGAGCTAACTAATCAAATAACTGATTTAAAAGATTCAATCAAATCTGATTCAGATGATCAGATTAGGGTTCAAACCAAAATTGATGAATTGACATCATTTATTAATGAAAATAAAGATGTTGTTTATATTGATATTAATACAATTAAAAATGAAATTTCAGATAAGACTAATCAAATTTCTGGATTAAATACTAATATTAATAACAACAATAGAGAAATTTCAGACAATTCATCGAAAATCACTGTTTATAAACAAATGTTCGATGACTATCTGAAAAAACAGACACAGATTAAAGAGCTGACTAACCAAGCTCGTCTTGATAAGGAAACTTTGGTTAAGTTTAAGGCTGAAGTCGATGCTTTACAAAAGCGTGAAATCTCAGATTTGACTGATTTAACTTCTAAGCTAAATGTTATCAATTGTGAGTACAATTCAAAGCTTTTAGAACAGGAACAGCTTAGAAAAGAACTTGAGAAATACGAAAAACATCCAAACGTCTGTCCAACGTGTGGACAAGATTGGGTAATTCCAAACCGTGATGAAATGATCGAAAACCTTAATAAGAGAATTTTATCATTTAGATTTGAGGACTATCTCAATGCTCGAAACAAGCTTAATGAAAAGATTAAATCTATTAATGATGATATTAAATACAATCAATCAATTGATTCCAAAAAGAGTGAGTACGATCTAAAGGTTCAAAAGCTGAAACTGTTAGTCCAAAAGATCAATGATATGAGATCGGATATCAATCAAGAGCAGTTGAATAATGAAATCACTCGATTAACTGATTTAAACACAGCTTTAGAAAGCAAAAATACTGAAATTATTAATAATAGAAATGATATACAATCTCAAATCAATGATTTAAATCAGAGATTAGGTTCAATCACGATTTCCAATCAGATCTATGAAAAGGTTCAATTTGCTAAAGCTAATCTTGATGGATTTAAACAAAAACTTGAACAGTTGAATGCTGACATTTCCGCAACCAACGATCTTGTTTCAGAGCTGTCAAAGTTCAATACAAAGGTTCTATCTGATAAAGGTTTATTGGTAGCATCTTTATTGAAGAAAGTATCTGAGTATTTGAATACCGACAAAGATTTAAAAGTTGAAACCATTCACGAGCTACAGAATGGCTCGTTAAGACCAACTTTAAATATCAAGTTATTCGTTAAACAATATAATACATATGTTGATTATGCTATGCTGTCTGGAGGTCAAGCCTTGCTAGCTGATCTGAAATTCCTAAAAGGTATTACTGAAACTCTAGGTTCTGTTTCGATCATGTTCTTAGATGAGATTTTTAAATTCTTCAGTCCTGATACGGTTAAGGAATGTTTGACTTTACTTGATGAAATCAACGTCAACAAAGTGTTTTTAATCTTGCATGGTGATTATGAAACTGATGCTAAGACTATTCATGTTTACTTAGATAAGGAAAAAGGATCAATCTATAGCTGATTTCGGTTTAATTGAAAGATTGTCACCTACATAACATTGCTTGTAAAAGAATTTGTTTACGTAAATGTGGGAATGATCTTTCATCATCTCTGCAGTTAGTTTATAATCGTTATGAATATCCGAGTCTTTAAACCATCTAAAATCTTTAAATAACTCAGTCTTAAATATTACTTGACCTAACTGAAATAATTGATCATTAATTGAAATGCGATCTTTTACTTGGTTGTAAGTGTACTTAAAGGTTCTTGAATCCGAGAACTCTCTATCGCAAGGAATATATTTACCTATAATTAAATCATAATCGTTATATATTAATAAATGATTAATTTTTTCTTCAAAATTAGGTAATAAATAATCGTCATCCTCTAAAAAATACAAATATTTCGTATGCACTTGTTCAACAAGATATCTATAAACATCCGTCAGAGTCTTTCCTTCAAAATAACGATAATCCACATCGTAAGTTTCCTCAATATCACAAGAATCGTTATTAACGATGATATGTGCATTTGGGCAGAATTTAACTGCAGATTCCAAACAACGTTGAAAATACCGTGGACGATTATGTGTTGGTATTAATATAGATAAAGATAAATCGTTCAATTAATTTTTATTCTCTTTAGCTTTTTTAATTATATTTTGATAAATCTTAATTTCATTCAATAATATTATAACCGTTTTATCATAAGCTACAGCGACTTCTTTTGGGGTTGATTTTGGTTTTAGTGACTGCACTGGAAGTTTTGGAATTTCGCGCTCTTGAATATTTAACGGTTGATATACAGGGACTTTAACCTCTTTAGTTATTACCATTGGTTCGCATTTATGCGAAGCACATGAACATAAGATTAATGGCAACAAATATATCAAATATTTCATAAGCACCTCTTTTATCTTATTTATAAATAAACTTAAAAAAGGAATGTAATATGAATCTATTATCGTTACTTAATAAGAAAACCCTATCAATCATTGGAATCTCAATTGTAGTTCTTTCTGTAATAATTTATATATTTGCATTAAAATCTGAAATATCATCTTTAAAAGAAAACATTCATAGTTTAGAGATGGATAACCAAGCATTAACATTTTCAAATGCAAATTTAGCTAAAGCTATTGATGATCAAAACCAAGCTATTGCGGAATTAAATATAGAGCTTGAAAATAAGAATGCTGAACTTGAGGACACTATTAGCTCTCTTGAGCAAGAGTACAATGAACAAATGAAACTTTTAGAGGATACTTATAATACTGCGGAGATTAACTCCGCAGAAACTGCAATCGAATGGCTAAAATCTCGGAAATACTAAAACTTTCGATAAAAATTCATGAAAGAAAAATCTTTCATAGATTTTTTTAAAAATTTCATTGAAGTTTCGAGAAAAATTCATATAATACGTATATAGATCAACAGAAGTATATTGCAAAAAATAGATCACGCACAATTTTTTAATTTCTTACTAATGTTATTATAAAACCAAAAACGGAGTTTATATGAAGCCTTCATTATTGAGCGAAATCTTTGCGACTATCGGATTTGTTGGGTGTTCCGTAGCGATGTTTTATTTTCCGGAGATTATAAACTTTTTATTAACATGGTTATAAAGGTAATTATATGAGCGCGGAAGATTGGGATGATGTTGGCGGGCAGTACGCTGACTTAGACTTTCAAGATGAATATGATGAAGAGATCGAGGATTTATCGGATTTTCATTTAAGGAATGTACGGGATAAATCTGAAACAAAGGACAAAAATGAACAAAGAACAAATCAAGCTAATAAAAGACGTAATTATTCAATTGAATAAAATTAACGATGATAATGACGAGAAACTCCAAAAACTTAAAGAGAAGATTTCATTGCTGGTTGGTCGATTAATTAATAATCGTGACGATATGAGAATTGGAATAACTATTTCAGAGATTTTTGATTTAGTTAATTCGATGAG
>Ga0310695_10006140_pt1 | contig 20144 bp, 20 predicted proteins | sample RumenRJG_04DNA_FD_203882 | JGI IMG/M metagenome (GOLD analysis project Ga0310695, IMG submission 203882) | Bovine rumen microbial communities from Lethbridge, Alberta, Canada - RJG_04 (v2) (version 2) | ecosystem: Host-associated > Mammals > Digestive system > Stomach > Rumen | place: Canada...
TGGCTAGTGGATGCTTTGAGGTGACTATTGACAAAGAAAAGAAAGTCCTCCGAGCTGGCGATGGCTATTATGTAGCACCCAATCTGCCGCATGGATGTGTCTGTCTGGAGGCTGGTGTTCTCATCGACACCTTCACTCCCATGCGTGAGGATTTCTTGAAATAGGACGTAATAAAATCTTTTATGCAAGCACAACCTCTGCAGGCACGCCCAACACTTTGTACAGACTGCGGGCAATGTCGAAACTCATCGATCTGCGACCATGAAGCAGGTCACTGAAGGTCGTAGCACTGATTCCTATCATCTGAGCAGCTTCCTTCTGCTTCAGCCCACGCTCTTTCACCTGAGTCAGAATGGCATTAGTAAGCAGCGTACTCATTCTGCCAGGCAGTGGATGATAGGCACGGCCATACTCATCGAGGACTTCGCTCAGCATCGTGAACTCTGCCTTCTCCTCCGGACTTAGCAACTCCATGTCGCCCAGTTCAGTACCTAAAACCAACGGTCATCGATTGTTCGTGGATGGCAAGGAAATGAAAATATCCCAATAAGACAATTATAAATATTACTCTTTATACTCCAAGGCAAGTCCACCTTCGCTTGTCTCCTTGTAAAGCGAGGGCAAGTCGTGTCCTGTGCGTTTCATCACCTCAACCACATGGTCAAATGAAATGCGGTGATTGCCATCGGAAGTAATGGCATAGAATGTCGCATCGGCAGCACGTGCGGCAGCAAAGGCATTACGCTCGATACATGGAATCTGAACCAATCCGCAAATGGGGTCGCAGGTCATGCCGAGGTGATGCTCCAGTCCCATCTCTGCAGCATATTCTATCTGGTTGGGACTACCTCCCCACAGCTGGCAACCGGCTGCAGCGGCCATAGCGCAGGCGACACCCACCTCGCCCTGGCATCCTACTTCCGCTCCGCTGATGCTAGCATTGTGCTTAATCACGTTGCCAAAGAGACCTGCTGTAGCAAGGGCTCTCAGTACGCGCTGCTTAGAGAACCCCAGATCGTGGTAGGCCGCATAGAGAATGGCAGGAAGCACACCACAACTGCCACAGGTGGGAGCCGTCACAATCGTACCTCCACAGGCATTCTCTTCAATAACTGCCAATGCATAGGAATAGAGTAGGGCACTGTAACGGGCAGTTTCATTGTATCCTTGTGCCTTCACATGATAAGATACAGCCTTGCGCGCAAGACCCAACGGACCAGGCAGGGCGCCTTCTGCATCGAGACCTCGTACTACGGCTTTTTCCATCGTATCAAAGACTTCCGTCAGAAAATCCCAGATTTCCGGTCCTTCACACTGTTCCACATATTCCCAATAGCCATGGCCCGTTTTCTTACACCACGCCATGATGTCCTTGATCTTGTGCATCTCATAGACATCGCCGCCAGCAGCGAACATGTCACCTTCGGCCTTGCCTTCAGAAAGTGCACCCCCGCCTACGCTATATATCGTCCACTCGTCGCCTCCGTCAGCTGTGAACTTCATGCCGTTAGGGTGGAATGGCAGGAATATCTTAGGTTGCCAGACGATGTTCACTGGGGCTATCTTACTCAGCACATCAATGATGGCGACATCGGTCATGTGACCTTTTCCCGTAGCAGCGAGACTGCCGTAAAGAGTTACTTCGAAGCTCTTGGCCTCGGGATGGCGCTTGGCATAGATACGTGCTGCATTATCTGGTCCCATCGTGTGACTGCTTGACGGGCCTTTTCCGATACGGAATAGTTCTCTGAGTGATTTCATATTTTAATTCGTTTTATTCTTTATGTCGATTATAAACCTTGACGGCATCTTGCATAATGTCATAATGGTCAAATGCAAGATGTGGCAAGTCTGACAGTGGCCACCACTCTGCTTTGGCAGCATCATCCTGGCCAGTAACGGCAACAGGAGCATCAACGATGGCGAGATAAGCAACAGTGACAGTTCTTCCTCGTGGGTCACGATCCACCTTCGAATAGGCTCCTATCTGCTGAATCTTCGACAGTCGAAGCCCAGTTTCTTCCTCCAGTTCTCTGAGAGCACACTGTTCAGTGGTCTCGTCAATATTCATGAAACCGCCAGGGAAAGCCCAGCCACCCTTAAATGGCTGATCTCCTCTCTGTATCAGCAGTACTTTTGGCTCTGCCTCTCTCGTTATCACCACGCAGTCTGCTGTCACTGCCGGTCTTGGATATTTGTATGTATATGCCATAATCGATAATTTACAATTCCTTGAATGCCTCCAGTAGCATTTTCATGCCTTCTGTAGCTGTGGTTTTGAAGTTTCATTAAAGATTAATCCCATCCTTCTTCGTCATTATTCTCCATATAGCGGCTCATGCCATTATCATCCATGTCATCTTCCGATGCAGGATCGAAGCCACGCATATTGTCTGGCTTGTGAGGTGGACGACCTTTGCCATGGGGTGGGGGAGGTGGCGGTCCACCAGGGTGCATACCATCAGGAGGTGGCGGTGGTCGATGGCCTTCAAACCTTCCACTGTCTGGTGGTGGCGGTGGCATGTCTGGACGCATAGAGTCTATAACAGCGATACTATCCATGTCACCGACTATAGTTTCATTTGGGCTCTTCCTGCTGGTACATGAAACAATGAACAGTAGAATACCACCTATAATATATATAAGTCTTTTCATCCCTGCGATAAAGTTTTATTCCATTGCGTCAGGACTATCGTAGAACTCCATTGCTGCAAGGGCTTCGTCATCATTGCTGAAGTCCGAATCTTCTTCGAAGATTTCTTCCACCTCTTCGGCAACTTCTCTATCCTCCATCTGCTCTACCTCCACCTTTTGTTTCTCGGGTGTGAACGAACCAATCTTTCCTAATTTTATTCTATGTCTCATAATTCCTATTTATACTAATAATCTTCTGCTGCCATCGGCATCTGCATGTCCTCTTCTTCCATATTCGGATAAGGAATGCTCTTTGCCCCATGGTCTTGTAGCCAGATATGATTTAGCGTAAAAGCTATGGAGTCCAAAGTCTCTTCTCGCTTCTGCGGTTTCAGTTCACACTCCCAAACCGTGATGCAGTGCCAGCCCATTTCAGCCAGTGTGCGTTGCTCTTCTCGGTCGCGCTCCTTGTTCCTGCGAATCTTCGCCACCCAGAAGTCGCGGTTCGTATTAGGAATCTTGCAGCAAGTGGAGTTTTCGAGTGCTTGCATATCTACCAGATGGCCATGCCAGAAGCAGCCATTCACGAATATACAAGTACGGTACTTTCTCAGGACCAAGTCTGGATGCCCAGGCAGCCGCTTGTGGTTCAGCCTATATCTGAAGCCCCGTTTCCAAAGCCCTCGCCGCACAATCATCTCTGGCTTCGTGTCTTTCGACCGAATGGCTGCCATATTCTTATGGCGTTGTTGTGCGGTGAGTCTATCCATATTACTTCAATGTTTCTATCAGTTCATCTATTGAACAGCATACGCTACTAAACAGCTTGTACATCAGTTCCGGTTCCTGCCGTTCTGGTATATAGGCGATAGTTGTTCGCCCTTTACCAGCAAACCATCCTGCTTCTGTATGAGCACTTCTGCCGCATGGTAGAACCAATACGCACGTATCGCAAGCTTCCATTGCTTCAATATCGTTGTGGAATTGTCGTTCAGCCTTAGGATGATGGAGCATATCGCGATATTGCTCTGGTGTCCAGTCCATGTAGTCCTCACTTACGCAGTTCCATTTAAAGCCAGGATCACCCGATGGCGGATTGCGGAAGTCATAGACATCATGTCCAGCCTCCCTCAACTTGGCTACCACCTCAGGATAATACCCGTTGCGCCAACTGCTTGCTACGTATATCTTGCGTCTCATATTTATTCTTGTTCGTCGAGACTGTCGTAGAATTCCATCGCTGCAAGGGCTTCGTCATCATTGCTGATGCCCGAATCCACCTCAAAGATTTCTTCTACATCTTCAGCAACTTCTCTGTCCTCCAGTTCTTCTGTTATTCTTTGCTTCTCAGGAGTGAAAGAACCAACTTTGCCTGCTTTTATCCTATGTCTCATGTCAAATTCTATTTTGCTATAGATCTTCTTCTATAATTTTCTTGTATAGATCTTTGTTCAGTAGCTCCACCTTGCACTGGCGCAAATCGACAGTTTTTGTATATCTGAACTTAAGATGATACTTCTCTCTTCCCTCAAACCACTCTTCAAAGTCCTCTTTGTCTATAGTCTTACCATCTTCATAAAATAAGCATTTAATGTCTATGTTTTCTACAGTCACTATTGCTGGGCGTTCGTTACCTTCTTTCGCAAATAGTTTAATCTTATCAGCAGCTTGTTGCACAAGAGGGTTCTGATACATGTTCTCGAAACCAATGATTTCAGCCCCCTGTATCAGTCTATATGCATTCAAACCCGTTTCACCTCCTGCATAGCTTCTTTGAGCATAGCTCATTGCACTACGCTTCGTAGAACATAAATAGAAGTCCTTGTATTGATATAATCCAGCATTATTATTGCGGGCATCTATCATCATCAGTTTCTCGAAAAGATTGACGTACATATACTGTCCACCTTTTTCATTCAACAACTTCTCGTACCTTAGTTTAAGGGGGTATTCGTAGATATAGATTGTTTGTCCATTTCGTACAGTCTCAACCTTCTCCCATTCCAATAATGGTTTAAATAGAAGGTGGAGAGCATCTATCACCAGGTTGCAATCCTGTAGATATTGCTCCCTTTCTTTTTCTGACATTTCAATGATACGTGCATCCGTACCATGATATAGTTCCAAGTTATTCATAACCTAATATGTTACGGTTTAAATCCTCTTGCCTTCATATTCTCCAATCCGTAGTAGAAACTCCACTTCATCTTGAAGGACATTTCTATCTCTCCACACACCACCTTGTCAAGATTGTCATAAACGTAGTCTCTTAGGACGTGGTGTGTTCTGTCCCAATCACGCATCTTATGCAACAATTCGTCAGTCATTAAGAGGTTTACCTCTCTATTCGAAATTTTCTTCTTTGTAGGAACTTGAACTTGCTGTTCAGCTTCCTCTTCGACAAAGGCATCAGCTTGATAAAGGAGATCGATATTGTTTTTGGATAGTATATCAATAATCTGTGCTCCACCTTCAAGTTCACTGTTTGAAAATGCTTCTCTCTTTCCAATCTTCCGACCTAATTCATGGCAAAGGTTCTGCTGCATAACGCTGAGACATTCAGATTCTTTACCCCAAAGGGCTATGCGCTCCCAAATCTCAATAGGGACATTGGAAATCATGATTCTGCATTCTTCTGCAAGGATGCGCTCTTGCTCCTCCTTTGATTTAGAAACTCGCTTTGGAGGATTATTTGGATCTATAAGGTCACGTTTTATGTCTTTCAGATTATAACTCCATGTATGGCTCTTAACATCTTCCCACAGAGATTTCTTCTTTGCCAGTTCTTCATATCGAGCAACTCCCTCGTAGGACAGGATAAACTTGTTTATCTGCTTCATCAATTCATAGAGGAAGTTAGACAATTCCGTCGAGACTTCTTGTCGCATCCAGATCTTATATAGGTCAATCTGACCATCTGTAATATGATGAAGCAGAGCAATGGCATAGGGAACAACAGATTTTTTTATTTCACCAATAGGCTCTCCGTGTTGTTTGGTGCCATAACGTTTGTCCGCCTCTTTGAAGAGGATAGCCTTTGCTATCAAGTCTTCAAAGTAAATATTGTCTATATCTGAGAGTTTGGGCATGTTGTGCTTTAGGAATACAGCATAGTTTTTCTCATTGCCTAAGCAAACAGTATGCGGTCCAATATAATCGTCACACTCTACTCCGCTGATTTTTACTGTGAAATGCTTCTCGCCATAGCAATTCTCGTATTTAGCCAGATCATACTTCGTAAACACTTGTTCTTTGGGATACTTCATATCAAATTGGGATGCTGCCTGAGAAGAGAATCCCTCTTTGAGTCGGAAGTTCTTATATTGGCCCTTAGATCTTTCAAAGTACCAAAAAGTACTTGTCGGACGTGTTGAACTTGGCTCTGTCATAACGCTACGCGACCAAGTTTCAAGACGAATGAGCTCTTCTCTATTTGCAGAGAAGTCGGATTCACTCACTTTATTTTGAGTATTAGCACATCTCGATATGTTAGCAACAATCTCATCGTAACGCGCTTCATTTCTAATGATAGAGAATTTTACCTGCACACGGATTCTTGACAAGTCAATGTCTTTATTAGTATCCTTCACATGGTAGAGAGAAGCGGTAGTTTGACCACCATTTACTATCTGAAGACCCTTGACTGACTTGATATATTTTCCTGTTTTATCAAGCTCTATATCGCTGGCAGTTGCTGCAATGCCATTATTATAGGCAAGAAACATTTCCGGTTCTTGTTCAATAGTTTCTTTAATACCCTTGTTAATTTTCCCAGTAAACTGCAGAAATTGACGGACGTTGTTTTCCATCAACCTAACCTTATAGGTCTCATACAAGTCGGCAAGGCACGTTCCTTGGACAATAGCAATATATGCTTGATAGAGGTCATTGTCTTCAGCTGCAGTTATGCATGGCACTTTATAACCGAGGCTTTCGAAATCAACAAAAATGGGTTGGCTCTGTTCTTCCGACATTTCACAGAGACGTTCCAAGTCAATCACTTTACATGTTAACTGGAGACCACCCAGTTCCTTTTCGGCTTTCAATTTCCCTGAGAATGTGCCATTCGTAAGGATGTATATCTTAATCTGCTGTGCATTGTCTTTGAACTCATCATCCTTTCCAAGCACTTGTGCGCAGCCTACAATTTCAGCAGAGTCTGTCAGTTTGTTGACATAGTCCTCTTGTGTGGCCTTAATATAGAAATTGGAAACTTGCTTAATGGCATCCATCACCTCCCGCTCACTTAAAGACTGAATTGTCTTTTGGGCTTTGTAGATGGTTACGAACAAACTTACAGTAGTGTAATCGTCACTTATGGAAAAAGCATTGACCTTATGTGGCTTCCTTCCGGGATTGGTTTCCTCGTCATAGGCCACAATTACATTATCCACTTCGCCATTGGCTTTCATTAAGTCAATAGCGTATCTTGTGAATAACTGTGTCTTGTTGCCTCCGCTTTCCAGCGTAAGCATCTTCGATTCTATCTCCAGCTTTAGAGTTTTATGATATTCTTCTTTCGCATCCATAGCTATAGGTTTTAATCGTCGTTGTATTCATTGTCGTTTTCTTCCTCAAATACATCCTCAGTAGCAGCAAAGTCTTCTACCATATTTGCAGTGTAATCTACCCCATCAAATGCTGTATTTGTATGGGGGAAAGATATGGCGAAGCCGATGAAAGGTTCATCGCTATGCTGATGTACAAGAGTGCCTTTCTTTATTTCTCCATTGCTGTCAAATACATTTGCGTAATATGGATCTAAAGTATATAACAGCAAGACAGGATTCTTCACATTCCTGTATTCTTCTCTAACTAGATTGGTCATTGGATATTCTTCTTTCCATTCTTCTCCAATCTCTTCTTTGATTTCTTTGGATCGGGCTAATGCCAGGGATAGGGTATTATCGTCCATGTCTATCAATTCGTCCCAACGACCAATGATATGTCCGTTCCTGATGCAATAGCTCTTGTCATCTGCGTCATTTGCTCTTGTACGTTTAATACATCCCACGGTGATGCCATTCGAATACTGCCATTGCTGTGCACCATTTTTCTTGTTTATCAGGACAACTCTCCATTCTGTAAGTTCGCCGTAGCCGTTCAGCTTTTCTATGTATTGTTGAATAACCCCAAGATCAGCTGACTTGTGGTTGGCATCTATGGTGAATTGATTGATAAAGTTTGTGATAATGTACGGACTCACTTTTGTCCACACATAATGGCCACCATTCTGAGTATATGACGTAGATAACTGCTTTAGTAGGGCATCTGTACAAACAAGATTAAGATGCTTCGTTTTCTTGTTGTTGCAAAGCCCATAGGTTTCCAGCAATCGACCAGCCCATGAGATGCGAATGTGCTGAACATATCTCATCTTGTTAGCAGCTGTTATCTGTAGGACTCCTGGATGTGAGCGTACCTTTAGTTTGTATCTGTCCGGGGTGCTGCCTATATCACACAGATAGACAAATTCTTTTCTTAGCTCCTCACTGGCCATAGTGATATGTCTGAACCACTCGTTAAGCTCGCTGCTCGTATAAAGTCGGCACAAGTCGGCATATCCTGGACGATAACCAAACCAACGTCCCATCTGCATCAGCGTATCATACATCTTGCTGGCACGAAGGAAATAGCTGACGGAAAGACCTTCTAAAGTAAGACCACGGCTGAGCTTGTCACCGCCTATTACTATGACAGAGATACCCTTTTCTTTATTCTCGTAATAGGAAAGAATGTCAGCGCTACTTCCGTTTATCGATTTGATCTCAATCTTTTTGACGGCTTTCCTCAGACATGGTAATACTTCCTTCCAAGGAAGATACTTAATTTCCGGGTCCTTATATGTTGATTCAAGAACCTTTTCAGTGATAGTCTTGAAACTATAATAACCAGTGGAATCCTCTTCATAAAGACGTCTGAATGAATCTTCCATTTCTTTATCCCCGTAAATCAATTCTTCTTTATAGTAGTTGAAGACTTCTTCTACAAGCTCTTTTATATGGTTCTGCCATACTTGGAACCGGCTAACGTGTACCAACATAGAGTTGTGCTGGTGTTCCTGGCCCCGGGCCCATCTTACAGCGCAGGTAAGAATAAAACATTTTATGGATTCCTCCAAAGATGCTGGTACATCACGCCTCGTAGGCTTGGGGTCATCTTTCTTGTGCTTCGTTGGCACAAATCCTTCATAGTCGCTGATCTTGCGTACTATTGGCAGAACAGTCTTGTCATTATCTTCTCCATCATCGGCTGTACCGAATACACGTTGTGGTCCGATATAATTGGCAGGAGCAGGCAGGTTGATGATAAAATCCTGAGGGAACAGGTCATCATCTTGAAGTGGTATAAATATATTCGCAAAAGGCGTAGCTGTATAACCGACATATCCTACTTTTTGGAACTTGCGGAGTATCTTGCGTATGCAATCGTTGATGGCAGATGGATCACCGTCCTTTTTAGTATTGATACTTGCATTATCCGCCTCGTCGTCTATGACAAGGAGGGACTTGGTGGAGCATTTCTCTTCAGGTGCTATCTTTGATGTCAGCCAATTGTAAAGATTGGTAAGGACACTCTTGTTTTTCTTAACAACAAGCAATATGGTTTCATTTGTGTTGAAGTTAAAGCCTTGGCCTTCAGCGATACGCTTGTTAAAATCGCCCTTCTCAAAACTTGAGGTGAATGAGTGGGCAACAGGATGATTGTGCGGCGTGGACAGTTTTCCGACTCCCATTCGTGTTTCACTGTGCAGATTGTATGCCCGTTCGTATTGAGTATCGAAGCCCAGGAATCCTTCGTCAAGGCGAAGCTGGGTCTGACTCCTAAGGTTGTTATGCATACCTGCAAGAACAATGATGAAATTGAACCCTGCATCTGCTGCCTTACATATTAGTCCTGTATAGTTGCTTGTCTTACCAGATTGCACTTGACCGACTACCATTCCTTTTTTTTGCAGGACAACATTTGTTTGGTTGGGGTCAAATAGCTTGTCTAATATTGTATCAGTAAGGTCTTCCAATTCGTTGACTACTGCATTAGGGAACATCTTCACCTCTTTGAGGTACTTCTTGTAATCCTCCCAAAAGTGCCAGTTTGACTTTTCTTCTGCTTTAAATGCTCTTAACCAAGGCATGCGGCGTTCTTTCCCTTCCAAGATACGGGCATGCTCAATAGTCGCATGGAACATTTCCATCAGCTTGGCCTTTAGAACATCAAGGTTAACAGACTGTAGTCCACCGCCCAATTGAAGAAGTCGGATTTGTTCGACTGCCTCGTTAATATGTTCTTCTGTTACATGATCGTATGCTAACAGAAGGCCGTGGGTCATTCTTATTGCAGAGTCAAATTCGTTAATCATGCAGTTCGTCAATTATATACTGATAAATATGATATGGTGCAATCTGTTTCAGGTCTTCCTTAACTTTTTCTTCTGGAGTGCCGTCTTTTCGCTTTGCCTTATACAACCTTTCAGCCATCATGCGAAGACTTTTCTCCAATGCCTCACTTGCAGGTGCTTCATAATCCTCCTTGTTTTCGGATTCCTTGATGTAAATGGACTTTGTGGGAATGGATTCTTCTACGAAAGTCAATAGCAGGTCGATGGCTCTTGAAGGGTCTATCTTCGCCATTTCTTTCAATGACACCACAAAGGCATGTTTGCGGTTTACCACGAAACTAATGTGATTGCCAACCTTCTTCTCATTCCATATTTCTTGGAACTTACGTCCAGCTCTGTGCTGGATAATTCTTCCTTTATGTCTGAATACCTCAACGCCCAGGGCACGCACTTTCTTTGCGTAGCTTCTCAAGAACTCCTGACAAGAGATAGGAGGAATTGCGGTAGATTTCTTAATATCTATTTGCCATTGAGTGTCAAGGGTATTGGGTAGGTCAATCATGATTCGCACCAATTTGTAGTGGTCTTCTTTTCTGAAAAGGCCCAACCAGTCACCTGCCAACAACATACGTTTTCCACGATATACATAGAAACCTTGCATGGCCGGGTAGCCATAAACACCTTCCGCAGCTTTATATGCAGCCTCACAGGAGAATTCGTCCTTGTGAGGGAGAACATATCCTTTTATGTCAACAATCTCGTTGCCAAAGCTTAAGTCTTCAACAGGATAGGCTTGGGTTTTGTCTTCTACCAAGCAGAAAGGGTCCCAAGGCTCTATTTCATCTTCACCCCAAAACGCCTTAAAATCACCGTCTTTCAAAAAACGATGAAAGACCATTGCAACATGTTTCCTAACTACAGACAAGGAGTCCGTGAACTTCTGTCTTGCATTCTCATCATCGACCTCAGTACCCTCAGTTACCAACCTGTCAAGTTCTGACCAAATAACGGCAGTTCCTGACTTCAAGTCATCAATAATGTGAAGATACTCGTTTGGGATCCATTGCAGAACCTCCCATTTCTTTACTTTACCAACATAGTCCAAATCCCACGTCCAAGCAACGGGCTTGCCTCCTTTTCTCTTACTGAGCAGTGTAAGTTTCCTGCATTGGCTGAATGAAGCGGTCTTCAATCCTAAACCAAAACGTCCAAGGTCAACAGCGTCTCGTTCCTCTAAAGGATTTTTACTGCCCGGACGCATCGCTTGAATACACTCATCGCTATTCATGCCGTGTCCGTCATCTTTGATACATATACTGGAATTATCACCATCCCAAATCCTGGTAATCCAAACATTCTTAGCACCAGCAGTTATACTGTTGTCGATAATGTCTGCGACAGCTGTTTCCAAGGTATAGCCTATAGCCCGGAATGTCTCAATCATTGAGTCCGCTTCGGGGATAGCTTCTGCTTTAGGTATTTTATCGTAATCAATATTCATCTTTTAGGATTATTTCATTGAATATCATTTCTTAGTTATCTCATCCAAGTAAGCAAACTGTGCATCATACCTGCTTTTAGGAGTATATTCTTTCTTGGTAGAGTCCATACGTGACGCATCTAACTCTACTGATGTGTCTATGTCAACAGACAGATACATTTCCGTCGTATTGACATTTTTATACCGGTCAGTTTCTACATCGTCGGAAGAAACCACGTTGCAAGCATTCTTTATGGCAAAAAGATGTTGCCCAACTGAGTTTCGATGATGGAATAGCACATACCCAATGGCAGATAGATGTTCCACTATCTCCATAGAGTCTTTTGTGTATTTGATACCAATGGCAATCTTACCATTGGTTAGGAAATTCTTATTCTTAGTATCGTAGTTCTCCATCATAACCATTAAGACACCATCTTTCTCTGGGGCTGGAACCATGCTGCCTTCGGCTTTTCTTGCCTCTTCAATAATAGGTTCTGGTTTCTCGCCTAATTTGCAAGGCTTCACAATGAAGAACTTTTCAAGTTCCGACAACAATTCCTTGTTATTCTCTTCTGGATCTTCTTTGTCAAGAGCCAGCGAGAAAATATTGTTATCAGCAAATGGCGTGTAGGTTTTTCCCAATACTTCTTGGAAATGGCTCTTAAAGTACTGACGTGCATCCACGCCAGGCTTTGCTGCCATCGCGTAGAAATCGAAGTCGTCTTGCAACCAGTCTTGAATCTCTTCACGGAACTTACTGCGCACCTTACGTTTCCAGACTTCTTTTTGGCCAGCATGATCTCTTGCATAGAGTGAGAGGACAAAAAGGAAGTTCACATCATAGTGGAACAATAATAATGTGTCACGGTCAAAAAGGCGGTTCTTGAATTGTTCTTTGCGGTGCCTGTTATGCAGCCTATCCGTCTTCTCGATACCGTCGTTAGCGTAGTTAAACGCTTCATCCATCTTTGCAGAAACGAAGAAGTTGGGTATGATATTATAGCCTTCAGTCACATCATCACGCAGCCGGACACCTGATTGTGATTCTTCGCCTCGATTGAAGATGTCAAGATTCCATTGGATGACATTTCTTGCATAAGTGTACTGCTTATAGATAGATTCTGCTCCAAGCGGATGCCCCATCTTATAATACTTCGAATCGCCAATGTAGTATGTTTGGCTTGCCTCACTTTCTATAAGACTCTTTGCAGTATAAAGGTGGTCAACGATTTTCCCATCTTCTTGTTTTTTGTCCATGCCATCAGGTAAAGGATTATCACCAATCAGTTCGTCAATGATGGCTTCAAAGACAATATAGAAACTCTTTACAAGCAGATATTCTTTCTTCTCAGTGCTGACAAAGACTTGTCTGGCTTCATCAAAGAATGCATAGCACAAGTTCCATAGTTCCAGAGCCTTGTCAGAGAAATACTTATACTTTATCTGGCGCAGACGGGTACGACCATATCCGTTCAAATATGTCTTGAATTGTGCGCCTTTGATTAGCTGGAACTGGCACTTGATGTCTTTGGGAAATCCGTAGGTGTCACCAATGTAGTTCAGAATGGAGAAGAATATAACCAACAATTCTTCATCGAAGTTAATCTGTCTTTTCTTGTTGACAGGCTTTAGGTAGATGGGCTGTTCACCTTGCACAATGGCCGTTTCCCTACTGATAGTACGCGTCCAGTTGATTTTGTTGTAACCGCTGTGCAGATTCTTTACAATGAAGAAAAAGAAACTCTGGTTGTCCTTGTTGAACTGCAATAATTGTAGCAGGATATCAAGGTAGGTGTTGCTCAACCTACGACTTCCCTTACCAATCTGTGCAATCTTTGTGTGATACACGATGTCGGTGTCATTCCGTTTGTCATTCTTGTAAACAACGATGGCACGGTATATCCATACAGCAAACTTATAGAGAAAGTCTTTCTCATGGACTTCCATCTCCTTATTCTTGTCCGGGTTAACTATATCCTCTGGCTGATATTTACCAAAAGCAAGTTCCTGACCGTCTACATCTTTGAGAAGCACCTTCGGAAGAATAAACACGCAGTCTTTCAGCAGGGTATTGTAATAATACCCCACATAGTGAATGGAAACTTTGCCTTCCACGTTCTCCAAGGCATCTATGCCATGAAGAATGTCCTTCACCTTAGCTACGTCGTATTGATATTCTTCAATAAGGATTCTCATTGACGATAGAACTTTAATCCCAGGTTATATTGATTTGATATTTTTTCAAGGAAAGGAAGCATCTGTTTGCTTCTAATCTCTCTTACAATATAATAACCATCGATGGTCTCATATTTGAGTTCATCATGTTTTAGAATAGCATCTTCAGGTGTTTTTGTAACGAATGCACATTTGAGAATGCTTGGATTCTTTGTTTGAGCGACGTCATATGCTTTGTCCAAACCAATCTTTTTGAGGACTTCAATATATTCATCGCAAGTCTGAACTCTTATTGTTTCTCCATCTGGAAATGTCACATGCAATCTGTTGCTCGAACTTCGGGCTTCATCAGATAGATTGTCAAGCACATCATCATCTTGCACATATTCGATGTCATTTACCTCGTCTACTCCGAGATTCTGTAACAGCAGTTCCACCTTCTCCTCAACGACATTTGTCTTTCCATCCATGCCAACAGTATAAAATTTGTTGAACGACAGAATACCCTCTACATCCCTGAAAAGGTCACCAGCTTCTTCAGCAAAGTCCTTGAACACATCGTTCCAAATGTAAAACACCACTTTGCCTACAAAAGTTTCAACATCAATAACACCATTTTTCGCCTTGCAGAAGAAATAGCCAAGTTTCTTGTCTTCGGAATTAGTGGTAGAGCCAATCTGGTCGTTCATCTTCCGAAGGAACTGCCACCAGTCATAACGCTTGCCATTGGCTGCAATCTGCCATCCTTTCTTCCCGTCTGAGATGGGCATATACTGCCAGTCCCAACGACGCTTAAAGGCAGAATCTATTGGGAAAAGCGATTGATCGCTTGTATTCATGGTTGCCCATATATGCAAGTTCTTGGGCAGAATCATCAAATCCCCCGACAACACTTTTTCTGGTATTGCGGCTTTTTGTTCCTCCGTTAATGCTGCAAAGCCATATTTCTTGTCTGTCAGCAAGAACTTTTGGATGTCCTCGTCTGGCGATATGGGATAGTCGGAAAGTCCTGTCTCATCGTTCCTGTCAAGCAGCTGGAACAAATCACCAAATATTTGGGCGCAATTACCACGATTGATTTCCTCGATAATCAAGAAGAAAGGATCGTTTTGATTCTTCCAAGCACCTGTATAAGCTTTCAAGAATGCTTGAGGAACAAACTCATAAACAATCTTCTTCTCTGGTTTAGCATTCTCTACAGGGACCTGCTCCTTACCGATAATTGTCATCACCGGCACCTCTACCGATGTAGGCTTATAAGCTCCGACAAAAGTCGAATAGTCGCTATCGGGGTGGAATGTGATACGAACATTGGGCATACCTTTATCATCTACCTCTCTTTTAATAGTATTTGACTTTCCTGTACCGGGAGCACCATAGAAGATTTGTTGTAGCGGAAGCGATTGGTCATCAATGATTTCATGATGCTTATCCTTTCCATCATCATATGGCATTTGGGTGTTGGTGACCCATACGTCAAAGATTCCGTCGTTAGCTTTCTTTATATGTATGTCGGAATAGCTACCAGCAACATAGTTCCTTATAGTGAACTTCCCAATCTTATTTTCTCCATTGAAGCTTGTATAAGGTACGTCTTCTAAAAGCCCATTAAAATAGAATCGTTTATCAATTTCTCCATTTTTTTTAGGAATGTCTTTTCGAGCGTCCCATATTTGTGTACGTGTTTCAACTTTTACTCCGTCAATCGTAAAATATGCATCAAGAAAAGCCAGCTGATCAAACACGAAAGCAGAAGAAAACCTTATTACTTTATGTGTAGAAGAATTATCATATTTCCTTGGAAGAATGGATGCTATAAAGAGAATGGACTTCTGTAGATTCTCCTTGTTAAACCTCACAGTTATCTGTTCCCCAGAATCTTTAAACAACTCATAATGTTCATTGTCAAGGAACAGGTCAGTGTTCTTTGCATCACCTGCATTTATTGCCCTATAGCTTGCATTTGTGTCATTGATATGTTTTACAATCTCATCCATATTATTGATGTATTATTTGGTTAGTAATCAAGTAATAAAGTACGGCATAGATGGTATTTACGCTGACAGCGTTTCCTGCTTGTTTGTACATAGCTCCATCTGCAACTTTAGCTGTTTTCGCTTTTTCTGCGAAATCTTGTGGAAACCCTTGAAGCATGAAGGCCTCTTTAGGTGTGAGCTTTCTAATTGATATTTTAGCAAGTTCTTCTTTTGTCATTCTCTCTGAGGGCTTTTCCGCTCCGTTTGATTGAATATACATGTCGCTGAAATAGTTGTCTTGACAAGCTCGATGCATTTTATGCATAGTTGCAGTCAGAGGACGAGCTATTACTTGGTCTATTTCTGACTTGGACTTAAACCCGGCACTACCATCACTTAACAAAGTCGGTTTTATCTTTTCTGACAAATAGTATTTCGCTTCAACTTGTTTGTCAAGCACGTCTATAGTAGAAGCATAAAAATCTAAAGAGCATCTTGACCTGTCAATGTTTGAAAAAGTTTCTTTAACCCGATCTGATGAAAATTCAAAATTTCCCAGATGTCTTCTTCTCGCAAAGATTATCACACGATTCCTTTTTTGAGGAAGGCCAAAATCATTGGAATTAAAGACATCCATTTTGACAATATATCCAGCATTTTCTAACTCTTGCTTTATTACGGCAATAGTGTTACCACCATCATGCTTCATCAAGTTCTTAACGTTCTCCAGTAAAACATAGCGTGGATGCCTATTGTTTATCATGTCCATGATTCTGAAGAACATCTGTCCTCTTTCTTCCTCGAAGCCCTCTTGACTACCCATCATACTGAATGTCTGGCAAGGGAAGCCACCAGAAAGCAAATCGTATCTGGGCAAATCCCTCATGGTCTGTAGATTGTTCACAAAAGCCACAATGTCACCCATTGCCACCTCGTTGGTCGTATCATAGTTGGCATTATAGGTAATTGACGCCTTATTGTCAATTTCGGAATAGGCGACAGTCTGGATAGGAAAATCCAAATCCTGGGCAATAAGATCCATTGCCCTGCGGAATCCACCCACTCCTGCAAATAGTTCTACGTGGTTCATACGAATTTCATAATGCCGTCTCCTATAGCTTTAGCGAGTTTCACAGGTACTGCATTGCCAACTTGTGCATACCACATATTCTGTGAACCAGTTATTACATAATCGTCTGGGAATGTCTGGATTCGAGCTGCCTCTCTTGGACTTAATCCTCTTGCTTCCCAAGGGTGAATGTACATGTTGCAGTCAAACTTCATGTGTGAAGTTATCGTCTTGCATATCTGAGTCTCATCCAATTTGAAATACTTATCTTTAAAGATTTCATTACGCCTCTTGTACGGCATAATGTCTGCAATTGACTCATGCAAAGAGTTAGCACCTTGGGGCAGCCGTCTGTAGATTTCTATATCGCGCTCATTGTTATATCGGTTCTTGTGGTTGTAGAGTTTTGTGATTACTCTTCCCCCATTGATGAACTTATAGAAATCTGTTTGAGGGTATTCAAAATCCCTTTCTGTCAAGCCAGAGCAAATATCTTCGATTCCGCTTTGTCCCTTTTCCTTTTTGGACTCTAAATGAGGAAGTCCATAAAGAGCATCACGCAAAACAAATGCTTCACGTTTGTTCTTGTTTATCTCTTCAAAAATAGCCTTGGGTGATATTCCCATGCGATTTCCTATCATAATGAATCGCTCTCTATTTTGTGGAACTCCAAAGTCTTGGGCCTTCAAAACAGCATAGTCATAAGCGTATTCATCGCCAAGATACTCTTGGAAGTTTTGGATGATTTCATCCTTCTTATTCATCATGCCCTTCACATTCTCCATTATGAAGAACTTTGGACGGACGTGACTTAAAAAAATTAGATACTGCTTGTATAAACCGTTGCGTGGGTCATCAAGAATTCGCTGTCGATTGGCCATTGAAAAGCCTTGACAAGGAGGACCACCGCACACAAGAGTTATATCTTTGAACAATTCTACATAATCATCGATGTGCTTATTTAATTCTGCTATGTCACCAATGTAATAATGCTCATCGGAAAGATGGTGATTATATTTATATGTGTTGGCAAATTGTTCTACTATCTCATTCACAAACCATGGCGTGAATCCTGCTTGTTCTAATCCACAGCTAAGACCACCACAACCTGCAAAGAGGTCAACCATTTTAAATTTTATATTTTCTTGCTTCATTATTACTCTATTATTCTTTTCCAAAAACTGAAGGTATTCAACTTTTTTTCTATCGTATCTGTGATATAATTGTATTCTTTATGGAATGAACTATAAACTATCATCTTGGAAGATAGAAAATGTGCAAACATTTTATAGTCTTCTGAACCTTCTCTTATCAACCAGAATATCAACTCTTGGTTCCTTAATCCCAACCACACAAGATACCAATCATATCCTGGATTTTCATAGCAAAGCCTACGGATTTCATCAACTATACTATTCCCCTCATATCCTTTTCGTATCTTGGGTGCATCAATTCGTCCATCTTCTCGCAATATCAGATCAAAATTACAATATAACGAGCGACTGCTGTTATTGTATATAAAATGAGCATCATCGATTATTTCACCATTACGAAGAAATGTCAATGTTTTAATACTCAAACCTATATGTGTTTGATTACTTTGTGGCGAACGTCCTAAATCAGCGTCAGACAGTAACTTGACGCCTATCATTTTTTCTTTATGAATAAAACTTCTTAATTGGCTCATTTTACTATCTCTGTTTTCCATCCCAGTGCCTGAGCAATACCAAGCACATTGATGATATTATTCTTGTCCCATTCCACACAGACAACAAACTGAATTCCGTCACCACTGACAAGAATGTCTTTGTCGCCAATAAAGTAATGGAGATGATCCTCACCTAACTCTTTCCAGTTTTTTGCCTTTTCAATATCCTGCTGAAGGAACTCATTCTGTGCAAAACGCTGTAGATAGTCTCTGCTAAAGGTTGCCTTCAACTCTTCAAATGAAGTGTCGGGGAATTGACGGACATACTCTTTCACTATCTGTAGGACCATCTCGCGCTTAGAATACGACCCTTCACCATTCAAAGAAAGTCGTACTGTTCCTTTTAAATCTTCACTTGTATATTTAATGGGCGCAGGTAGAACCTTAGGCTTGGGTGAAGCTAGAGAGGTTTTTAACACGACATTGGGCTTAGGCTCAAAGATGTCGCATCCTACAAACTTCGCAAGGAACTGGACGTATTTGAAGAATTCCTCCGTTTTCCCCCGTTGTATAAACGTCATATGGGGTGCCTTGGGGATTTGTGTGTTCTCGCTCAAATCGAACACATTCATCCTCGAAGCCTTCTCGTATGCTAAATACTCCAGGTACTGAACCTCAGTCTTACTAAGGGAATCATCACTTGCTGTAAATGCAAGGGCTTCCACCCAAAATTCTTTTCTTGAAATATGCTGCTGGATACGAGTAAGAAATGCATCCGTCTCTCCTATATAAGCCTTCCTCTTTTCACGGTTCAGCAATATGTAAAGAGCTGGCTTCTGCAAATCTTCCTTGAATATTTGCAAGAAATCTCCATCCGTCCGCTGAATCTTAAACAGCTTGCAGAAGCAATTGTCCATATAGACAATGCGCGAACCGTTTAGGTCATCATTGTGGAGATAAGTGTATATTGTCTTTGCCATATAATATGTATTTCTCTAATTGATCTATGCAGCACCTTGTTCTGTAAAGATGTCGCCATGCAGTCCCTTGCAAATATCCATAGATAGCTCGTAGATGTCGATACCATTCTGTTCACAGGATTCAAAGGCTTCGTCCATCATCGCATCCAATTTCTCAGCTTCTTCTGAAGTATAAGATGGCTTCCCCGTGTCCCTGCGAACGTAATCCATCATCGGGTCATCAGGATGGAATGCCCAACCAAGGTAGCTTATCACTTCGGTAAGCATCTCTCTCAAATCTTTTTCTGTATTGATCGCCTGTATCATGCGTTATACTCTTCTTACTTGCTCTCTAAGCCTTCATACCTGACAAGATCTTTGAGGTCTACATCGAGCAACTTTGTTATTTTCAGAAGCATTTCCAACGGGGGTTGTGACGAGTTGGTACACCACTTCGACACAGTTGTAGGCGAGCAGCCCAACTCTTTGGATAGCCAAAGATTGGACTTCTTCTTTTCCGCCAATATCACTTTTAAGCGATTGAGATCTTTGTTAGCAGCCATATATTATCTATTATAATCGCTACAAAGATACGAACTTTATTCTAAAAATACGACTTGAAGGCTAAATAATTTGCGAAATTTAATGAAAAGCGTTCATTTTATAGATAGAAGTAGGCTAAAATCGTGAAGCCTCGCCATCTTCTCAGACAACGAGGCTCATTTGAGGTTCCAAATAGTCGGCCAAAACTTAATGTTACCAACCTCGGCGGGATACGCCTACTTTTATAACGGTTGAGAGCTGTTTTTATTGCAAAAATGAGGGCTGGCAGCTCTCGTAGTCTGTCAGTCCTCGATAGAG
>Ga0310695_10006144_pt1 | contig 20137 bp, 15 predicted proteins | sample RumenRJG_04DNA_FD_203882 | JGI IMG/M metagenome (GOLD analysis project Ga0310695, IMG submission 203882) | Bovine rumen microbial communities from Lethbridge, Alberta, Canada - RJG_04 (v2) (version 2) | ecosystem: Host-associated > Mammals > Digestive system > Stomach > Rumen | place: Canada...
TCATTGGGTGTGACGGCTCTCGGGCGGACTTTGATCCCGATTCAACGCTCGGCCTGTGACTACGCAGAAGTATCATTATCCCTTTGTATCTGTCATCGCCTCCCTCAGGTTGCAATTCTGATTCTGACTTATCCCCTTTATCGCTCTCTTCCTGGATGGAAGGTCATGGCGAGGTCGAAGTCAACTTGGCTCGGTATTTTAACGCCGATACAAGGAACGTACCCTTCGGTCCAGTATTAAGCTGGGTGTCCGAAGAAGGTCGAAATAAATCTCCCTTCACTATTACTGGACATTGCCCCCGTTTTGGCCCCCCGATTTTGGCGATAATTTTGAAAATGTAATATTACATTTTTCTATGAGCACATAAAAAGGGCTCCGTTTTGAAACAGAAGCCCTAATAAAACCATTATTACTTAATGGAGATTCCTTTTATTTTTGTTCTTCGGCCATATTATTCACTCGGTTCTCAATAATCGGAATGACCTTATCTATTTCCTTCTGATGATTGAAGTATGCCTGAATCTCTTCGTTCATTATAAGAAGAGAGTAATCGTCACTCATATAGCAAGTATTGGCCGAACTGATGTAACTGATATATTCATCGATAATCGATGGATCGTTATAATCAGCTATTCTGTACATTTCTTTAATCTGAGAATTACTATACTTTAATGCTGCATTCGCATATTCAGAGAATGCTGCTTTATTGACCGGGTTGTAGACTACATTTTGAATCTGCGCATCATAACTCAGTAAACACTCAATAAAGCCAAAGGCTTCATCAAAACTGCGAGTATTGCTGCATACTCCTACACTTTCATATGCAAAGACTAACGGACCATTTGAACCGTCAAGCGAAGGCATACCATATACCCGTTTATCCTTTTCTATCAGCATTGTTGACAGATCAAAATGAATACGGTTAAACTCGACAAACTGCAAGGGAACTTTGACCGATTCGTCATGTGCAGTCTCATTCATATCACGAACATAATTACAAATATTGCGGAATACGTCATTGTTAAGGTTTATATGCTGTTTTTCATCATATAATTCATCATAACTACTTTTAATAAGTATTGAAAAACAATCGTCGCGTCCGTAATCATGTTCGAAAGGATCTATCCCGTCACACTGAGCTTTTACATAATCACTATATTCAGAATAAGTAAATCCGAGTTTTGAATCAGGCACAGCTGTATCATACGCATAGAGACCACCTATACAAGCACTCACCGGCAGCTGATACAGTTTATCATCCTTTACATAAGCGTCGAAAACATTATCAAAATATTCTTCTCTATTAAACTTGCTCTTATCGTTTATCGTCCCAAGAAGATCTTTCAGATATGCATCATCATTCAAACCGGAAAACCGCGCAAAATCCAGAACAATGTCAGGACCGTTCCCATTGCGGATATCTTCTTTCAGTTTATTAACCAGGGCTGTATTCTTATTGTACTGACTTATCGTGGAATTATCTGAGGTCTCGTAATCAGTAAAAGTCAATGAACTGTAATCCATAGTTACATATATAAATGTGTCCTTGCTGCTCTCGTTCATTTGCTTTATTGCACTTGCTGCCATAGAACCAATCTTGAAATAAGGAGCAACATACAGGATTTGCTTACCGGCATTCGGATTAGCTGACTCTTTTTTCAATGTGTTAATACACCAATTAAATGATTCACTCGGATATACTGTATTTTTCCTTAAAACACATGTTTCATCATCACTATATAACAGCCAGCTGCATTGCAGATCAAACATATTAACAGATGAATAATTAAAGTCCATAACAAGTTTTTCTTCGCCTGTCTCAAGGTTCAGTTTAGTTAATGTCAGCTCTTTATTAATTTTGTAGCAATAACCATCATCAGTTATGTAACCTATTCCAATCTCATCATATTTTTCCGGTTCGACATTTGTTTTTATAGCCGTACATTTATCAAGATCTAAAACGGCTGAATATACAGTAGTGTCGGCAATGTTAGTCTTATCCTGCTCGACTGCTATTATTTTCGAATCATTATTCACAGACCAGGTAATAACACGATCATCTGTCTTCAATACATTAAGCAGATTGAAATTCATATCAAATGTACAGAATGCATCTTTATTGTTTATTCCGTCCAAATAATTGAAATGAACAAAATACGTATTAGCTTTACAAATTACTTTATCAACGTAATATTCAGTCTCGATCGCTTGATTAAAACCATTAATATATTCCAAACAGGATTCAGCGAGATTAATACGATATACCTGGTTATAGTTAACATTTTTCTTCCTGACATTGATGACAGCAAACAAATCGTTGTCTTTTCGGAAGCATGTTTTTAGATTAAATATCTCATTATCTTTAAAACTTGCTGAAATATCTATATTGGTCACAATGTCTTGGTCATTGATATAGATAAGCTGATTTGAAGGTTCTTCCGATGTTCCTCCAATATACTTATAAAAGACTTTGCAACTACTGTCAGCAAATACAGGAAAAGAATTCTCCATATTTCCTGCTTTGCTATCAGTAAAGACCTTCTTTTCGCACTTATACCAGGGAGTATTTTTATCGACGTATCGTGGCAAATCGCCATCAGATTTCTTTTGTAAGCATCCTGCTAAACATGGAATAACCACAGCAATAATTAAAATTGAAGATACAAATCTCTTTAAAGTCTTGATTAACATTAAGTTGTACCGCCTAAATTCCCAATTATCTCTTTCGTTCAAAGTTCATCTCCATTATCACTTATATTTAATTCTATCTTCTTAATTCTAAGAGTCAATTAATCAGAGGTCTGATATATCTTGAATTCAATTTGCTTAAGTCCACGAGAAATCACTGGGTTAAACCTGTTAATTCAAAAATTATCTGATCCAATACTGGGAGCAATCTCGGGCTTTTACTTCGGTCTCAGGGCTCACCAGACAAGTTTTTTCTGTGTTTGTGTAGCCTGTTTGTGGGTGGTATTTAGGGAATTAAAACGAAAAAACAAAAAACACAGAAGTATCGGATTCGTTGCCATTCAGGAAAGGCAAAGATTTTAATAGAATATCATCACATCTTTTTATGTTATTTCATTGCATGTTGACACTTGTCCACAAAGGCGTTATATTTCAAGTGGACGGATGTCCACAAAGCCACAGGAGATGTTTTTATGCGCTTAACAGATTCAGAATGGAAAATAGCCAATTGTTTATGGGAAAAGAAATCCATGACTATAGCAGAGATCACGGATGAACTGAGTGAGAGCACCGGCTGGACCAGATTCACAGTTATTACTTTGCTTAAGCGTATGCTTGAGAAAGGTGCAGTCTCTTTTGTTCAGGAAGGTCGCACAAAGATCTTTTCTCCTGCTATTGATAAAACAGAAGCTGAGAAAGAAGAGGTCGAATCACTTCTCGATAAGGTTTATAACGGTAATGTGGGGTTGCTTATCTCAAGTTTGATCTGTTCAGATAGACTAACCGAAGAACAGATGGAAGAGATAAGAAAAATGATAGAGGATATTTGATATGCTTCGTTATGTAATAGGCATCTCGTTTATTACTGTCGTCATCATACTCATTCGAGCATTGACGAACGGAAAAGTGCTGAAGAAATATCAGTATGCTATGTGGTTGCTTATTCCAATCTATATGTTTTTCTTTCCCTTTGTAAAGATTAATGTTCCATTAGCAAAAAAGATAAGTACGCCTTTCCAGACAAAAAACAATACTGTTAATGAAGTCGTTGTGGATAACAGCTTATCCAGCTCTGTAGAGGTAACGGAACAAAAAGCCCCGCAAGACCTTAATTATTTGCAGGTAATCGATAATGAGATGGTTCCTACAAATAAGATCGAGAAAAGCATTGAAATATCAATTGCAGATACCGATAAAAAAGTCTCAGTAAATGTGAAAACTGTTTTGCAAGGTACAGTTATTGCTGTTTCTGTGATTCTCCTTGTAATGATGGCAATCTACAATGCCGGTTTCATGATTTGCTGCAAGCAGAAGAGAAAGTATGTGGGCAGAGACATTTTCAGCGGATTAAAGATTTTTAAATTGATGAATAAGAGAACACCATTCCTGTTATTCAACAAGGTTTACATAGATAGCGATACGAACGACTTCGAAAAGTATGTGATTTCTCATGAAGCCAGCCATTATAAGCATGGCGACCATATATGGATAATTCTGAGATATATCGTTTTGATCCTTAACTGGTACAATCCGTTGATCTGGTGGGCATTCGTTCTTTCAGGATACGATTGTGAAATGGCCTGCGACGAAGAAGTCCTAAAAACATACGGATCTGATTCTGCCAGAGAATATGCACAGTCGCTGTTCTCACTCTTGCAAAAACATAACGGTTTTTCATATGGCTTTACCATATCCACTGGTATGAGAGGCGGATACAAGATGATGAAGAAAAGGATAGAGAACATAAAGAGTCCGTCGAAGCAAAGAAATAAGATTCTCGCGGCGAGTACTGCAGCACTGATACTCTTTTCGAGCTGTTCAATTATCGATCCGAAGCCTGCCGAAAGGAATACGGATGATTTCTGGTACGGCTGCACATCATTCAATGTTCCGCCGGTTAAGGGTTATAGCCAGATGTGTGTAACCTCGTATTCTGACGGTTATTACTATCTTGCTGTCAGCGGTCAGAAAATCGATGAAAAGATAGAAGGCGATGACACTTACTATCAGCTCTTCAAGGTTAATTCACAGGGCGAATGCATCAAAATGGTTTCACTACCTGCAAAATGTGCTAATACATGTGACTTTGCGGTAGCAAACGAAAAATTGTATTGCCTAGAACCGGCTTCAAATACTGAATGTGTAATAGATCTAAACACCGGAAGTATTATTTCTGAAGAACGATTAAATACTTTGTACTTCAGGTTATTCTCTACGGATGACGGATTTGTGAAGATGACAGAAAACGAAATTATCCGTTATTCCAAGGACGGAGTAGAGACAGGGCGTCTGGCATTAGATATGCATAAGAATTATCAGTCTTTCTATCAAAAAGACGGTAAGTATTACCTGATTGGAGAGAATAACAGAAAGATGACAATCTTTGAATTGCTCTTCGATAACAACAGGATTAATACTGTTTTGGAAAGTGATATTTCGAGATTAGACAGCCTGGAATTGCGTAATGGACTTTTCTTTGCTGATGAAGGTGTGTATTACCTTGATGTTAAATCCAAATCATTAGTTCCTGTAACCGAATGGAATTATGTAGATGTTAAGCCTGCATACAAAACTACTCTGTGTGAAACTAACGTAGCTTATTGTAATGGAAGATTTGGAAAACTATACGAATACAACGATTATGAAATTGAATTGATCATCTTTAATCAGATCTCACCTGACGTATATGCAAATAGGACCCCGATTACGATAGGCGGATATCAGGTTACCTACGATGCAGCTATTCAGTGGGCAGTTTATAGTTTTAATACAAGCCAAAACGAATATAGAATCTATTTGGATGAGTATTGGAATAAATATTCGTATAACTCCGGTGAAGACGGGCAGAAGCAGATTGCCAAGCTAATCAAGGACTTTAACGACGGCAAAGCACCGGATATGTTCTATGGAACTAATTTTGATTACAGATACATGTATAATGCCGGCCTAGTCGCCGACATGCTGCCTCTAATCGAAAAAGATCCTGATTTCAGTTTGAATGAACTTATTCCATCGGTGAAAAACACGATTACAAAAACCGGTGCATGCTATCAGATCTTTGCAGGATTTTATTTTGATGGAGATTTTGGACTTAAGAGTGATTTTGATAAAGATAATATTACATATACAGATGTAGATGCATTGGCCAAGATAAAAGGGATTTCTGTACGGGGCGATTTACCTGCAGCGGAATTCACGGATCAGATCCTCAGATACTCGCTGGGAGATTTAGTTGATAGAGCATCCGGTGAACATATTGTTTCGAAAAGCGATTTGAAAGATATAATTGATTTTTCTGTCAGAAATGGAATTCCCGAAGGTCAGTTTGTAAATGAAATAGCTGATTTTGACACAGTAAAAGACGGGACATATTTAACATGCAGAAGAACCTGGTTAGGAAATCTTTACGATCTGGCAGAGATCGAGAGTGACCTGAACGACAGCTTTGTTTATCTCGGCTTCCCTTCAATATACGGTTCTGCTCATGCAGCACATGCGGAAGGTCTTGTAGCAATATCTAGCAGTTCAAAATATAAGGATGTTTGTTGGCAGTTTATTAAGTATATGCTCACAGATGAGGTTCAGAAAATCCAACTGGGTAGGTATAACAATCCGGTAATGCAGAAGACGTTGGATGACTATTGCAGATATGCAGCAGCACCTGAAACAGTTCCTGATAATGAGATCATATGGAATAGCATTATTGCCGGGAAAAAGCCGGTCCAGGAATGGATCATCGATGATTACCGTTCCATGGTAAACAGTATTGATTCCGTAATATCATATGACTGGGGTCTGTATAGTATTATCACAAATGAAGTTAACTCATATTATTTGCAAGGCAAGAATATCGATGCTATAGCGGAAACTTTGCAATCCAGAATAGATCTTTATGTTGCGGAGAATTACAAATGATCAATCGTCATAAAGCAAAGAAAACCGCTTTGGCGATCGTTATTATGACGCTAATTGCTGCCATGCTTATGCAAGGCTGTAAGGGTGAGATTACTGACAATAGTTCAGAAACACAGCCTTCCTCAATCGAATATGAGCAGTTAAAAATCGACATAGACAATGAGAATCATTGCTTTGTAATCAAAAAAGATGATTCCAATATAGAGATGAAAGGGATGATACTTACATATGATCATCCCGATACTGCAAATGTTTATAAGATCGTTCCTTATGATGAAGAACCGGAAATGTATTATAACCCGATAAAAGAATGGCAAAGAGTTGAATTTCAGCCTTTAACAATATTGAATGGTTTTCCGGTACATTATCTTGATGGTACTTTTGGAGATGCAAGGTTATCGCGTTCAGAACGAAAAGGTGTTATCGATTCTCTAACAAGAATTAGTGCTCCTGATTTTGGGCGAATGGAAAAAATCAAAACGGCTTGTCCCAATGCTGTTTTCAGTGATTATGTAATTCGATATACATATCCTGCAACTGATACGGATCTTTATGAATTAACGACATTTGACTTAATCCGCAAAACGGAAGTGACAGTTGACTTTATTAAAGAAAAGCCGATAGATTATTATGTCATAAGGCGGTCTGTAGGCGGAATTACTGTTGGCACGCCTTCGAATATATATACTCTTTATGAGAAATATGATGATAAGAAGAAGGAAGAGACCCTTATTTTCAACGAAGAATGGAAATTTCTTTATGATGGTAAGGATCTATACGAAATTCATACTAATGATAAGGCAACAGAAAAAAATATAAAGGTCTATCAGAGCGATCTGCCGGTATTGCCTGTTGAGCAAGCATTAAAAAAAGCGGCACCGTCCATCAATCGTATCTTATCTGATTCACAAAAAGAAACTTGGATATATGCAGCCGAATTGGTCTATCTCACAGTCCAATTAACCGATGTGAGCAATATAGATTACAACAACGCAGATTATATCCCGAGGAGCAGAAATGAAGGATATTGGTATCCGTTTTGGGTTATATATACACACTCCAACTTTATGTCTGTAGGAGCTGATGAAGCTGATCACAGATCTATATTAGTTAATGCAATTACAGGTGAAGTCATACTTTGTAACTGAATGAAGAGGAAATAAAATGATGATATATAGGATCAGCAACATAAAGAAACCAGCGAAAAAAAGCCGAAAAGCGCTTGCTTTGAGTATGGCTAGTTTATTGTTGTTTACTAGCTGCTCATTGGTAAACACTTCAAAGAATGCAAGAAAGATTAAGACCGATGATCCATGGTTCAACACACAAATTATCAATGTGGATACCGGAGCCGACGAAGGAAGAAATGTCGATTTTTCACAGTTTTCCCTGAAGGGATCTAATGAACAATATTATGTTATCTATACTATAGGAAGATATCAGATGAAGCCTAATGAAGGACTTGATTATTTTACGTACATTTCTGTAGTTGACAAAACTACAAAACAAACGGTTGCTTCATTTGATCCGACCGTTGGTTTTTCCAACTATGATCATGTTGATGATGTTTATTTTTCAGACGGAAAGATTACAGTAAAAGTATCTGGAGAGCATAATGAGGAAAGGGATTACGATCCTTCTACCGGTGTTCTTTTGGAAACACGTTCTTTAAGCAGTAAGAATAATGAATTTCTTACGTCTTCTGACAGATATTTTATAGGAGAGTATGAGATAGAGACTGTTGGTTACTATATGGAAAATACTCCCACAACCTATGATATACAGATCAAAGCCCCAGATGGAAAAGTCACGACAACTGAATTTAAAGAACCAGGGAAAGATATTCATATTCAGGCTTTTCTTGCTTTAAGTGATACTGAAGTTCTTATTCCTGTTTCTGTTAATGGCGGGAAGAACGAATTGTTTGAGTTAGATCTTAAGTCAGGTGAATTAACTCCTTTGAATGCCGATGACTATGAATGGATGAATAAAGATCTGCGTACCGCAGTACAGGGTTCTGACGGTATGATGTATTTCCTGACCGGATATGGTATTTCGCGAATCAATGCCAGACTCAAGACTTCGGAAGAAGCATTCAACTTCAGTTGGAGTGAGCTTAATGGAGGCTTCATGAATGAGTTTGAGATTGTTGAATGTTCAAATGACAGGTTTGTGCTTTTAGGACAGTATGATTCTGGAAGCGTATATTCTGGTGAGACAGCCGATAAGGTAGAGATCGTTGAACTTACCAGAGCGGATAAAAACCCGAATGCGGGAAAAACGGTTCTTGAATTGTATGCTCAACAAGGAGTTGGCAATGGAATTGACAGATACACAGGAGATGCAATTATATCCTTTAATCAGACTAACAAAAAATTCTTTATCGAGATTGCCAGCCGCTATGATTTGAATGAGTTTTATGATGATTCTGATGTTAATGTCAATAACGAAGACACAATGAAAATGGCTCAGGTTAGAGCACAGGCTAGTATGAGCAATAAGCTTGCCGTTGATATTATGAATGGCGACGGTCCCGATATCCTGATAAATACCAGTGCATATGGTCAGTTGAACAGATCCGAGTATTTAGTCGATCTCTCTCCTTATGTAAAGGATTTCAGTTCTGATGATTATTTTACCAACATTATTGAAGGTGCAAGAATTAACGGAGCGATCTATCAAATACCTGTCAGTTACAGTGTCGAAGGAATATTGACAAATGCAAAGTATGCCGGAAGCTCCGGTAAGGGCTTTACTCTTGAAGAATATGCTCAATTTGTTGATGAGGTAGCAAACGGAAAAGATCCGATTATGTATGGTCAGGCCATGTATTTTTCGATGCTGTTTAATAACATGAGCGAAGAATTTATAAATAACGGAAAAGTAGATCTGTCTAATCCCAAATTTGCTGAACTTGCAAAGCATGTCAAGGATAATGTTAATGAGAAAGGATCTTCGCTTAATGGTTCTTCGTCGTTTGGAATGCCTGCTTATAGTACGGGCTGCTATGGAATGGGTGGTTTTTGGCAAAGGGTATATCAAGTAGAGCATACTGATAGCAATATGACTATGCTAGGCTATCCCTCTGTTGATGGAGGTGGTCCGACTTACAGCCCATCCTGTTCTGTTGCGGTCTCTGCTCAGGCTACGGATGTTAAAGCATGTGGCGAATTCATAAAGATCCTCCTATCGGATGAAGTTCAAACCAGAATAGCTATGGATGATAATTTTGTATTAAACCGTAAGGCTTTCATAGATGCTGGAGTTGCCGGAATAGAGTATTACAACCATGGCGGGAGTGTTTGCGATGGTGGTTTATCTTTTGGTATGGGAGATTTAGTTTTCGGAAAAGAATACACAATGCAGAATGTTTATGATGTTGAGAAGTTTATTCTGAATTGCTCGAGAATGAGATCTGAGGACGCAGATATCAGAATTATCCTGATAGAAGAAATGCCACCATACTTCTTAGGACAGAAAGATCTGGATGCAGTTATAAAGATTGCTCAAGACAGGATACAGAAAGTGTTAGATGAACGAGGGTAGTTTTGAAACATAAGCAGTATAGTACGGATGACTGAATCCGACTATAGAAGGATTGAATAAGTCCTTCGAACATAAGAAAGCAAGGTCCCAACGAAAGGAGTGTCCCCACACTTCGGGGCCTTGTTTATTATTATCTCGATTCATTAACGTTTTCTTCGTAGACAACAATCTGCCTCTATTTTACTGGCTGATTATCCTCTATTTTGCTGAAATGAAGTAATATCATAGTGTTTTGGTGAATGAATGAAAGTAATTATCAAGTGGCTGAAGAGTGGCTAAAAAAAGAACGTGAAGCCCGGAAACCCCGCCCTTTCAATGTTATTAGATGTTCTTTGGACGCTCCTAAGCGGTAGGCCAGCGGTTCGAATCCGCTCACGATCACCAGTATTTGCAAGGGGTTTGGGGCATTCCCAAACCCCTGATTTTTTGGCAAAAAGTGGTTGAAGGTGGTTGAAGATTGATAAAAGCCTACTACTGGACAAAGGGGTCCATTTTGGCGGGGCGTTTTGGGCTTTTTTTTGAAAAATGTAATATTACATTTTTCAGAGCATGCTAAAAGTGCTCTGTTTTTAGACAGAGACCCATATAAAATCAATATTCCTTTATCAGGCATGTTATAATCACTATTGAGGGGCAACCCTTAGTTAGGAAAATAAGCAGGAAAGATGTCAATGAGGGATATATGAAGCTATACATATTGTGGCATGTTCATGCGCTCGTTGATGATTATGGCGAGCATGACGAGGAGAAGCTGATAGGGATCTATTCATCCAGCGAAAAAGCACAGGAGGCCATTCAAAGCCATAAGAATCTGGAAGGATTCAGGAATCTGCCATTGGAGTGCTTTGAAATCCACGAAACTGAACTGGATAGGTCAAGTTGGAATGACGGCTTTACTACTGCTCGCTATGTGGAATAAATAGACAGTTATCAAAGAGAATAGGAGGACCGAATATGGGAATGATTGCTTGTTTTCAAATGGTTGATAACCAATGTATAAGCCAATTGCTCGAAAAAGACGAGGATGAGTTATTCGAGATAATTGAGGAAATGCAGGAAGACGATGATTCTGTGCTGGATTTGGATAAGCTGTGGGATGGTCTGCATTTCTTATTAACAGGGGCTGAGGCATGTGATTCTATAGACAGAAATATGTTTGGAGAATCAATAGAAGAAAACCTGCTTAGTGAATCAATTATCGGAATGAGCAGATTCATTGATGATAAGGACGCAGATCATATCGCATATTCATTATTTGAAAGTGTTGTTAAGATTTCAGATGCATTAAGTGTTTTCGATATAGATCAGGCCATCGACGGATTCCAACCCAAAGAGTTCCGCCGTAAGGATATCTATCCGGATATTTGGAGGGATGAGGACAGGGAAAGTCTCCAGGAAGAACTGAAAGACAGCTTTTGCGAATTGAAATCCTTTTATGAGAAAGCAGTTGAATACAAAAAAGGAATCGTAGTAAGCATATATTAATTTGTGCGATTACTCCGGTATTAAGTGAACTTAGTGTTTAAGATCGCCTGGGGCGATCACGCCCGCGAAGCAGGTACTGAATATTAAATGAATGGTCAGAAATCAGCCTATGATTAATACTGTGTTTGATGAGAATAAAATAGATTATCGGCTAACTGAGGTCCCAGATTCTTTGCGTGTGCTGATCCATGCCCAAGAGATAAATGATTACTTATCCTGCATGGGAACCGATCTGTCGTTCTATAAACCTTCAAATGGCGTAGCTTTGACAAAGCTTTATAGTATCAGCACAATCTTGAGTGAGAATTCCGATGAGTATAATAAGCCCTGTCTTGAGAATGGTTTTCTTATCATCGGCGCAGGCCCGAATGGCGATCTGCTCTGTGTGAACTGTTCAACAGGTTTGGTGGGATATGCTTTTGGCGCTGAATTATGGGAAAAGAGCTTTAATACCTTTTCTGATATATATATTGAGCTTCCGCTTTCTGTTGAGCAGTTTATTGTATTGATGCTGAAAGATAAAGAAAATTATCCTTTTGACGGGTCTGCGGCAGAGGATTATCTGAAGGACTAAAACGTCTAGTAGAATTAATCAGGAATATATCGAACTACCAATAATAAGAAAAATCAGATTTGATGAAATAGGAATAAGTGGCTGAAGAGTGGCTAAAAAAAGAACGTGAAGCCCGGAAACCCCGCCCTTTCAATGTTATTAGATGTTCTTTGGACGCTCCTAAGCGGTAGGCCAGCGGTTCGAATCCGCTCACGATCACCAGTATTTGCAAGGGGTTTGGGGCATTCCCAAACCCCTGATTTTTTGGCAAAAAGTGGTTGAAGGTGGTTGAAGATTGATAAAAGCCTACTACTGGACAAAGGGGTTCATTTTGGCGGGGTGTTTTGGGCTATTTTTTTTTATGTAATATTACATTTTTCAGATCATGCTAAAAGTGCTCTGTTTTTAGACAGAGACCCATATAAAATCAATATTCCTTTATCAGGCATGTTATAATCCCTATTGAGGGGCAACCCTTAGTTAGGAAAATTATCAGTATATTGGAGTATTAGAAAAGCGCTTGTGAGGAGAGGAATATGGGGATATTTGACGGGCTTAAAAAGAAAGATAGACAAAAAGAGGCTGTCAATTATGAGATTGATCCTCAAAGAACCGGGGAATTGTATAAGCAGATAGCGGACAAAGTCTCTGACATGATTCCTGATCAATGGTCAGATATTTACTTTTATGGTGAAGTTCTGGACGATTCCACGACGGCATTTTTCTTTTACAAGCAGGCCCAAAACGGCGCTTTGCTCTACTGCCATTATATTCCTGCTGTTTATAAAGTCAGTAAAGATGTTTATAACACGAAGCTACAAGAACTGTTCAAAATAATCCGTGAATTAAGAGATGAGCATAAAAACAACGGCCGGGCAGTCTGGACCAATTTTACAATGAAACTGGACAGCACAGGAAAATTCAATCTCAAGTACAACTATGACGATGTTCTTGACGGCAGATTTTCCATAAGTGAAAGAAATGAAATCTGGCAATATGAGGTCTTGGGCAGGATCCCTGTTGAAGACAAGATGAGGAAAAAACTGCAGGAATATCTTGGAGACAAAGTCCGCTTGCCGGAGAAGAATAAATTCGCAGGTCAAAAGATCAATTCCGCCATATGTCCGGTCTGTGGTAAATCAGGACTGAACAAACGTGAAAACACGCTTTACCGTTGTGAACAGTGCATGACCAGAGTTTATACGGATCCGCATGATGTGGTCATGTACATATATGATCAGGAACTGCATGATGCTTTGTACAGATCAATGCAGTTATCAGCCAAAGGAGATTACAGTAACGCCTTGAAAGAACTCACGCCTTATGAGAATAAGGCATGGGATAATCTTGGGTTTGTCTATCAGCTGGGATTGGCATACCGCAGGGCCGGTTATGAAGATATGGCTGCCAACTGGTTCTTTAAATGTAAATATATCAAGTTGGATTATGTTATGGCTTATCACAGCATCGGTTTGATCGATTTTCAAAGACGCAATTTCAAGAAAGCCCTCAATGAGTACGAATATTCAGTTAAGTTTCTTGAGGCTGATCCTGATGCATATTCAATTGATGAGCAAAGGACATTCTACGCTTTGTATGGCGGATCGCTCGCCGGATGTGGCCGCAAAGAAGAAGGCGAGGCAATGATCAGGAAGGCTGAAGCCATGGGCTACGGGAACGGCAACAGAATCAGGGAGATAGCTGGTCTGCCAGTCTGATCATCCAAAGACACAATATGTAAACATATATGAGGTCAATATCAAAAACTATATAAAATAATCCCGAATCTATCTTATGGGAGAAAGATAATGAAGAGTATAAAGAGTTTCATATACATCGGACTTATTATATTTTTAATACTATTTTCTTGCGGATGCGGAAATGATGAACCGGTACAGGTTAATCTTTCTGTTTGTGAAACTGAATGGAGTGAATTTGGATCATCAACAGCCGATCCGATCATTTACACTCAGCTAAAACGTGGAGATGTAGTTTATGATTCGAATGAAACTAAGATTACTGTGAAATCCGTTACGGAGAACAGATTAGTTCTTGAAATAGATGGCTTTATGGTTGAACCCAACGATGACGGCTCTATTAACTTGGGTGCTGAACCTTTAAAGATAATAGATCTTACAAAGGGTCAATCTATAGAAATAGATTCACAATCTATGGACGCTGGATTTAATTTGCTGATTTCGTATGAATAATAAACAGGAAAATGGACTTATGTTATTGATTTCAAAGTATGGAAACGGATCAGAAGAGTATGTAAATGGCTTGGAGCGCAAGCTCGGTATTAAATTGGATGAAGAATACCGCAAGTTTCTGGTTAAGTACAATGGTGGAGATACACCCAATACTCATGTGGGAATCAGAGGCTGTTCAACAGATCTCAGATACCTTTACGGGATAAATACAGAAGAGAGTATTGAAGATCATCTTCAGATACCGGTATGGGAGAATAAGCAGTATCTGCCCATAGGAACGGATTTTTTCGGAAATTACTTTGTCATAGGATTATCCGATGAAAATAAAGGTATAGTTTTCTTTTGCAATCACGAGAGAGGATTTGCAGTAAAACAGATAGCGGATTCTTTTAAAGTGTTTTTAAGCAAATGTAAAAGTGAGGATATCGATCCCGGCGCCAGAGAAACACCGGAAGAGCGCGAAAAAGATCTGATTGCCAGAGGCAGTGCACATGTCATTACGGACGGTCTTCGTGAGATTTGGAAGCAGGAATACGAGAAATACAAGGATATGATTCAAGAGAAAGTTATTCTGTAATATCCAGAATCTTATGTTCTAAGTTATCATGAATTAGAAATGCATGTGTGGAGGTAAACAGGTAATGACAGTCAAGGAATTATTTGATAAGTACTGTAAGATCGAAGATGGCGAATATATAGTTCATGGACAATGCGTTACTCTTGAGCCGGCCACGGAAGAAGAACTGGAAAGCTTTAAAAAGTTATGCGCGGAATATAATGTCGAGCAACGCATTGTCGATGAACTGGCCGAGTATTATAGCCAGAATAAGAGCCTTTTCGGTTACTTTACCTGCGATGACAGAGGCCTTTTTGAATGGTGGCAGGATGACGGTCAACGCTCTATTTGGCTGGGGTGTGCTGATGACGACTGCTTTATATATGATGATATTGATCATAAATATGGGATTGGATTTGCCGGAAACAAGGACATTGGAGAGTATGACACTTTGATGGAGATGCTGGAGGCGTATCTTAAAGAAGGCTTCGAGAACGGGTCGAATGAATAACTCCTTTTATCAGGAATATATCGAACTACCAATAATAAGAAAAATCAGATTTGATGAAATAGGAATAAGTGGCTGAAGAGTGGCTTAAGAACGGAACGTGAAGCCCGGAAACCCCGCCCTTTCAATGTTATTAGATGTTCTTTGGACGCTCCTAAGCGGTAGGCCAGCGGTTCGAATCCGCTCACGATCACCAAAGTCATAGAAAACCACCTGTGCTACTTCAAACAGGTCCTCGGCGCTAAAGCGCCTGCGGAACTCGTATCACAGGTGGTTTTTCTATTTTTCTAAAAGCAGACCGCAGTTGAGCGTGTACAGAGATTATTATGTTTCATACATTCGGCAAAAATTACATTGCATTGTTGTTTTTGCCGAGGAAATGAATTATAATCAAGCAAACTAAGTATGGGAGGCTAAGAACGTGTATTATCACAGACAATTGGAAAAGACTGTTTTGAAAGCTGCCGGTGAGTTCGCGTGCATTACCCTGTACGGAGCCAGGCAGACAGGCAAATCAACTATGGTGAGAACTTTATTTGATAGTATTGAATATGTAACCCTTGACAACAGCAGAGAGCGGACACTTGCTAAGCAAGATCCGGAACTGTTTCTCGAGTCTCACGGTGTTCCTTTGATCATAGATGAGATACAGAAAGTCGATACTTTGATGGAAGCTATCAAGATCAAGATCGATGAAGCAAAACTAAATAGTGTAAAGGCCGGCGAGAAAGTAAGCCTGATGTATATTCTGACGGGTTCTAATACGCACGAGATCAGGCAAAAAGCCTCTGAGACACTTGCCGGAAGAACCGCGATAATAGAAGTCGGATCACTGACAGAGTGTGAGAAACAGCAAATCGAGGGGGAAGCGTTTGTCCCTGACATCAAGAAAATTATAAGCAAAAGATCAAAACTCTCAGCAAAAAACAGATTTGAAGTTTTTGAAGAGATATTCAAAGGCGGTATGCCTGAATATTGGATCAATAATATAGACAGAACTGCATTTTTCGAAAGCTACATAACAACATATCTGGAAAAAGATGTCAGCAAGATGATCAATGTTGACAAACTGGATGACTTCCGCAGGTTTATGACGATTACTGCACTTAGAACAGGGCAGCAGGTAGATTACACAGAAATAGGTCGGGCTGTCGGAATAGATTCAAGAACAGCAAAAGGGTGGCTATCTATACTCGAAGCATCGGGGATAACAATGCTTTTGCAACCGTATGCCAACAATCTGTCGAAGAGGATCATCAAGACTCCTAAGTTATATTTCCTGGATACAGGATTATGCGCATATCTTTGCGGTTGGTCTGACTCGAGAATCTTAGAGGCTTCTCCAATGGCCGGAGCATTTTTTGAAACCTATGTCGTGAGTGAGATCGTTAAGAGCATACGTAATGACGGCAAAAGAGTTGAGTATACACTGTACTATTACAGAGACAGAGATCAAAAAGAGGTGGATATCCTTTATATAAAGGATCAGACAATATATCCGATTGAAATAAAAAAGGGTATCGGAAAGGATAATGCAAACAAGAATTTCAGTATCCTTGATCAGTATAAGATGCCTGTTGCAACGGGATTGATCATCGATACGGGAGAATCAATATTACCACTGAACAGAAATGCATATTATTGTCCTGTGGGTATGATTGGGCTATAGTTATTGGCTAAAGAACGATGATAAGGAAAAGAGCTTAATTGATGTTGGTGCGATCTGGAAAGACTATGCTTAGGAATACAGCTCTCGTTTTGGCGGTGGCAGTTTTTGCAGGTTTATTTTCAGGCTGTTCTTTTGGAAGAAAAGTAGATGAGGGCGGCGAGAAAGTATCTGCTGATACTCCATGGTTCAATTGTAAGGTCACGGAGTATGAGGTAAAGCGCGAAAACACAAATGATTTTGCAGAAGATCAGATAAGCCAGTATCCGATAGGAAAAATATCAGATGGCTACGTCTACGCTCTTAATGTTATCGGATCCGATATAGTGGAAGTGTATTTATATTCCGGAGAAGGAACCCGGACCGCTGAATTGGATATTTTTGCGAAAGTAGAAGAGTTATACCCTGACATGAGCATGCCGGAATTCAGAGGTGCATACGATCTTTATCTTCAGGATGGCAAGCTGAAATTAAAGATCGATAATCAGAGTGATATGTCGATAATGCTCTTTGACGTGGATCTTTTGAATGGGACAGTAGAATTGTCCGCTACATACAGCGTTCAGAGCAGCAAGCCTTCCGGTTATAACTTGTTTAGTGTTAATAGAGTTAAATGCGGTGAGAACGAGTTGTTTGTAAGCTTATATGAGAATTTCTGTATCCTCAGCGTAGGACCTGATGGCAAGACCTCGATATATAACCCCGGTCCTGAACTGGCAATGGATCTTTCAGGATATGTTTCTGATCTTCTGCCTGTAAGTGATACTCAGGCGTTGTTTTTTGATTATCAGACACAGAAGTACTTCCTTTATGATGTGACCTCCGGGAAGCTCTCAAAAGATACTTCGGAATATGACTGGATCAAACCGTATTTTAATTGGTACAGACCGGATATCCGATACAATACAGGCAGTAATGGAGAATTATACTTTATTACTCCGGATGCTGTGGCAGTTCCGGACTTCGGTAAAAAATGTTTCAACAACCTTATTCTTCTCGAGAATATGGATATAAACAGAGCTGTCTTTGCTTCATCCGGTCAAAAATATTGTTATGTTGCAAATGCAAATGATGAATCAGCCGAATTTATCGTAATGGATTATATGCCTGAAAATGGCAGATGCGGATTTGATATATACAATGCCACCAAAGCGAAAACTAATCCTCATGCGGGGAAGAGGATCATAACTACTGATGGTTTTTATAGAGACGTAATAAATACTGCTATTTGGACTTTTAACAGAACGGATAAGGACTATTACATCAAGTTAGTACCGAATATCTATACTGATGCTGAGCGCAGTGCATATACATCTGATAAGCCTGAGATATATACAAGAGGCGAAGTCGGAAACCGTATGATGGTTGATCTTATGGCCGGTGACTGCCCGGATGTGGTTTTCTATGTGACAAGTTACGGCCAGTTAAATAACGGTAACTGCATGATGGATCTGAAGCCCTACTTTGAATCCGGCAAAATGAAAAATCAGGTTTTCGATAACATCGTCAAGGCTTGTGAGAATGACGGATGTCTATATGCCATGCCGTTGTCGTTCGTTTTGGATGGAATTATCGTAGACAGAACAAAATGCGGATTTGAGGGTGCCGGAATAACATTCGACCAATTCGGTCAGTTTACTGATTCTTATTGCAATGGTCTCAATGTTGTTTCTAACAGCCGGACAGGTTTTATAGGTAAATGCTTAAACTATCAATATGACGTTGTCGAACAGAACGGCACTGTAAACTTTGACTGTCCTGAGTTCAGATCAATGGCCGAGTTTACCCGTGATCATGTTAATGATGTTGAGATCAATGAATATTGGAACAGTTTCGCACGAGCTTCAAATTGTTCTAAAAATACTTGTGTTGAAGGTTATCTTGGCTGGTTCAGTGAGATTAAAAGCGCTCCCTTCGGTTATAGTGATGCGGATCTGATCGGATTCCCGTCAGCTGATGGCCGCGGACCTGCAGCGAATATACGATGCTTTGTATCGGTGACACAAGGTTCCAAATGCCCGATTGGTGCGTGGAGATTTATAGAAACGCTTTTAAGTGAGGATGTTCAGAAAAGCCTTTGCAGTCAGACCGGTACTTTCCAAAATGAATTCCCGCTCGATCGAAAAGCATTTGATGAGGTTGGAGCAGATTGTGTTGATATCTTTAATCATCAAATAGATCTGGAGTACAGTTGGCAGACAGGCGCTGACAAATCAAGCCTGTATACGAAGAAAGATGATCTCAACACCTTGAAAAAAGTTGCTGAGTCGTTAGATCACATCTATAAGTCCGATGCAGATATCGATATTATTGTCTTTGAAGAGATCCAGCCTTATTTAGCCGGAGATAAATCCCTTGATGAAGTCATCAAGATAATGAATGACAGGGCAAGGACTGTCATGAATGAAAGAAGATAGCTTTAATAAGTGGCTTAAGAGTGACTTAAAAAAGGAACGTGAAGCCCGGAAACACTGTTCTTTCATTGTTTTAGCTGTTCTTGAAACGCTTCTGAGAAGCAAACAAACTTTGGAATTTAATAACTATTGACTTCGGAATTTGATAATAGTAAACTTCAGAATAAGATAATCTTAGGCTGGCTTATGATAGAACGAATAGCAAAACAGACATTATTACGCTTGGCACAGCAATTCCCTGTAGTTGCCGTGACTGGTCCAAGACAAAGCGGAAAATCAACGTTGGTTCAGGAGACGTTCCCGGATAAACGTTATGTGACTATGGATGATTCATCTGCAAGAGAGCTTGCTTCTTCAAGCCCACGGGACTTCTTAAGAGCATTCAAGGACGGAGTCATAATAGATGAGGTTCAAAAAGTACCGGAACTGTTTGATGCGTTGAAGTTGATCGTAGATAAAGATGAATACACACCCGGCAAGTATATTCTTACCGGATCTTCACAATTCAAATTGAAGAAAAACATCAAGGAATCACTTTCCGGGAGAATCGGAATTGTTAATCTCCTTCCGCTTTCTATAGCCGAACTTAATCTTCA
>Ga0310695_10006145_pt1 | contig 20135 bp, 24 predicted proteins | sample RumenRJG_04DNA_FD_203882 | JGI IMG/M metagenome (GOLD analysis project Ga0310695, IMG submission 203882) | Bovine rumen microbial communities from Lethbridge, Alberta, Canada - RJG_04 (v2) (version 2) | ecosystem: Host-associated > Mammals > Digestive system > Stomach > Rumen | place: Canada...
AGTTTCCGACAAACTGATTGGATCCTGTCAGTGCATTGAACAATGTTGTCTTACCGCTGTTCGGATTTCCGGCAAGAGCAATTCTTACTGCCATCTCTGCTGCTTCCTTTCTTTTTTACTCCACTTCATATTTTCTATTTATTATTTGGCTTCTGTTATTACATTTCTGTTATTTCACTTCTGTTATTTCACTTCTGTTATTTCATTTCTTGTTACTGGTCACACCGTGACCAGTAACGGGGCGTTTTCCATTTCAAATTGACCCTCGGTCAATGGAAAACGCCCTGGAACCCGGTCAAGGCTGCAGGCCCCGAACCAAACAGCAAAGTGTTTGGTTCGGGTGTGACTTGTAACCATTTCTTCTATTCCACTTCCACCATTGCCGCGTCTTCCTTGCGAAGAGATAACTCATAATTGCGGACAGTCAATTCGACGGGATCCCCCAGCGGAGCTACTTTGCGGACATACACCTCAACCCCTTTGGTAATTCCCATATCCATGATCCGGCGTTTGACCGCGCCTTCGCCGTGCAGCTTTTTGACCTTTGCGGTCTCCCCGATCTTTACATCTCTAAGTGTTTTCATATGGACGCCTCCTAAAAATATTTGGTAGATTTCTCAAACCATAATCTTTCTGGCAAGTTCTTCGCTGATTGCGATTCTTGATTCCTTTACCTTAACGATCACATTCCCATTTATGACAGAAATAATCGCAACAGGACCTCCCGTCACAAATCCAAGATTTTCCAGATGCTGCCGTACCTCCGCATTTCCTCCAATCTTTTTAATCGTCTGTTCTTTTCCGGTGTCTGCCAGACTCAATGGTATCATCAGTAAACTCCTTTCACTGCGCAAAAGTTAGTCGTATAAAATTCAGTTAGTGTATGTTATCGTAGCACAGAGGGTTAGTCGTGTCAATCTAAATTTGCTTATGCTAACTTCTCTTTTAATAGAAGGTTTCTTCAGGCCTTTCCTGCTGACAAACGGCTGACAAACGATATTGAGGAAACCGGTATTAATGAAAATCAATATAGGATACAATGATTTGTGGGGGCAGCGGGGCATACTCCGGAAGAGCAGCAAAAGATAACACATCCGCCCATAAGCAGGCGACATTATTCCCTGTGACTGAAAAAACGGCTTTGCTATCATTACTTTATTAAAATACCCTGACGCTGTTTCACTCCACGAAATGGGCGGCGGACAAGTAAAGAAAAGCAGAAGGACCGCGCGGCTCACGGTGCGGCAGTTTCTTTCAGGAAGCGGAGAAATATGGAAAACGATTACAGAAATGCAAGGAAGAAGGGGCAGAAATACATCCGGCAGCGGGTCGTGCGGGGCCTTTATCCAAAGCTTCCGGTGCTGGATGAAATTCTTCCCGGCAACCGGCAGATGATCGGTAAGGATCTGGGGCTTGTACAGGTTCCGCTCGAGTGGGTTGTCGGGACTGTGTCTTCCGCAAGGGCTGTTTCCTTTGCCGGCAATTTTATGCCGACAGCAGAGGACCACTCCGAGTTTGCGGACAAATGGCAGCGGCTGTGTGAAAGTCATCTGGAAGAAGGCATCCGGGAGCCGGTCCATGTGTATGAATATATGAACCGCTTTTATGTCCTGGAAGGGAACAAGCGTGTCAGTGTTCTCAAATATTTTGACGCGGTCTCGGTCCCGGCCTATGTCCGGCGGATCATGCCGGAGCGGAATCAGGACGAAGCAGCCGAGCGTTACTTTGAGCTGATCGAATTCTACCGGCAGACCGGTATCAATTTTATTGAATTCTCACACAGCGGCTCCTGCGGACGGCTCCAGAATGCTGTCGGCAAAGAAGCCGGCGGGCACTGGACAGAGGATGACATCCGGCGCTTCAGTTCCGTTTATTATTCGTTTAGGAAAATATACCTTGCCTGCGGCGGAGATAAACTCCAATCGACCACGGGCGACGCATTTCTGGCATTTATACAGATTTACGGATACGACTCGCTGTGGTGGAAAAGTGAAAGCCAGATCAGAAAAGATCTTGTGAAAGCGTGGGGAGAGATTGCGCTGCAACAGGAGAGCAGCATGATCGAAATCCGGACAGAACCGGACACTTCCGGAAAGGGGCTTCTGCATCGGGTGATCGGTGTGACCGGAAAAAAAGCGGCATTTCTTTACAATGAAGAACCGGTCTCCGCAAACTGGAGTTATTATCATGAACTCGGCAGAAAGCATGTCCAGAATGTTTTTTCAGGAAAAATCAGCACCGAGGCCTGTGTGCTGGAGGCAGACGAAAAAATCGGCAGCGTCCTCGATACGCTGATCGAGGACGGGGTAAACGTGATCTTCATAACATTTCCGCACATGTTTCCGGAAATAATAAGGACCGCCATTGAGCACCCGGAGATCGATATCCTGAGCTGTTCTCTGAATGAACCGCACCGGAATATCCGCGCATATTACCCGCGGATGTATGAGGCAAAATTTGTAACCGGAGCAATTGCCGGCGCGCTGTGCCGTAATCACAGGCTGGGTTATATCTCCAAATATCCTATCTACGGCGCGATCGCGGATATCAATGCTTTTGCCCGGGGAGCCCGGATGACAAATCCGGAAGCAGAGGTCTATCTGGAATGGTCATCAGTCGGCGGGATGGATGCGGCAGAAGCGCGTCTTGCGGAAAAGGGCGTGGAGCTGGTATCCTTCCGTGAATTTGTGAAGCACGAGGGCCGCAGTCATTACCTGAACGGGCTGATGTGGATGGAGGAGGACCGGACACCGCTGGTGCTGCCCTTGTGGAACTGGGGCATCTATTATGAGCGTATTCTGCGGGCAGTTCTGAACGGAACCTTCCGCGCGGAGGACAGCGGAAAAACCCGTTCCCTGAATTATTTCTGGGGAATGTCATCCGGCGTTGTGGAGATGATTTATTCGGAGCAGCTGCCTGAAAGCGTGCGCTATCTGGGAGAAGTACTGTGCCGGGCGATCCGGGACGGAAGCTGCCGGCCCTTTTATCACACACCGCTGCCGGGCACAAGCCGTAAGGTTCCTGAGAAGAACAGGCAGGTCACCCGCCCGGCAGAAATCATTCGAATGGAAGAACTGATCCGCACGGAAGAAATGATCAGAACAGAAAAAGCAAACCAGGCCGAAGAAATGCTCCGTATGGAAGAAATCATCCGGATGAACTATCTCGAGGATAATGTGAGAGGTTCAATTCCCGCCTATGAAGAACTGGAAGAAAAAGCAAAGATTCTGGTGAATCATCAGGGTGTTGAGCCATCCAGAAAGGATGCAGGCAGATGAAAGTGCTGGTCGTATCGGATGAAGAATCCAGATACTATTACGAATGTTATCAGCCGGGCAGACTGGACGACATTGACCTGATCATTTCCTGCGGAGATCTCAGCCGGTCTTATCTGGAGTTTCTGGTTACACTGGGAAACTGTCCTTTGCTGTATGTCTGCGGGAACCACGATGACACGTTTGCGGATCACCCGCCGGAAGGGTGCATCTGTATCGAAGGCACGGTATTCCGATACCGGGGCATCCGCTTTGCAGGGCTTGGCGGTTCATACCGCTACCGGCCCGACGGGCTCTACATGTACACGGAGAAGCAGATGGCCCGAAGGATCAGAAAACTCTGGTGGAAGATCCGGAAGAATAAAGGGGTCGATATACTGGTGACACATGCGCCTGCCTTTGGCCTGGGAGACCTCGATACGCTCCAGCACAGGGGATTCCGCTGCTTTTTGAAATTCATGGAAAAATACAAACCTCGCTACATGCTGCACGGACATGTACACCGCAATTACGGATTTAAAATACCAATTACACAAAGATATCTGGACACTACAATCATCAATGCCTGTGGGGCATATCTGCTGGATCTGCAGATCTGAATCTGAAGACCTGAATCTGAAGACCTGAATCTGAAGATCTGAATCTGAAGGTATGAATCTGAAGATCTGAATCTGAAGGTATGAATCTGAAGATATGAATCTGCAAATCTGAATCTGCAGATCTGACAGCATGTAACAGCAAAAGAGAGCTCAGCCTGCAGCCTGAGCCCGGGCGCGGCAAAACAGCCCCGGAACTCATATTCTCATATCATAGTAAAAATAAGAAAACCGCAGAATCGAAACAATCTGCGGGATTTGGAAAAACGGGAGAACAATATGACAGTAAAAAATCTGAGAGAGCAGTTGGAAAGCGGCCTTCTGGATGCGCGCCTGAAAGAAATCTATCTGACGGAGGATCCGGCAGCGGAACGTGCCAGGGCGCAAAAAGTCCTGGATATGTATGAGTCCTGGTTTGGAACAGGATCCGGCAGCCGCCAGACAGTTGAACCCGAATCGCCTGAAACGCAGGATAGCGGAAAAGAAAAAGACGCGGCCGGATCAGCAAGTGTCTCCGGCAGGCTTGCTCTGTACAGCGCACCCGGCCGCACGGAACTGGGCGGCAACCACACAGACCACCAGCGCGGCTGTGTTCTGGCGGCAAGTGTCAGCCTGGACCTGATGGCTGCTGCAGCGCCCAACGGAACCAGCACCGTCGTGCTGAAGTCAGAGGGGTACGATGTTCTGCGTATCGATATCGCGGATGAAACCGTACATCCGGAAGAAGTCAATCAGACTGCTTCTCTGATTCGGGGGATCGCCGCGGCGATCCGGCAGCGCGGCTATCAGCCGCAGGGCTTCAATGCCTGCGTCATCTCTGACGTCCCCGGCGGCTCCGGATTGTCCTCGTCAGCAGCCTTTGAGACACTGATCGGTGTGATCTTCAATCACATGTTCTGCGCGGATTCACTGAATCCTGTAGAGATTGCAAAAATCGGCCAGTATGCGGAAAATGTATATTTCGGAAAGCCCTGCGGCCTGATGGACCAGATGGCGTGCTCTGTCGGCGGCGCGATTGCCATTGACTTCGAGCATAAAGAGGAGCCGGTAATCACCAAAATACCCTTTTCCTTTGAGAACAGCGGCTATCGGCTCTGCATCATCGATTCAGGTGCCGATCACGCAGATCTGACAGAGGACTACGCCGCGGTTCCGGCAGAGATGAAGTCAGTCGCCGGGTATTTCGGCAAAGAGGTGCTGCGGGAAGTGCCGGAGCACCAATTCCGGGAAGCGATTGCATCTCTGCGAAAGGCATGCGGAGACCGGGCGGTTTTGCGGGCATCCCATTTTTACAAAGAAAATGACAGGGTCAGACGCGAGACGCAAGCTCTGTTTGCCGGGGATTTCCTGACGTATTTGAAAACAGCCGGGGAGTCGGGACGATCTTCGTTCATGTATCTGCAGAATGTCTACAGCAGCAGGTTCCCGGAGCAGCAGGCGGTCGCAGTCGCACTGATGGCGGCAGAGCATCTGCTCGCCGGAAAAGGAATGTGCCGCGTGCATGGCGGAGGCTTCGCAGGAACAATCCAGGCATTTGTTCCGGCAGAGGATGCAGAGGCATTCCGCAGGGACATGGACTCTGTACTCGGGGAAGGAAGCTGCAGGATTTTGCAGATCCGTCCATATGGCGGAACCGTGATTGTATAAATACAGCAAAAAAGCAATAGAACTCATCGAAGGAAGCTTCATATCACTTGCCTTCGCTGTGGTGCGATCTGGTGGAGTTTTTCTCGCTCTGCGGAGCCTCTTATATTCCAAGGGAGATCCGGGAACGTTATTTATCCCTTTGTGAAGAGGAGACTGCAATTTGTGCTTACGTCTGACAGTATTCCAACAATTACGTACTGCAGCAGGAAGGGAAGTTGTAAATAATGCAAAGCAGAAATATATTGAGATGGATTTCGGCAGCCATAATCGCTTTGCTGGCCGCATACCTGCGTATGACAGGTTATCTGCCCGGGAGCGGGCAGGAAGCTGCGTATGAGGACCAGGCTGCAGAGGAAAGCGAATATGACGCCGGATCTGAGCTCCATAATGAAGCAGAAGGCGAAAATGACGGGGCGTCCGGTAATCAGGCTCCGGCGGAAAACGAATATAGTGCAGTACCTGAGCTTCATACTGAAGAGGAAGAGGAACAGGAGCCGGGCAGCGTGCTGATCAGGGAAGGGTTCTGCCGGACGACCTATGAGGTCTTCGTCTATTCTTTCTGTGACAGTGACGGAGACGGGACCGGCGATCTGCCGGGACTTCTCTCAAAGCTGGATTATATAAATGACGGCGACCCTGCGGGGGGTGATGATCTGGGGATGACAGGTCTTTGGCTCATGCCGGTCTTTCCTTCGGATACTTATCACAAATATGATGTGACGGATTTTACAGGGATAGATTCGTCATACGGTACGTTGGAGGATATGGACGCGCTTGTTGCCGCATGCCACGAAAGGGGGATGACGGTCATTCTGGATCTTCCGGTAAACCATACTTCGACTGCCCACCCATGGTTCCGGGAGGCAGCTGAGTATCTGAGGTCTCTTCCGCCGGGCCGGGAAGCGGTAAAGGAGGAGTGCCCGTATGTGTGGTACTATCAGTTCGCCAGAGAGCCATACGACGGTTACGTCCCTCTGCCGGATTCCGAGTGGTATTACGAGGCGAGATTCTGGTCTGAGATGCCGGATCTGAACCTGACTACAGGGGAGGTGCGGCAGGAGCTGAAGAACGTGATCGATTTCTGGCTTGAACGGGGGATCGACGGGTTCCGGCTGGACGCGGTGACGTCTTACTATACAGACAACCCTGAAGCAGGGATTGAATTTACGCGGTGGATTACAGAGACCGCTAAAGAAAAGAATCCTTCCGCCTACATCGTCGGAGAGGCATGGGCCGACCAGAGCACGTACGCACAATATTACAGGAGCGGGATCGACTCCCTGTTTGATTTCGCGTTTGCAGGACGCGAGGGGATTATCTCGCGTACAGCCAACAGAAAGGGAGATCTTCGCTATTACGTCGAGGCTATGGCAGAGGAAGAGGACTTGTACGCTTCCCTGAATCCTTCTTATGTCAATGCGCCCTTTTACTCAAATCACGATATGGACAGGGGCGCCGAATACTATACGGCGAACGACTCTGCAAAAGTAAAGATTGCAGAGGCTCTGAATCTCCTTATGACGGGAAATGCCTTTATCTACTACGGAGAAGAACTGGGGATGAAAGGCGCCGGCAGGGACGAGAACCGGCGGGCTCCAATGTACTGGACCGATGATCCCCATGCGGCAGGGATGTGTTCCGGCCCGGCCGGCATGGATGAGATCCGGATGGAGTACGGGTCATTGGAAAAGCAGGCAGACGATCCGGACTCGATTTTCAACTATATTCGCGAAGCCGTGAGAATACGGGAGAGCCTGCCCGCGATTGCCAGGGGCAGGACTGTGCGGATTCCGGAACTGGAACAAGACTGTTTTTGCGGTTTTCTAAGGACTTATCCGGCAAACCAGGGAGCCGGTGATGTCCTGATCCTGATCAATACCGGCGATACGGCAGTAAGGCGCCGGCTGCCGGATTGGGTGGCGGAATACAGGAATCTGTGTGCCGCACTGTACACCGGCGGCCGAAATCCGGTGTTTGATAACGGTGAAATCACGGTTCCGGCGGGAGGGATCCTTTTCCTGCAGAAACAGAATTAAAAAGGCGCTGCACCCCGGAATAAATATCAATCCGGAAGTGCAGCGCCCTCTTTTGTTGTTTGTGTCCCGGTCAAGTGCATGACCGGCAATACAAATCTTTTGATCTGATCATTTCAGCGTGATCACAGCGCCCAGCTCTTCAAGCTTTGCTTTAAGAGCCTCAGCCTCTTCGCTGGAAACGCCTTCTTTGACCAGCTTTGGAGCACCGTCGACAAAGGCCTTGGCCTCTCTCAGCCCCAGTCCGGTAATCTCACGAACAGCCTTGATGACTTTGACCTTCTGCTTGCCGAAATCCGTCAATTCAACATCAAATTCTGTCTTCGGAATCACCGGAGGAACAGGCTTCTCAGGTACAACAGCTGCAGAGACACCAAACTTTTTTTCGCATGCTTTGGTAAGCTCGATCAGCTCCTCAACTGTAAGCTCCCTGATAGAATCAAGGATTTCAGAAATCTTTCTTTTTTCCATATATATCGCCCCCTTTCTGATTAAGGAAAAACGAAGGCAATGGAGATCTGCCGCTTTTCATTTGCATCACAGACCGAAAGCATTTTGTCTGCGTCACAGATCAAAACATTCTGCTTGCGATACTGATCAAAACATTTCTTTTGCATGATAGACCGCAAATATTTTGTCTGCATTACAGACCAAAAATCAAAAGCCGCCTGTCTCCCGGGACAAGCGGCAGTCTAAGCATTATTTACTGCAATCTAATATGCTGTTCCGCATCATTGGCAGCAGGCATAGTTGTCCTAAGGAGATCAAACAGGCGATATTTATTTTTCATTCTGCTTATCTGTGTCTGCAACATTGCCTTTCCTTTCCGGGCCTGCGGCCCTTTTTTTCTCTCGTTTAATCTAACATCTCCGCTTCTGTTTGTCATTAAACCGCTGGTATAATTCACGTGTGATTTCAGCCGCATTTGGCTTCCGGTATATTTTCAGCCGCATTTGGCTGCTGGTATAATTTCAGCCCCATGAACTGTGGGTATAAAACTTCAGCCCCATGAACTGTGGGTATAAAACTTCAGCCGCAATAAAATGCCGGTATTACTTCAACTGCAGAAAAGGGTTCCTTTCAATATGTCGAAGCTAATGCAGAACGTTTGAATGAATCGTTTGAATGAATCGTTTGAATGAACTTAAGTAAGGACTTGATAACTCCGGTTTATTCTACTAAAATATCATGAGCGCTGAAGAGAATGGGTTTTACTGTTTACAGGGGGAGCCTGGCGGGAGCAATTTGCTGCGTGAAGCCGTTTTTTTACCTGAAGGATTTCGATATAGATTTCGGAACAGATTTCGGAATGGATTTCTGAACAGATTTCAGAATGGATTTCAGAATGGATTTCAGAATAGAATTCGGGTCTGCAGGCATAAGACGAGATAAACAGTGCCCGGATCATCGGTGAACGGCAATACAAACATTTATACAGAAGAAACGGATGCAGGTGGACGGAAAGATGGGAAATAGTCCTGAGTTGGTCGTCATGCTCACACATCATGACCGCACGGTTGAAAATGCGTATGAGATTTTTGACCAATGTAAAAATACCAGGGCGAAGTATTGGGGATTTAAAGAAGAGCCGATGCCTTTGCCCATGATGCAGAAATTATTTGATTACATGAAAGAATGCGGAAAAATAACGTCTCTTGAGGTAGTTGCCTACACAGAAGAAGAATGCCTCAGAGGAGCAAAAATGGCAGTGACATGCGGCTGTGATTATCTGCTCGGCACGTCTTTCTTTGATTCCGTAAATGATCTTTGTCTGCAAAACGGGCTCCGCTATATGCCTTTTGTGGGGAAGGTATCCGGGCGGCCATCGATCCTGGAAGGCAGTATTTCCGGGATGATCGAGGAAGCGCATCGTTATCTTGAAAAAGGCGTTTTCGGATTTGATCTTCTGGGATACAGGTATACTCAGAACGCTTATGAACTGAACCGGAAGTTTGTCGCCGCAGTCCCCGCGCCGGTATGCATTGCGGGAAGCATCAACAGTTACAGGCGCCTGGATGAGATATCGGAAATCAATCCCTGGTCCTTTACGATCGGCGGCGCCTTTTTTGAGCAGAAATTCCAGGGAAGTATTCAGGAACAGATCGATAAAGTGTGTACTTATCTGGAGAAGAAAAATGCTTAGGGTATTTTTTCCTTACGAATATGCGGAAGACATTTACTGCATTGATTTCAGGAAACTGTTTGAAAATGGATTTCGGGGTCTGATCTTCGATATAGACAATACATTGGTTCCCCATGGAGCAGATTCGACACCGGGAGTAGATGCTTTTTTCCGGGAATTAAAAGAGATCGGGTTCAGGACCCTTGTTTTATCCAATAATGATGAGGAGAGAGTTCTTCGGTTTTTAAAAAATATTGACGCCTTTTATATCTGCGATGCCAACAAGCCCTCCCCCAAAAGCTATCGGAAAGCGGTGAAGATGCTTGGAGTGAAAAAAGAGAAGGTCATCTGTATAGGAGACCAGGTCTTTACCGACATCCTGGGGGCCAATCTGAGCGGGATTCCCAGTATTCTGGTCCACTATTTCCGCAAGCCGGGTGAAACAGATATCGGGATCCGCAGAAAAACCGAGCAAAAGGTGCTGGGATTCTATTGGCGTTCTAAATCGTGCAGGCACAGGCTGGGAGACATCATTTTGCCAGGGAAAGAGGAAGGAGCCATTTAAATGCTGTGGAAAAAAGACGTTTTGTTTTGCGACATCAGCCCGACAACATATGCCATCTCCGAAAAAAAGGAAATACTTAAACGTCACATAAAAAACCTGACCGGGAAAGAAAAATTCTGTCACGAATACCGAAGCGATAAATTGCCGAATTTATTGTCGAGTTATAACTGCGGTCTGATCAAGACAGGGAAGGGCATCGATATCCGCCTTCAGGAGAATAAGGCGGAGAATATCGCCATAGCCAGCGCCAGCATGAACGGTATGGTGATCCACCCCGGAGAGACTTTTTCCTTCTGGAAAGCGGTGGGAAAGACCACGAAGAGACGCGGATATAAGGACGGGCGCGTCATCGAAAACAACCGGCTCAAACCCGGGATCGGAGGCGGTCTGTGCAATCTTGCGAATACCATCCATCTTCTGATACTGCACAGCCCGATGACCGTGACGGAATTCCATAATCACTCCGATGCGCTTGCGCCTGATCACGGGAAGCGTATTCCTTTCAGCACAGGCACTTCTGTAAGCTACAACAATGTGGATTACAGGTTCCGGAATGACACGGATCAGGACGTGCAGCTGCTGTTGTGGTGTCAGGACCGGAAACTCTATGGCGAGTTGAGAAGTGAACGTGAATACCCCTGGCGTTATGATCTTGTGGAAGAAGACCATCATTTTCGGAAAGAAGGGGAAAAATACTACCGGGTATCCAGGATATATCGCAGGACTATCGACAGGAAAACCGGAGATGTCCTAAAGAAGGAACTGGTCTTAGACAACCATTCGGAAGTAATGTTTGATTATAGCCTGATTCCGGAGGATCAGATCAGGCAGGAGTAACTTTAATAGGGCAGAGGCGGCCGCGCCGCCCTCTGCCCCCGGCCGGCCCGTGTCCGCCGTAAGGCGGAAATAGTCATTACACGGGCCGTGTCATAATAAAAGACACCTGCCGGCGCCCCGGAAAACCGGAAAATTGTTTCTGCCCTGCATGGCAGGAGTCTCTGCACCATCTGTAGAAGAATACATAAAATATGCTGCAAAAGCGCTTTGTGAATCCCTGGAATCGTTAGCGCTCTTGTTTGATCCTGATGAAATCTGCGTGTGCGGCAATATTTGCAAAGTGGATCTGTTCAGGCAGCAGGCAGAGAATCTATGGAAAAACAACAAATGGTCAACTGCCCGGCTTGATCTGAGAACAGACACATGGCCATTCGTATATAAAGGCACAAGCAGACTGTATGAATCGGAAAATCTCTATATTCGTCATTTTTAGGGAAAAAAGCGGTATGCTCCCTTGATAAAACGCGGTGCCTCTTTCCCGTCAATCCAAGTCACCCGAGAATCCGCATTGGATTTCTGCCCGGCATCACGGCATAGTACGGGGAAGGGAATTGAAACCTGCCGGCAGTGAAGCTGCAGCAGTACGAACTGACAACATGGGGAGGAAAACGAAATGCTCACGGCAAAAGAAGCGATACAGAAACTGAAGTCAGGCAATGAGAAGTATCTTTTACAAAATACCGGAATCGGCGACGTATCACCTGCCGTCAGGCTTCGGACAAGCGTGCAGGGGCAGCAGCCATACGCGATCATCATTACCTGTTCGGATTCACGGGTTATTCCGGAGTGTGTTTTTTCGGCAGGAATCGGAGAGTTGTTTGTAATCCGGGTGGCCGGAAATGTTATAGATGATCATCAGCTGGGGAGCATCGAGTACGCTGTAGAGCACCTGGGAACGAACCTGGTGGTTATGATGGGGCACACCGGCTGCGGCGCCGTAGAAGCGGCAATACATCACGATCCTTCGGGATTTATAAAGTATATCACTGATGGAATCAGAAATGCGATCGGAGAAGAAACAGATCCTTATCGCGCCACCTGTCTTAATGTTGAGCATAGTATAAAACAAATCAGCGACGCACTGGACATCGATCATCTGCGGCACGGGAAAGACCCTGCGGTTATCGGTGCGGTATACCACATCGACAGTGGTGAAGTCGAGTTTCTGCATAATTGTGCCTATAACATGCAAGATTAACTTCCCTTGTAAAGGACTTTTCACGCTAAACAAAACACAGGAAAGGCTCCCCACTGCATACATATTTGCCGCAGTGAGGAGCCTTCATATTTAATCTCTTTTAAAGTTTAATCTCTTTTAAAGCCCTTTCCTTATATAAGAAATGCGAAGGATTCTTTATTCATTAAGATGCACTTCCCTCTATTAAAGTGATCGCTTCGCGCTGATTTTACGGTTCCACATCAGGTAAGAGACAAAGAGAACGGCCGCAAACACAATTCCAATAGGATAAGCGATTTCTTTTGCGAGTCCCATTCCTTCGTCCGCGACCAGGATGTAGGTCATGCTCACCGCGGACATGAAAGTGGCAGGGACTGCACTGATCAGACTGTCCCACCGATAATCATTCGACTTCAGAAGGTATGCCGTGACGACCCACAGTGTGATCATGGCCAGGGTCTGATTGCTCCAGGAGAAATACCGCCACAGAACGTTAAAGTCCAGCTGAGTCAGAACAGACGCAGCTCCAAGGAGGGGAATCGTGATGATCAGCCGGTTTTTGATCGGCTTCTGATTCAGGCCTGTGATCTCCGCCAGTATAAGCCTGGCACTGCGGAAAGCCGTGTCTCCCGAAGTAATCGGGCAGGCGACTACACCCACAATCGCCAGTATGCCTCCTGCGGCACCGAGCATCCCTGTGGCGATATCATACACTGTCCCGGACTGTCCCAGATTTGAAAGCGCCGAATGCAGACTTCCGGTCGTGCCGTAGAAAGCAACGCCGCCGGCCAGCACAGCCCCCAATACAATCCAGAGAAACACGACCGGTCCGAAACAGGCCCCCATCAGGGCTCCGAAAATAGGTCCGGTTCCGGCAATATTCAACAGCTGCACCAGAAAGGCGCGCGAGGACTGCATGGGAACATAATCCACACCATCTGTCAGGCGATGGGCGGGAGTCATCCGGTCATCCGGGCCAAAGACCCCTTCTACCACCTTCCCGAAAGTGTGATAGGCGAGAATCAGTGCAGCAAACGACAAAAGCAGTGAAACCAGTTCTTCTCTCTCTCATTTATATGATGTCGGGGTCAAAAGGTGGTTAAAGATAATCCGTCTCGTCAATATGCACAAACACCTTGGACACGCTCTCGCTCAATCCTCGCTGGCAGCGGTACTAAGGGCGCTAAAAACCAGCGCCCAAGTACCAGGCACGCAACATCTCCTTCGGAGCTGCGCAATGGTCCTGCGGTTGTATGTGCATATTGACGAGACTCAGAGCCTTTTCCTGGCTTTTGACCTTTACATCATTTATACCTATATTTGTATTTCTTTGAACCTTTTCTTTCAGCTCCATTAAACTATATCATGACTCCATTTCTGTCAAGTGATAGTGTTCTTCAGAGTTAATATCGTTCAGGATTAGAAAGATAATTGCCTGGCTGTTGGAATCCCCGACAGACCAGGCAATTATAATTGGATAATCCGTATATCAATCACTGCTTAGAATACTGCACACGGGCTCTTCCTTGTATTGCTCAAGCGCGGTTTTTCCAAAATTAGGTGAGACATATTCCATATTCAGGCCGTATTCTTTCAAAAGTCTTATAATACGCGTAAGATCATGTGTTAACTCTTCGGTAAGTAATCGATCTGAAAGAATAGTGTGTGTGGAGTGATTATACCCTGGTAATATTTGCCTTGCCTGAAGGCAAAACCTCCATAATCCGGAATTGCCAAAAGAGTCTGCTGCATTGGGGTCTGCACCGAGCTCGAGCATTCTTTTCAGCAATGCATATGATTCATCAGCTTTTTCCCTGGTGGAAAAAACCTTGAAACCAAATGTGTTGGTGTTCCAACGGCTTGTCATTATAGCGGCATTGATTGCGTCATGTATGACAGGAGTTCTCCATTTATTTTCACATAGAGGAGATTCCATGAAATTGACGTCGGCTCCAGCCTCCAGAAGATAATTGGCAATTCTTATATTGCCGTTCTTTAGCGCAACTTGCAGCAACGATTGACCGTCGTCTGCTTTCGGAGGTTTCTTTGCTGTACAGCTTATTAACTCTGGCCTTTTTAACAAGATTTCCTGGATTGTTACAAGGTCATCATTTTTTATGGCTTTAAATAGTTTTTTCATGGTTGTTAAACTTTCTTTCAATTATCATTTCCGGTTGTGAATGTTTCAAATCCTATGAGTACGTTCGCGCAAAAGCTCAGACCCACAATCAGAAATTATAGTTTCGAAACCATCCAGTTTGTCCGGGTAGTTGTCAGTAATGGTCACCTTCCCGGGATTTTGCCCTTCACCCAGTGAAACGCCTCCTCTGCCAGTGGATCTTTCAGAAGAAGTAAGCTTCCAATATAAACAGAAAAGAACAACAGACAGGAAACGATTAGTTTCCATAACAATCCTATCTGCAGATGTTTTATCCAAAAAGAGACTGCTATGCTGAGTATGATCGCAACAGCTATCCTCCAGTTTAAAAATCCCCTGACTGTTCCGCCGACTTCTTCCTTCACACTTGGCAGCTGCACCAGGACAATGATCATTTCTGCTGCCAGCGTCCCGATCACTGCACCGGAAGGTCCAAGCCCCGGAATCAGGATCGCGTTCAGAATTACATCCGCCATCGCGCCGGCCGTAACGGAATGCAGCACAATTTTCTCCCGCCCCTGGGGGATCAGGATCTGGTTCCCCATGACGCGGGTCATCCCGGTCAATAATACAACCGGCATGATCAGGATCATGGGCAGAATTGATGATTCGAATTCAGGACCGAAGAGAAACAGGACGGTTTCTCCGGCATACAGCATGAAATAAACCGTCAGCCCCGCGCCGGTAAGGAGAACGAAACGCATTCCTTTATCCGTGATTCTAAGAAAATCCTTTGTCCTCTCGTGTTCAACGTAATACGATGCCCTGGGAAGGAGAACGACGCTGAGTGCTGTGATAATATCAACCAGGGCAACCTTGATCCTGACTGCGGCGTGGTAGATGCCCACATCCGCATCCGTTCTGATAAAGCCCAGCATGACCTCATCAAGACCGGAAAAGACCGTCACGGCACAGACCATGGCGAAGAGGACAATGACAGGTTTCAGATGGCGGCGAAGATTGATGCCCGCGCCATCTCCCCGCACGGTCTCTGCCGCCCTGTTAACTGATCCAACTGTCTCTTGTGACAAGCCATTTCTGCCCCTTACTATCGCGCTGTGCAGATCCACATATTTTTGTGCGTGCAGGAAGTTCAGTATGTTGGAAGCAGAAGATGCAAAGATTGAAATACCGGCGTAAATCAGAACGTCCTTCTGCTCCTTCACCAGCAAAAAAACTGCCGCAAGAGCCACAGTTTTAAAAATCAGCGAGCGGATCGTAATATAGGTATACTGCTCCAGTCCCTGATAAAGCCATTCCATTCCAATGGCGTTCAATATGATGGTCAGGCTCAGAATGATGAACAGTATTTTGTCCGCTCTGACGCGGGGAATGAAGAGGAGACAAAGGGTAATGGCAGCATAGGAAATGACAGTTCCAATCAGATTCAGAAGGAGCAATTCCAAAGTCACGCGACTCAGTTCTTCTTTATTATCCCTCACCTTTGCGCAGGCTCGAATCCCATACGTCGGTATCCCGAGCTGCGCAGCCATGTTGAAATACGCTATAAAAGAGGTAGCAAAAGAAACACGCCCCAGTCCGGCCGGAAGCAAAATACGGGATACATACAGGATTGTGATCAGGGGGAAGATCACATTCGCAGCACGCAGAATCGTATTCATCAGGAAATTACGTCGGATCGACGGCTGCTTCTGCATGGTTGGTCTCCTTCCTTTTTTCAGCCTTTCTCTCTGTACGGGAAACTGCGCTTTTTCAGCCTTTCTCTCTGTACGGGAAGCTGCGCTTTTTCAGCCTTTCTCTCTGTACGGGAAACTGCCCCTTTTTTACCGGTCTGCATTCCTTCTGGCTGTTCCTGTAATTATACGCTTCGCGTGAAGTGCTTCGTAGTACAGACGGGGGCTGATCAGCGCCAATCTGCCCAGGAGATTGTATGGCAGGGGATACACATCATTCGGGAAGAAACTGCCTTTGCAGGCTTTCATAGTTTTTCTCAGCTGTTCCAGCAGCGCAGGATCCTGTGTGTTTCCATTATAGTAAGAGTAAACATTTCTCAGGCAGCTGTTGTACAATGAGCGGTATGCATCCTTTTCAAGGCCCGGATAGGGACTATTTGCGGCAATATCAGCTATTTTCTGATAGGTCTTCAATGCGCTCATCTTTCTTGCTGTCAGGGGGCTTTCCTTATTTGTTACGCCGCCATATCTGTAATAATAGAGAGGCCTTGGATCGTAGGCGATTCTTTCGCACTGCAAAAAATAGCGGAAGGCGAAATGAAGATCCTGCACCATACCAAGTTCCTCGTCAAATCGAAGATCAGACTCACGGATCACTCTCAGATCATAGAGTTTATTCCATGCAAAACCGCAAAACCGGTTTGGGTGCAGCAGCCACTTCAGGCCTTCTTCGGTATTCAGGATGACAGCCTGTGTCTTCGCATCATGAGCCTTCCGTCTGCCGCCGGCAAAACGGTATAGTCCGCATATGCTCAAATCCGCATCGTTCCTTTTCCGAATTTCCAACAATCCCTCCAGATATGTTGGCTCTACCCAGTCATCCGGATCGGGGAAAATAATAAAATCTCCCTTTGCGCGATCCATCCCATAATTGCGTGCGGAAGAAAGGCCTCCGTTCTCCTTGTGATAAGCGCGGATACATCCGCATTTCTTCTCATACCGGTCACAGATTTCCGGACTTTTATCCGTGGAACCGTCATCTATCAGCAGAAGTTCAAAGTCTGAATATGTTTGAGCAAGGAGACTGTCTATGCATTGCTGTAAATATCTTTCCATATTAAAAACAGATACAACGACACTGATCACGACAACCTCCAATCCTAATCTTTCTTGTCATTCTCCGATTTCTCAGAGTACCCTGTCATTTCCTGATTTATCTCCAATCATCCTGTCATTTCCTGATTATCTCCGATCACTCTGTCATTCCCTGATTATCTCCGATTACTCTGTCATTCCCTGATTATCTCCGATCACTCTGTCATTCTTCAATAATCCCGGCCCATTGTTCACGGACAAAGCGGTTATCCAACTGCTCTGCCCTTTCCAGAGATGCCTTCCTGTAATACCGAACCAGAGCCGGGTCTTCCAGGATCTTTCTCATAGCATCTGCCATCAGTATTTCTTCTTTTGAGGGTTTTCCGGTATAACTGTCCTTTTCGTCCTCTATGCAGACCGGCACAAGGATGCCATATTTGGCTTCTTCCACCCTGTCTGTTGTTTTCACTCTGTAATCCGTATCCGGCGCAAGGATCTCCCGTGCTCCGGATACGTAGTCCGCAGAGATGACCGGCACCCCACATGCAAGGGCTTCCTCCACTGCGATACCGAAACCTTCATGGAGGGATGGCATGACGACAGCATCAGCGCGAGCCATATAGGCATATGGGTTCATAACAAACCCCGGCATGGAGATATCATCGGAAATCCCCAGTTTCAACGCCTGTTCTTCCAATGATGCTCTTTGTCCGCCCTCGCCCAGAATGATCAAATGAACCGGCAGCCCTGCATCCTTCAGTATTTTGACAGCATTCAAAAGAAATCTGTGGCCCTTTGAGCGGATCAGGCGCCCCACAGAAACAAATATCTTTTTCCCAAGAAGCTTTTCTTTAACATGTTCATCCAGAGGCTCTTTTGCCATATTTCTGATTTTCCGAAGCTCCAGACCGTTGTAAATTACCGTGCCTTTTTCCGGGGGAAGCCCGTATTCTCTCATGAGCTCATCATTAACCCCTTTGGAACAGCTCACCGTCAGATATGCCTTTCTGAAACACCATGGCATCAGTACGGGAGTTATGATTTGATGGATCCTGCTGTTATCCTTTTTTCCTAAAAGAGAATAGTGGACTGTTAAAATTGTCCTGCCGAATCGATTACCGCTGAATACATTCGATACATTGCACATATCGGAGAAAGAAATGACAGCGGCATATTTCTTTTTCTTCTTCAAGTATCTCAGCACTCTGATCCGCCTGTTCACGACCTGAATCTGGTACAGCGTCTTCAAACATTTTGGCTCCGGAGGCAAGTTCAAAGAGATAATATGCCCTTTATAGGGATATTCCAAATGCTCTGTATCATTGACAATAATATCGATATCAAACTTATCATACAATCCCAGGCTAAGATTGGAGACCACTCTCTCCGCTCCGCCGTCAGAAAGTGTGTTTATCACCAGCGCTATTTTCTTTTTCATAAAAACTCCTTAAGAGATTCACTCCGCGAGCCTTACAATTCTTTTCTCATGATCTGTTCGTCTGTTTCTTCCGGTGAATACGCCATGCCGATATACTCCGACACTTTCTTTCCGCAACAATTACAGATACCTTCTTCATGGATCAATATTTCATCACTGTACAGATTCGGATGATATTTGAATTCTATACGTTTCATCACACTCTTACCTCTACAAACTGGAAGATGTCGAAAAGCCCTGGAATTATACTAGAAGTATAAAGACAATGTTTTTAAATGGTGTTATAGTTGATGTCAGAAAAAACAGAACCTCAGGTTCAAATCCCGGTTCTGCAATCGCGGGGGGGTAGTTCAATAGGAAGAACTCACAAGTTTATTGTGGATCCTGTGCGGGATCCCATCAGCAATACGAAAAAAACTAAAACTGGTTCAGCAAAACCCATGATGTCGGTTCGAATCCGGCCCCTTCCATTTTTTTCGATAGTATATCACCTCTGTCAACCGTATGCTTATCCTATAAGTCTCGTGTAACTTTTAAAACAGCAGACGCCTGTTTTCCTGAATATATATCCGCATGGATGAAACGATCTCAGGGTCGTCGCCAAACGATCCACCGTTATCAAAACAAGCAAGCAGTTCATCAATCTTCATCATATTTATATCCTCATAAATCCCGATTTACCAGACCCACATAAGCTTCCTTCCACGCCTGGCGGTGAACAGCGGCTTTCCCCTTTATCCCGTATTTTGTTTCTAACTGTTTGATGATCATAGAAGGCTCTCCATCATGCCCTTACTTCCCAATCTCTTTCTAATGCATCAAATGAATGCCGATATGTCCGATCCCCAGTATCAAAACAGCTACTCCGAGAATGATATTCTTCCCATAGACAGCTAATGAAAGGAAGGCCAGAACAGGCAGCGTTGCTCCCGCAACCGGTATACCCAGAATACTGCTGTAAAAGTCCTCCATGGTTTTCTTGCACTGCTGATAATCAAATTTTGCCGGTCATTCCCCTTTTTTTACCTGAAGCCCATGACACGCTCGCCGCTTTCCTCAGGACGGAAATAACGGCGTGCTTCCTCTGAGCGCAGAAAGGAAAGGATCCGTCCGGTTTCATCTGTTTCTATTTCCATCTTTTTATTTCCAGGCTGCCTCTTTTCGGATGGGCTTCCTTCCGCTGTTTTACTTTCTGCCGCTTTGCCGTCTGTATTGTTGCTGTCTTCGTTCACAGCCAGATACCACAGAAGCTTCTGGATCAGGACCGAAAGCTCCTTTTGTGAGCAGGAACGTTCTTTCAGAAGGTCTTTCAGAGAACTCCTGACGGCATCCTTGTCCGCGTCGATCTTATACTGATCCATAACAGTCAGAAAATACTGAATCAGTTCCTCCTTTGTCATAGGAACATAGCTCACTTTTCTGCAGAAATAAGTGCCGGCGAAACTTTTTTCCACGACGTTCCCATTATCTTTATCAACGATCACCAGCGTCAGGCAGTGGGCCTTATAGGCGCTCATGCAGCGCCAGATCCGCCGCAGCCCATCCATATTCAGTACCG
>Ga0310695_10006146_pt1 | contig 20134 bp, 18 predicted proteins | sample RumenRJG_04DNA_FD_203882 | JGI IMG/M metagenome (GOLD analysis project Ga0310695, IMG submission 203882) | Bovine rumen microbial communities from Lethbridge, Alberta, Canada - RJG_04 (v2) (version 2) | ecosystem: Host-associated > Mammals > Digestive system > Stomach > Rumen | place: Canada...
AGTTTGTTTTAAGCGGTTGCAGGGCCAACTCCTGCGATTGACAACCTTGCATTGTCGGGATGAGGCGACTCGAACGCCCGACCCCTACGTCCCGAACGTAGTGCGCTACCAACTGCGCTACATCCCGCTTGCTACGACATCGCTAGGCCCGGAAAGGCAGTGATTTTTCGTAAGCGGGTGCAAAAGTACGAATTTTTTTTGAATTCTCAAAATTTTTTTGTACTTTTGCACGCAAAAGCTATTTGAAACTAACCGAAATGAAACAAATATTGCTGATAGTAGCCTGTTTGATGATGCCGTTGGCGATGAAAAGCCAGCGTGTGATCGTTGTCGAGAAGAACAGCGTCGAGAGTTTGTTGGCGGCTATCAGTGAGGCAAACCAAAGGAACGATACGGTGACGGCCGAGAGGCTGTTTATCATGATTCCCGACGGGGTGTACGACCTCGGCGAGACGACGCTGACGCGCATCAGCGGGCATAACATCGCGCTGGTGGGTGAGAGCATGGCGGGTACGGTGATTCAGAACAAGCCGGACGTGAAGACGGAGAGCATCAGCAAGACGGCGGTGCTGCAGAACCGCGGTACGGGGAACTACTTCCAGGACCTGACGCTGAAGAATGCGCTGGACTACTATCACGTGGAGCCGGACGGCCGTGCGGTGACGCTACAGGACAAAGGTACGCGGACCATCTGTAACCGTGTGCGCATGCTGTCGTATCAGGATACGTATTATTCGGACAACGAGCAGTGTCAGAGCTACATGCTGGACACGGAGATCCACGGCACCATCGACTTTATCTGCGGGGCGGGTGACGTGTGGTTTGAGCGTTGCAGGATAGTGACCGAGAAACGTACACCGGACGGCAGCGGGGTGGACATCATCACAGCAACGCGTACGTCGGAGACGGAGTGGGGCTACGTGTTCAACCACTGTACGATAGAGAACGATGTGTCGGCATTCAACTACGGTCGTTCGTGGCATACGAATCCGCATTGCGTGTGGCTCTATACCACGCTGCTGACGCCGGAGAAGCTGGAGGCGACGCGGTTTGACGACGAGGGTATGAAGACGTCGGGCAACTACTTCAAGGAATATGGTACGATGGACGGTGCGGGTCGCGACATCACGCCAAAGTCGAACGTGGTGAGGTTTACGCTGAGAGACCATACGCAGCCCTATACGGCCGAGACCATCATGACGAAGGAGGAAGCCAAGCAATATACGGTAAAGCGCGTGTTCGGCGACTGGCGCCCGGACAAGCAGCTGAAGAAGATGGAGCAGCAAGCACGAAAACTAAAGAAAAAACATTTGTAAAAGATGAGAAGAGGTTTACTACTGGCATTATGCCTGTTGGGCTTGACGACGGTTATGGCTCAGCGGGTGATAACCGTTGAGAAGGGTAGTGTGGAGAGTCTGCTGAAGGCAGTGGAACAGGCTAACAAAATGAACGCCGAGCAGGATGCCGAGCGGTTGTTTATCCTGATTCCTGACGGGATGTATAATTTCGACAAAAGGGCTTTAACGAAGATAACAGGGCATAATATTGCGTTGACAGGGCAGAGTATGGAAGGCACCATCCTCCAGAACCAGCCCGATGTGAAGAACGAAGGCATCTCGAAGACGGCCATCTTCCAGAACCGCGGCACGGGGAACTACTTTCAGGATATGACGCTGAAGAATGCGTTGGATTACTATGGTGCGGGTGCTGCCGGTCGTGCGGTGACGCTACAGGACAAGGGTACGCGAACCATCTGTAACCGTGTGCGCATGTTGTCGTATCAGGATACGTACTATTCGGACAACGACCAAGGCGTGCATTATCTGCAGGATTCGGAGATTCACGGTACGGTGGACTTTATCTGCGGCGACGGAGACGTGTGGTTTGAGCGTTGTAAGATTGTCACCGAGAAACGTACGACAGACGGTAGCGGACGTAATGTGATAGCGGCTCCGAAGACGACGAAGACGAGGTGGGGCTACATCTTTAACCGTTGTACGGTGGAGAATATCGTGTCGAATTTTGAATATGCGCGCGGATGGAATGGTACGCCCCACTGCATCTGGTTGCATACGACGCTGTTAACGCCCGAGCGGCTGAACCCGACACGTTTCGACTATCGCGGCATGAACACGGTGCGGAACGACTTCAGGGAGTATGGCACGGTGGACGCTACAGGTCGCGACATCATGCCACAGACGAATGTGGTGACGTTTACGATGACGAAGAAGAGCAAGGAGGACGCGAATGTGATGACGACAGAGAACTGTCAGGTGGAGACGGTGATGACGGAGGGCGAGGCGGCCAGATATACCGTAGAAAATGTGTTTGGCGACTGGCGACCCGACAAGATTATCGAACAGATGGAACGGAAAGTCAAGAAACTGATGAAGCGCCTATAGCAGGCGCTTCATTTCGTTTAGTTCTTCTTGTGTCGTTGCCCACGAGGTGACGAACCGGCAGATGGTGCGATGACCCTCGGCCTGTCCCCAATGGGTAAACTCCATCTTGGCAGACAGCTCCTCAACCTTGGCATCGGGCAGGATGATGAACTGCTGGTTGGTGGGAGAGTCAAGCCAGAACTCGTAGCCCTGCTCCTGGAAGATGCGTTTCATCTGCATGGCCATGTCGATGGCATGGCGCGACAGTTTGAAATAAAGATTGTCGGTGAACAGGGCGTCGAACTGCAGGCCGATGAGGGCACCCTTGGCAATGACGGCTCCGTGCTGTTTCTGGATGGAGAAGAAATGCTTGTGAGCCTGACGGTTGGTGAAGACGACGGCCTCGCCACAGAGGGCACCAATCTTCGTGCCACCGATGTAGAAGACGTCGCAGTGGCGTGCGAGATAGGGTAGGGTGACGTCGCAACCTTCGGCCATCAAACCGTAGCCTAGACGTGCCCCGTCGATGTAGAGGGGTATGTCGTAGCGTTTACAGACCTGATAGATGTCATCCAATTCGCGAGCGGTGTAAATCGTTCCCAATTCCGTTGGGAAGGTGATATAGACCAAGCCCGGATGTACGGCGTGGTCGCGGTTGCCGTCGTGATAGAAGTCGTCGAGATACCGGTTGAGCGTCTTGGCCTCCATCTTGCCCTGCGCGTCGGGGATGGTGATGATTTTGTGTTCCGTAAACTCTACGGCACCGGCCTCGTGGACATTGATATGACCCGAACCGACGCAGATGACGCCCTCGTACTGGTAGAGCATGGAGTCGATGGTGGTGGCGTTGGTCTGCGTGCCACCCGTCAGGAAGAATATCTGCGCGTCGGGCATGCCGATGGCTTCGCGGATGCGGTCCTTGGCACGCTCGGAGAACGCGTCGAAGCCGTAGGGCGTCGGTCGCTCATTATTGTATTTAATGAGGTTCTCGAGCACCTTGGGGTGTGCGCCGTTGTTATAATCGCATTCGAAGGAAATCATAAACCATTAATCATTGACCATTAACCATTGACCATTATAGTGCTTCGAGCATGCGCTTGATGACCACGGAACATGAGATTTCGCGGTTGGCAGCTTCGGGGATGACGAGGCTGTTGGGCGACTCGATGACGTCGTCGGTGACGATGAGGTTACGACGGACGGGCAGACAGTGCATGAACTTGCCGTTATTGGTCCACGACATGTGCTCGGTATCGACAGTCCATGAACGGTCCTCGCAGGTGATCTTGCCATAGTCGGCAGGGTTGGTGACACCGGGGTTCGACCAGTTCTTGGCGTAGATGAAATCTGCACCTTCGAAGGCTTTGCGCTGGTCGTATTCCACGCGGGCATTGCCGATAAACTTAGGATCGAGCTCGTAGCCTTTGGGGTGGGTGATGACGAGGTCCACGTCGGGGGCGGCGTTCATCCACTGAGCGAAGCTGTTAGGCACGGCCTGCGGCAGGGCACGACAGTGGGGGGCCCAGGTTAAAACTACTTTGGGGCGCTCTACCTTTTTATATTCCTCGATGGTGATGAGGTCGGCAAAGGCCTGCAGGGGGTGCACGGTGGCAGTCTCCATAGCGAAGACGGGACGGCCTGAATATTTGATAAACTGCTGCAGCACGGTTTCTGCATAGTCGTACTCGCGGTCGGTGAGTCCGGCAAAAGAACGCACGCCGATGAGGTCGCAATAGCAACCCATGACGGGAATGGCCTCGAGCAGGTGTTCGCTCTTGTCGCCATCCATGATGACGCCACGCTCGGTCTCAAGTTTCCAGGCACCGGCATTGACGTCGAGCACGATGACATTCATGCCGAGGTTCATGGCGGCTTTCTGGGTGGAGAGACGCGTGCGCAGGGAGTTATTGAAGAATATCATCATGAGGGTCTTGTTCTTGCCCAGATGCTGATACTTGTAACGGTCGTTTTTGATCTCAAATGCTTCGGCCATCGCTTTTTCCAGCGGGCCGATATCCTGTACGTTGATAAAACTTTTCATTTTTATTTTCGTTATTACGTTATTTCGGAATTCCGGTATTGCGGGATTCCGTGACTTCGTGTTTATGGGCGGGTTTGGCCTTCGCCCTCGATGATCCATTTGTAGGTGGTGATTTCCTCAAGCGCCATGGGACCGCGGGGACCCAGTTTCTGCGTAGAGATGCCAATTTCGGCGCCGAGACCGAACTGCGCACCGTCGGTGAACGACGTGGGGGCATTCCAATAGACGCAGGCGGCATCGACGTGCGCCTGGAACTTGCGGGCTGTGGCCTCGTCGTTGGTGATGATGGCCTCGCTATGGCCGGAACCGTACTGGTCGATGTGTGCCAGTGCCTCGTCCAATGAAACAACGGTGCGGATGGCCATTTTGTAGTCCATGAATTCGGTGCCGAACGACTCGTCGGTGGCAGGCTGCAACAGAATTGCCGGATATTGTCCGCGCAACAGTTGGTAAGCAGGCCCGTCGACGTAGAGCGTCACTTTGTGGTCGAGCAGGGGTTTTACCAGTTCGACGAGGTCACCCAAGCGGCTCTCGTGGATGATGAGGCAGTCGAGGGCGTTACACACCGATACGCGGCGTGTCTTGGCATTGCAGATGATTTTCTTGCCCATCTCCACGTCGCCGTCCTTGTCGAAATAGGTGTTGACGACGCCAGCACCAGTCTCGATGACGGGGATGCGGGCGGTGTCGCGCACGAAGTCGATGAGGCGACGTCCGCCACGGGGAATGCAGAGGTCGATGTAACCCACGGCATTGAGCATCTCGCCCGTGGCCTCATGGGTTGCCGGCAGCAGGGTGACGACGTCGGGATTGACACCGAAGCGCTCGAGCACCTCGTGGATGAGTTCGACGGAAGCCTGATTGGAGAGGTCGGCATCGCTTCCGCCCTTCAGCACGCAGGCATTGCCGCTCTTGAAGCATAGCGAGAATACGTCGTAGGTGACGTTAGGACGGGCCTCGTAGATCATGCCGATGACACCGAAGGGCACGCTGACACGATGCAGGCGTAAACCGTTGGGCAATGTCTTCTCCTTGGTAACGTAACCAAGCGGTGAGGGCAGTGATGCCACGTTGCGCATGTCGCCGGCAATGTCGTCGAGGCGTTTCTCGGTGAGTTGCAAACGGTCGTATAAGGGATTTTTGGGGTCCATCTTTGCCAAGTCCTGGCTGTTGGCTACGAGGATGCGCTCCTTGAAGTCGATGATGGCGTCGGCCACCGCATTGAGGATGGTGTTGCGCTGCTCGTCGGAGAGCAGGGCCAGTGAGCGGCTGGCTTTCTTAACCCGCTGGAATGTTTCAGTCAATTGCATTTGGAATGAATTCTGTATGTGGTACGTTTTGATTGTTTAAAAGGATGTCGAGGAGGATGTCTTCGCGCTTACCGTTGGCAATGACGACGCGGACACCGTCCTTCTGGAGCTTCTGGGCGGTGGTGTACTTCGAATGCATGCCGCCACGACCGAAGGCGCTTTTCTCTTCCTTGATGTATTGTGAGAGGTCGCGACCGGGTTCGACGGTGGGGATGATGTTTGACGCAGGGTCGTCAGGATGACCGTCGTAGATGCCGTCGATATTGGAGAGCAGGATGAGCGTATCGGCCTTCATCATCTGTGCGATGAGTCCTGAGAGCTCGTCGTTATCGGTGAACATCAGCTCGGTGACGCTGACGGTGTCGTTCTCGTTGACGATGGGTAACACGTCATTTTCGAGCATAACCTTCATACAGGCCTGCTGGTTGCGGTACTGCTCGCCGGGCTCGAAGTTCTCCTTCATCGTGAGCACTTGTCCCACGTGGATGCCGAACTCGCGGAACAGGTCGTAGTAGAGTCCGACGAGTTTCACCTGACCTACGGCGGAGAACAACTGGCGCTGTTCGACGCTGTCGAGCGAGTGGTCGACGGTCAGTTCACGACGTCCGCAGGCTACGGCACCCGACGACACAAGGATAATCTCGTAGTCGTGACGACGGAGGGAGGCCACCTGGTCGACGAGTGACGACACGCGTGTGACGTCCAGTTTTCCGTCCGTACGTGTCAGCACGTTTGAGCCTATCTTGATGACAATTCTTTTCTTCATTTTATATCAGTGATACGTCCTTGATATGTTCTATTTCCGGTTCTTCTCCGACGGTGCCGACAACGGTGATGATGTCCAGTCGGGAGTCGCCGTTGATGTGGCGATACTTGATGTAGTGATTGATGGCCATCTGCAGACTTCGCAGTTTCCTGTAGTCCACGGCTTCCTCGGGGTCGCCGAACAAGCGGTTGCGACGGGTCTTCACTTCGACGAACACGACGGTGCCGTCTTCGTCCTGGGCAATGATGTCGAGGTCGCGGTGACCTGATTTCCAGTCGCGCTCAACGATGGTGTAACCGTTGCGCTGCAGATAGTCTGCCGCCGTGTCTTCACCCCACTTGCCTAACTCGTTATGCGCCGCCATATCTAATTATCAATTGTCAATTATCAATTGTCAATTTTGAATTACTTCTCGGCGTCCTTGTTGCGGATTTCCACACGGCGGATCTTTCCGGAGATAGTCTTCGGCAGTTCGTCGACGAACTCGACGATACGAGGATATTTGTAGGGTGCGGTCTCCTTCTTGACGTGCTGCTGCAGTTCCTTGATGAGATCTTCGCTAGCCTTGTCCTTCCACTCCTTGCCGAGTACGACGGTAGCCTTCACTACCATACCGCGAATATCGTCGGGAACACCGGTAATAGCGCACTCCACGACAGCAGGGTGGGTCATCAGCGCACTCTCGACCTCGAACGGGCCAATACGGTAGCCTGACGACTTGATGACGTCGTCGATACGACCCTCAAACCAATAGTAGCCGTCCTCGTCGCGCCAAGCCATATCACCTGTATGGTAGATGCCGTCGTGCCACGCCTCGCGGGTCTTCTCGGGGTCACGATAGTAACCCTTGAAGAGTCCGATGGGCTTACGGTCACCCACGCGGATGACGATTTCTCCCTTCTCACCGTCCTCGCACGACGTGCCGTCAGCACGCAGCAGGTCGATGTTATATTGGGCATTGGGAATACCCATCGAACCGGGCTTCGGCGTCATCCAAGGGAAGGTGCCGAGGGTCATCGTGGTCTCGGTCTGTCCGAAACCTTCCATGATGTTGAGACCGGTCTTTTCCTTCAGTTTGTCGAACACGGCGGGATTCAGTGCCTCACCGGCCGTGCAGCAGTACTCGAGTGACGAAAGGTCGTATTTTGAAAGGTCCTCGCGAATCATGAAGCGATAGATGGTTGGCGGCGCGCAGAATGACGTCACGCGGTATTTCTCAATCTGACGCAGGAGATTGTCGGCATTGAACTTCTCGTGGTCGTAAACGAACACCGTTGCGCCGGCAAACCACTGTCCGTAGAACTTGCCCCAGACGGCCTTACCCCAGCCAGTGTCGGCCACGGTGAGGTGCAGCGAACCCTCGTGCAGGTTGTGCCAGAAGACGCCTGTCGACAGATGGCCCATGGCATATAGGTAGTCGTGCGCCACCATCTTCGGTTCACCGCTGGTACCACTGGTGAAGTACATCAGCATCGTGTCGTCGTTCTCGTTGACGAAGGCAGGACGCTGGAATTTCGGCGCCTCCCTCCATTCCTTTCTCCAATTGCGGAAACCTTCTTCGTCGCGCAAAGTGATATATTGCTTTACCGTCGGACTCTCGGGCATAGCCAACTTAATCTGACCGATGATATAATCGTCGTCGGCGCAGATAATGGCCTTCACCGATGCCCGCGTATTGCGATAGACGTAGTCGTGCTTCGTCAACATGTGTGTTGCGGGAATGACGATGGCGCCGATCTTACACAATGCAAGCATGATGACCCACCACTCATAGTGACGCTTCAAAATGAGCATCACGGGGTCGTTCTTGCCGATGCCCAGCGTCTGCAGATACGATGCTGCCTGATCGGTCTGTTCTTTCAGTTCGGCAAATGTCGTGCGTATTTCCTCCCCCTGGTCGTTGGTCCACAGAATGGCCAGTCCCTCGGGTTTCTCCTCGGCCCAGACATCCATCACGTCGTAGGCGAAGTTGAAGTTCTCGGGGATGATAAACTCCAGGTTCTTGTTGTAATCCTCAACAGACGTGAACGTCGTCTGTTTCAAAAATCTTTCTATCATTTCTTTCTTCTTTCGTTATAACGTTATATCGTTATTCCGTTATGTCGACTATTCTACAGTAAACGCTAAAAACTTGACGGCCTTGTCACCGACGGCCAGCATGCCGTGGGGCTTGGTGGAGTCAAAATAGATGCTGTCACCTTCCTCAAGGATGATGGTCTTGCCACCGATGTAGAGCTCCATGCTACCTTCCAGCACCATGTTGAACTCCTGTCCGGGGTGGGTGTTTTTATAGATGGTGCGGGCACCGGGCTTCGGCTCGACGGTGACGATGAATACGTCGGCCTTGTGGTTGACGAAACCACCCACAAGGCTCTGATATTTATATGCCTTTGTGCGTTCGATGCTCATGCCCTGACCCTTGCGCGTCACATAGTACGACTTCATGTGCGGTGCCTCAGCGAATATAAGTTCCTCCGTCGATACGCCGTACTTCTTCGCAATTTTCATCAGGTTTGAGATGGTGATGTCCAGCTCGCCCTGCTCAATTTTTTCATACTTCTCAGTGCTGATACCGATGGTTTCAGCCATCTCGCTCACGGGGATGTCGAGCACGTCGCGCAGTCCGCGCAGTCGCTCGCCTATTTGTTTCAATTGTTCGTCCATAATTATTTCGCTCCTGCTTTTAATCCTCTAATTACACTTGACGTAAAACCGGCATGCTCCATCTCGTTCAGTCCCTTGATAGTTACACCGCCAGGCGTCGTAACTAAGTCGATGGCGGCCTCGGGGTGCAACCCCGTTGCCTCCAGCAACTCTACGGCACCCTTCATCGTCTGCATTACGATGGCCTTCGCGTCGTCAGCCTTAAAGCCTAACTCTACGCCGCCCTCTGCCGCAGCACGGATATAGCGCATGGCATAGGCGATGCCGCACGATGCCAGTGTCGTGCCGGCACCCAGATGCTGCTCGTCGGTGATAATGGTCTTGCCCATGCTCTCGAACAACTTCACCACCTGGTCCGTATGTTGCTGTGTCGCGCCAATAGCCGGCACGATAAACGTCATCGACGCCAGCTGTGCAATGGCGATGTTCGGAATGACGAGGTACGTCGGAATCATCTTCCCTTCTTTCGTCATCCACTGTTTGATGTTCTCCGACTTGACGCCTGCAGCCACCACGACGAGTGTCTGCTGGTCGTAATCCATCACGTCGCGAATGCCAGTCAGCACCAGCTCCACGAGCCAGGGCTTGACAACCACGCATACGATATCGGCACCCTGTGCTGCCAACTGGTTGCTCGGCGTTGCTGTTACGCCCATGTCGGCAAACTTGTCGCGTGTTGCGCGCACGGGGTCGCTCACGCAGATGTCCTCGTTTTGGATGTAGTCTCCCTTGATGAGCCCTTCAACAATGGCGCCACCCATGGCACCGGCTCCGATTACTGATATTTTCATCTTTTTTTTGACGTTATTTCGTTATTACGTTATACCGTTATTCCGTTATAACGAATTAAAAACCTTCTTTAATTTCTCAATAAACTCGTCGGCCTCGGCCTTCGTCAGACACAGCGGTGGCAACAGGCGCAGAATGTTCTGTCCTGCACATCCCGTGAAGCAGTGTTCCTGATAAATCAGCGGCTGGCGCACGTCTTTGTGCGGAATGTCGAGGTCGATGCCAATCATCAGACCGCGACCACGCACGTCTTTGATGTGGGGTTGCGTCTTTTGGAGTTCCTTCAGCTGTGCAATAAGGTATTCACCTGTTTCGTGGGCATTCTCTACGATGTGTTCCTGTTCGAACACATCGAGCACGGCGAGGGCTGCAGCGCAAGCCAGATGGTTGCCGCCGAACGTTGTGCCCAACTGTCCGTAGACGGGCTCGAAGTCGGGCGAGATGAGTACGGCGCCCATGGGGAAACCGTTAGCGATTCCTTTCGCAACGGTAATGATGTCAGGCTTGATGTCGAGCCACTGGTGGGCGAAGAACTTACCGCTACGTCCGTAGCCGCATTGTATTTCGTCGCAAATCAGCGTTACACCGAAGCGTTTGCAGGCGTATGCCAAGTCCTGAGCGAACTTAGGCGTGGCCATCTGGATGCCACCGACGCCCTGAATACACTCCAGGATGACGGCAGCGACGCCTCCACGCGACATCTCGCGCACCCACGGCTCAATGTCGTTTAACGGCAGGAAACGCACGTGGTGGTTGTCGTTCAGCGGAGCCACAATCTTCGGATTGTTGGTCACCTCGACTGCCAGCGACGTACGTCCGTGGAACGAGTGTTCGCACGACAGGATGCGCGTGGCCTGCGGATTCTTAAACGATGCCAACTTCAGTGCATTCTCGTTGGCCTCTGCACCGCTGTTGATTAAGAACAGCTGGTAGTCGTCATAACCGCTGATCTTGCCCAGGCGCTCTGCCAGCTCTACCTGTAGTTTGTTAATTACTGAGTTCGAGTAAAACCCAATCTTCCCCAATTGCTCCGTCACCTTATTGATATAGTGCGGATGCGAATGGCCAATGGAAATCACGGCGTGACCGCCATAGAGATCAAGATACTCCTGACCTTTGTCGTCCCAAACCTTACAGCCCCTGCCTTTAACGATGTTCACGTCGAACAGGGGATATACGTCAAATAGTTTCATATTCAGCCTAGTTCTATTTCTTTTTTATTCTCCCAGTTTCTTGCCGCTCATCAGGAGTTCAACCAACGGGCGGTCCTTGAATGTGTGACGCTGCTGGTCCCAGAAACCGAAGTCGGCGTCGTAGCACCATGTGGTCCAGGCAATGTTGAATTCGTCGAAGACGGTCAGCACGTCGCGATACCACTTGTAGGCCAGTTCGCGGTCAACGGGCTCATAGACACCCCACTCGCCGCAGAACAGCTGCAGGTCGTACTTCTTGGCAGCCTCGATGGCATCCTTGAACTGCTCGCGGATTTTGTCGATGTTCCACACTTCTTCGGTATATGGCTTCAGCTCAGCCTTGATGGCATCAGGAGCTGCATCGTAGTCTTCCTTCGACACGAGCACACCGGGATAGTTTACCTTACCCTTGTAGGCAGCACACAGCGGCGACCACCATGCACCGTAGTGCGTCAGCAGCATGGGGTTGTAGTAGTGGAACGACAGGATGATGTTTTTGTCGCCCTCGGGCACCTTCAGATACTTCATCGTCTCATGTCCCTGCCAACGGTTCGAACCGATGACGAGCGTACGCTGGGGCTCCAGTTCGCGCAGGGCCTTGTGTACCTTTGCTACGAGGGCGTTCCACTGCTCGTGCTCGTCGGCCACGGGCTCGTTCATGAATTCGTAGGCCACCCAGTCGTTGCTGCGGTTTTTCAGCGTGTCCGACAACTGACGCCACAGGTTCAGCAAACCTTCCTGCGCCTCTTCTGACGTAAACAGCGTGTTGGCAGCCTGACCAGCCTCGTTCACGGCATTGAAGTAGTGCGAACGGATAATGTGCAGATCGACGATGGCTCTTAGATCGTACTTGCGAGCCCAGTCGAGTGCATTGTTCAGCAGTCCCCAAGCTTCAGGCAGCTGCTTGCCGTCCTCGTCCCAGAACTGCACTTCGTCGATGGGTATGCGCACAAAGTCGAAGCCCAGCTCCTTCAGGCGGGCAAAGTCATCCTCCTGTATGTGCAGACGACGTGCCTCACCGCGCTGCTCCGACTGCGACAGCCAGTGGCTGATGTTCGTGCCGCGCTTGATGCGGAAGTTATTCACTTGTCCTGCCTGACTCTCCTCTTGAACCTGTTTCTGACTCTTGTTTCCGCAAGACGTGGTTACAAACAGTGCCGCTACTAACATCACGGCCAGGGTGAAAATGCTCTTTCTCATACTCATAATTGTTCTGGGTAATACATTACAGCCTGCAAAGATAGTGCAAAAAAACGAGAAATCGGCATCTTTCCCCGTTTTTTTGCAGATAGTTTTAGTATTTTCAATTACTCTAAGAGTAATTTGAATTATTCCGGGACTATTTTCAGATACTCCGGAAGTATTTTCAAATACTCCGGAAGTAATGGACGGCGCCATTTTTCCGGCTCTTTCTAAAGGTATAAAAATCGGTTGCGGGCGGCCGCCCGCATCAATTCGGCCTCCCGCCCGCAATAATAAGCACGGCCGCCCACATTAATGCGGGCGGCCGCCCGAATCCGCTTACATAGGCATTCGCTCCCTGCTACATCCCTGCAAAACCCCTGTTTGCACGGCACTCTTCCCCTTCAACTACCGGGTGAGGTTCAATTTCCGGCTTGGGTCATTTAGTGTCTTAGCGAACGATGATCTTCTTGCCGTTGTTGATGTACAGGCCTTTGCCGATCGCCTGGCTGTTTACTTTGCGCCCTTGCAGGTCGTAGAAGTTGCCGTCCTTGAACACTGCATCCGTCGTAACACTGTGAATGCCATCTTCTATGTTGAAGAATTCCTTCCATACGTTTGCTGTCTTGTATGAATCGATGCTTTCACCTGGCACGTATAACATGCAGGTTTGTTTATCTGTATTGGAGAATACATAGTTGCTACAAACGGGCGGAGTCGTTGCAAGACAAGTAATGGCACTCAGGTTTTCGCATGCGGTGAATCCAAATTCGCCAATAGATTCTAACGATTTAGGAAGAACAACCGTCTGTAATTTATGCAATTCCATAAAATCTCCGTTCAAAATCTTTGTTACGTAATTACCAAACCGGACTTCCTTAAGGTTGGCACAGCGAGTGAAAGCACCTGTCCTGTAGCCGCCCCAACCAGTTTCTGGATGACTGTAGGGCCGCCCGATATAAGCTTTTTCCAAAGGCATTCTGGTGAAGAAACCGTCACTTCCCCCATCACTTCCATATGGCAAAGTAAGTTCGTAGGGACTATCCTCGAGAATAACTTCTTTTACGGATGTGCATGCGGTAAACGAAGCCAGACCTAAGGAACCCACACTGGCAGGAATGACAAGTTTCTGTAATCCCTCACAACTTCCAAACGCAAATTCGTCAATCAGTGTCAAGGTTGATGGGAATTCAATATTCTCAAGCGACTTGCAAAATTCAAACGCTCTGACGCCTATCGTCGAGAGTCCCTCTGGTAGATTAATGGACTTGAGACTCCCACATTTGTAGAAGGCCTTTGTGGCTAGAGTTGTGATAGTTCCGTTTATTGTGACAGTTTTAAGTGCTGGCGTAAGTATAAACTCGCAAGGCTGGATTTCTTTAACATGAGGTCCGAATGTAACCTCCTCCAGTGTCTCGCAGCGTCCAAAGGCGCTCAAGTCATAATAAATGTACCAACCCCAGTCCTTCTGTTTCGGATAGCGGTAAGGACGGCCAATGTAGACGGTTTTTACAGGCTGGAAAGAAAACATGCCTGACTCTGCCGATGAACTGCCGACGCCAAGTTTTAGCAGGTTCTCGCCATCTTCAAAGACAACTTTCTCCAAAGCTTCGCAACCGTCGAAGGCATTGTTATAGATAGTATCAACGCTGGCGGGAATAACTACTTCCTTTAAAACCTTACAGCCACAGAAAGCACGTTCCTCAATCGCCTTCATCGTTTTTGGAAACTGAACGGACGGGACGTCATCGCATTGATCGAAAGCCAGTTCGCCAACGCCAGTAACAGTATAGCCTGATACCTGCTCTGGAATGACGATGTCTCCGTGATAGCCACCTTTGATTCGCTCCCATGTGCCGTCGCCTAGTTGTTTCATACGATACGTCACCTTTGCCGTCATCGTTGCATTGTCATAGGCGTACTCTAAACCTTGTGCTCCAGCGGTTATGGCCATGAGCGTCGCAACAGATAAAAATAATGATCTTCTCATAATTATAATGTTTATTAAGTTTGTAAAATGTGTGGCAAAGATAGCGAAAAAAGGAAGACAAAGGAACGTTTATATACAATTATCGTCCGACAATTTCGTAATTTGTCGGACGATTACGGATTTTGGGGGTTGTTTTGTAGGGTGGCTTTCCATTCTGTGGGCGTCATGCCGGTATGTTCCTTGAAGTAGCGGGTCATGGCTTTGTCGTTGGTGAAGCCAGACTCGATGGCCACAGAGGAGATTTTCATTTCCGGATGTTCGAGTAACAGACGCTTGGCGTGTTCCAGGCGATATTCGTTGACGAACTGCGTCAAGGAACAGCCTCGTTCCGCTCTTATGCAATCGGAAATGTATCGGATGTTGGTGTCGAGGGCTGACGCAATGTCGGAGACTTTAAGGCCTTGTTGAAGGTAGAGTTGCTGACCATCCATCAGGTCGCAGATGCGGTGCATTAACTGTTCGTTTTCTCTTTGGGAGTGTGGCGTTGTAATCTCCTTTGCTGCCGAATCTGATTGCTCTTCTGGTTCGGACTGCGGATGCGGTCTTCTGTGCCTCAATACATAGGCAAAAGCAACGGCCACGAGCAACACAACAGCCAACGACCACAAGAGCCAGCCGTTGAGAACTGAAGACGCCGTTGAACCGTCGTCGTTGAAACGCAGGAGCCAAACGGAGGCCGATGGCGAGAAATTGCTGTTCGGTTCTACACCCACACCGCCTGTCAACATCAGATTGCCTTCGGTGGTCAGTACGGGGATGGTCAGCATGCCGGCCTCGGGTAGTGGGTCGGTATGATAGAGGGTAAGGGGCGCTGGCGTCTTGGAATAATCAATGCAGAGCACGTACAGACGGCTAGTCGCGTCGAAACCGACTACGTAGCCGCGCTGGTGCTGACGGTCGGCATAGACGGGAGTGATGTATCTGATGGTTCCCCACTGGCTCTTCATCGGGACGGGCGTTGAAGTGGGCAAGGGAGTGAATATGGTGTCGCGTACATCAATGATGGCCAGCTGGCCGTCCTTATTTTCTACGGGCATCAGGTAACGGAACAGGCCCTTCGCCTCGTCTCCGATGAAACTGTCGTCGCTATGTTGTACGAGGTCGTATCGTAGAGGTTTCCAATTGTCAAACAATTCGTTGCGGAATGGCTCGCCATACAGCCTGTCGATGACAATGGTGTCGATGGGATTGCCGTGGAAATCGTAGCCTGCCACGATTAATGCGTTGCCATTTGAGGTGCGGAATACGTGAGGCAGACTGCGCGTCTGGGCGACATACTTGACATGCGAGAACGTCGCCTTGCCGTCGAACATCTCGATGGCGTCGTCGGCATACCAGTTGCCGGCAATCATCACGCGTCCGCTGTCGAGTTCTACAGCGGCGCCGGAAACGCGCTTCTTGTCGAGACAACCAAAACCATTGAACTGATGGGTTACGGGGTCGTATAGCTCCACCTCGTAACTCTGGCCGATGCCGAGATTATCTTTGAAACCACCTGCCAACAGCACCTTGCCGGACTTCATCACGATTGAAATACCGCCGTCGTGGTTATAGACGGTTTGCAACTGGTGCCATTCGCCGTCTTTCAGATACTCTGCCGTAGGGGTCAGCACAAAACCGGAGGTATGACCGCCCGCTACCGTCACTTCGCCATTTACCAGAATGGCCGAGTGGCCACTGCGGGGAACGTTCATGTCGGGCAACCGTTCTGCCTCAATCCTGATGACAGGACAATTCACCTTATCAACGCCATCGGCTGCCGACTTTGAAGTCATCAGCAGGGCTATGAATAATAGAATAAGGTAAATGCGCTGTCTCATACTTTTTGGGCATTTCTCGTTTGTTGGCTACAAAGGTAGGCAAAAGACGCCAGATAAACAAGCAATAGCGAAAAAAAGCCCGACAAATTCGGAATTTGTCGGACGATTTCAGCTTTTGGGTGTCCTCAGCCGGGCTTTGCACGGTGACTTTTCTTAGAATGCTGAGGCTTTTAGGCGTAGACCAGCGGTCTCGTCGATGCCGAACATCAGGTTCATATTCTGAACGGCTTGGCCCACGGCACCCTTCAAGAGGTTGTCGATGCAGGAGGTGACGAGCAACTTGTTGTCGAAGGCGTCGATGTGGACGAGACACTTGTTGGTGTTCACCACTTGCTTGAGGTCTAACGGTTTGTCGGAGTAGTGGGTGAAGGCGGCGTCGGCATAAAAGTCTTTGTAGGCCTGAATGACTTCGTCGGCAGGGGCCTTCGTGCGGATGACCTCCGTGCAGAAGATGCCGCGGGCGAAATCGCCGCGATAGGGGATGAAGTCGATGTCGACGTCCAAGTGGCCCTGTACTTGCGTCAGCGACTGACGTATCTCGGCCAGATGCTGATGGGTAAAGGGCTTGTAGATGCTGAGGTTGTTGTTACGCCATGAGAAGTGGGTCGTGGCACCGGGTTTCTGTCCGGCTCCCGTAGATCCCGTGATGGCGTTCACCGAGACGTCGTATTTCAGCAGGTTGCGGCTGGCGGCAGGCAGCAAACCGAGTTGGATGGCGGTGGCAAAACAGCCGGGGTTGGCCACATGCTGCGCCTTCTGAATATCCTCTTTGTTGATTTCCGGTAGACCATAGACATAGTCGTGGTCGCCCTTGATGCGAAAGTCCTGTGCGAGGTCGATAATCTTGACGTTTGCAGGGATGGTGTGCTCCTTGAGGAACGCCTCGCTCTTGCCGTGACCGAAGCAGAAGAATACCACATTAACTTGGTCAAACGGCATCGCGTCGGTAAACTTCAAATCGGTTTCCCCCAACAGTCCCTCATGCACGTCGCTTACTAGATTGCCTGCATTACTCTCTGAATTGGCAAAGACGATCTCTGCCTCTGGATGGTTCAGCAGCAGGCGAATCAGTTCTCCGCCCGTATAACCTGCCGCACCTAATATTCCAATTTTAATCATCCGTGTAATCCGTTAAATCCGTGGTCGAAATTTATTCGTGTTATTCGTGAAATTCGTGGTCGAAAAATTAGCGTTTCTCGTCCTTATGTATGCCGTAGTAAACGCGGAGTGGGGTAGAGCTGACTTTGATGAAACCCTTGGCCTCGTCGGCTGTCCAACCTGTCTGGGTCTCACCATACTCGCCGAGTTTGCTTTTCGTCAGGTCATTGACGGAATCGATGCCCACTGTCTCGAAACCATAGGGACGGAGTTTCAGAATGGCAGTACCTGTGACGTTGCGCTGGCTGCTTGTGAGCATAGCCTCGATGTCTGGCATAACTGGCTCAAGATACTGACTCTCGTGCAGGAACATGCCATACCAGTTGGCTACCTGGTCTTTCCAGTACTGCTGCCACTTCGAAAGTGTTGACTTCTCCAGCAGACGGTGCGCCTCGATAATCAGTTTGGGTGCAGCTGCCTCGAAACCTACACGGCCCTTGATGCCGATGATGGTGTCGCCGACGTTGGCGTCACGACCAATGGCATACGAGGCACCAATCTCTTCAATCTTCTGGATGGCCTTGATGTGGTCGTCGAACTGCTCGCCATTGACAGCCACAATCTCGCCTTTCTCGAACTGAATCTTCAGCAGAGACTCCTTCTCAGGGTTCGTTACGTGCTTCAGATAAGCTTCTTCGGGCAGTCCCTGCGTGGGGTCGAGCAGTTCGCCACCACAAATCGAGGTGCCCCAGATGCCAACATTATAAGAATATTTCAACTTGGTGAAGTCAGCGAAGTAGCCATTGGCATTCAAATAGTCAACCTCCTCTTTACGGGTCAGGTTCCTGTCGCGGGTCAGCGTGATAATCTCAACGCCGGGAGCCATTACAAGGAATGTCATGTCGAAACGAATCTGGTCGTTGCCGGCACCCGTGCTTCCATGTGCAATAGCGTCGGCACCAATCTCCTTGGCATAGCGCGCAATGGCGATAGCTTGGAAGATGCGCTCGCTCGACACGCTGATAGGATAGCAGTTGTTGCGCAGCACGTTACCGAAGATCATGTACTTCAGCGACTTCTCATAATACTCCTGCGTTACGTCAAGAGTCACATATTTCACAGCGCCCAGTTTGTAGGCGTTCTCTTCGTTCCTCTTTAACTGCTCTGCTGAGAATCCACCTGTATTGGCACAAGCGGCATATACCTCATAACCTAACTCCTTGGTCAAATACATCACATTGTAGCTGGTGTCCAAACCACCACTGAAGGCTACTACTACTTTTTTCTTGCTCATATTTTTTATTTTTTACCTTTTTACTTTTTACCCTTTTTTTTACTTCTCATCCAGTGCTTTGATGCGCTCTAAGACTTCTTCGGGAATCTTGGCGGGAAGGTGCTCCTCGGGGTCGTAGAGCATGGCCGTGCAGATACAGTATTTACGACCCGTACGGTGTAGTACATCTACGTTGACGCATCCCTCACAACCACGCCAGAAGGCTTCGTCGTCCGTCAGATCGGCAAAGGTTACGGGCTGATAACCTAACTCCGTGTTCATTTTCATCACAGCAGCACCGCTGGTCAATGAGAAAATCTTGGCGTGCGGCCAACGGGTACGGGCCAGCGAGAATGTCATGTCCTTGATTTTCTTGGCTACACCCAATCCTCGGAAGTCGGGGTGCACAATCAAACCGGAGGTCGTCACATATTGTTTGTTACCCCATGTTTCAATATAACTAAAGCCTGCAAACGTATTGCCACTCAAAGCAATCACGGCTTTGGCCTCTTTCATCTTCGTTGCCAGGTACTCGTGTGTACGCTTAGCAATACCCGTTCCACGTACCTTGGCTGCATCAGCAATGGTCTGCAGGATGGTGTCTACATATACTTCGTGTTCAGGACCTGCCACAAATACCTCTATATTCTTATTCTGTTCCATTTTAACTATGAACTCTTAACTATGAACTATGAACTGGAAAAATCACCTCATATTCGGCACTACTTCGCTTAAGGCCTCGACCACTTCTTCCATCGTTACCCCTTGTTTGATAACGATAAAGATGGTATCGTCACCAGCTATCGTGCCTAATATCTCGTTAATATGACTGTTGTCTATGTTGTAAGCTATCGAACTGGCATAGCCTGGACGCGTCTTAATGACGCCCATATTGCCAGAGAAATGAATGCTAAGGAAGCCTGGCACTTGCATCATCTCGCGAACAGACGAAGGGGTGCTCACACGTTTGTACATGGTGTCGTTAGGCAATACGTATACATAATTGCCTCGCATGGAGGCTGCTTTGGCAACCTTCAGCTGTTTCAAATCACGACTGAGTGTGGCCTGAGTCAATTGGAAACCCTCTTTCTTCAGGGCATCTAGCAACTCGTCCTGACTACCAAGTTCTTGGCTTGAAATAATCATCCGTAGGGCTTCTAAGCGGTCGTTTTTAACTTTCATGCCGGTATATTTATTCAAATCGGCTGCAAAATTATACATTTTTCTGCATATAACCAAACAAATATGCATCTTTTTTTGCATTTTTGTTATTTGTCGTTGTTTTAGGCTATTGCAGTTTCATTGCTGTTTCGATATCTCTGGTCGGGCGAATGTGTTCGTTGTTGTTCGCGTGCACAATTAATATATAATAATGTGTAATATGGTAATGGATTGATGCGCATCAAGTCTCTAATTTTTTTTGCTTTTATTTTATTTTTTTTCTTCTGAAAAGTTTGTTAGTTCGGAAAAAAGTCGTACCTTTGCATCCGCTTTCAGGGAGAGTCCTTGAAAAGCAACCCCAAAAAGAGTTCTTTGAAAGACTTACATAGACAGAGAAGAAGTAGTACGAGAAGCAGTACGTATATAATATATATATGTATTGGGTAACAAGAACAAACCGTTTCAA
>Ga0310695_10006147_pt1 | contig 20131 bp, 18 predicted proteins | sample RumenRJG_04DNA_FD_203882 | JGI IMG/M metagenome (GOLD analysis project Ga0310695, IMG submission 203882) | Bovine rumen microbial communities from Lethbridge, Alberta, Canada - RJG_04 (v2) (version 2) | ecosystem: Host-associated > Mammals > Digestive system > Stomach > Rumen | place: Canada...
TTGCAGCGACATTGCGCCAAACAAAGCAACACTAAGCGTAAGTAAGAATAATTTCTTCATAAGCTTGAAATTTTTAAAAAGTGAAACAAAAAGGATTATATTTCGGGTGCAAATGTAAGCAGATTTTTTGACCTGTGCAAGGATATTTCAAAATAATTACGGTATAATTTGAAAATTTGTTGAAATTTGTTAGATGGATGCAGAGAATTTCCTGCAATTGGTGAAGAATTGCATACATTATCATGGTCGGGGCGGGCGGGTGTAGGGACGGCACCCCTGTGCCGTCCGCAGCCAGAGTTGCCATCAATATTACCTCATGCTGGGGCGGAAAAAGGGACGGCACCCCTGTGCCGTCCGCAGCCAGAGTTGCCATCAATATTACCCTAGGTCGGGGCGGGTGTAGGGACGGCACCCCTGTGCCGTCCGCAGCCAGAGTTGCCATCAATATTACCCTAGGTCGGGGCGGAAGTAGGGACGGCACCCCTGTGCCGTCCGCAGCCAGAGTTGCCATCAATATTACCCTAGGTCGGGGCGGACGGCACGGGAGTGCCGTCCCTACATGCGGCGGACATTGTCGGGACACCCCTGTGCCGCCCGCAGCCAGAGTTGCCATTAATAATACCCTAGGTCTGGGCGGACGGCACGGGAGTGCCGTCCCTACATGCGGCGGACATTGTCGGGACACCCCTGTGCCGTCCGCAGCCAGAGTTGCCATTAATATTACCCTAAGTCAGGGCGGACGGCACGGGAGTGCCGTCCCTACATGCGGCGGAAATTGTCGGGACACCCCTGTGCCGTCCCTATGAGTGCTCGGGGTGGAAACAATCGTCTTGCCAATTTGCTACATTGTTCTGTATATATGCTGCAATCTCAGCCTGCTCTTTCCAGTTACGAACAATTCGGTCATGATATCGCTCTTGCCATGCAAATTCCAATTTGTGAAAATGGGCAAAACGGGTCGTGAGAGATTTTATACCACGAATCAGCTTACTGACCTCACCATTAGCAGCCGAAATCTGAGCAAAAAAATCTTCTGACGTTTCATGTGAATCTATTTGATTCAATTTTGCGATATCACGGTTTGAAGCATTGTTGCAAGGCTGATTTATGCCAATCAAAAGATGAAAATGATTGGGCATCACAACGTACTCTATGACATGGACAGACGGATGATATGACTCGAGCGACTTGATAAAATCAATTAATTTTAGCCCGATGATACTGTATGTTATGTTCTGGTCATGAATCTCTCCGAGATAATGCTTACGCTTTTGGGTAACCACGGTGAGAAAATAGACACCATTGCCATAGCGATGCCATGATGCCCGAGGAGATTTTCTGTTGGAATATGGATTCATTTGTCAGGCCATTATCAAATTCCATTGAAACAACGTCAAATTGATTGTATTTATTGTAATGATGGGGGTGGAGATTGCGGAGGCAACGGGTGGCAGAACGGTAGGGACGGCACCCCTGTGCCGTCCGCAGCCAGAGTTGATCAATATTACCCTAGGTCGGGGCGGACGGCACAGGAGTGCCGTCCCTACATGCGGCGGACATTGTCGGGGCACCCCTGTGCCGTCCCTACCGCGGACATTGTGGATCTGTGGCACAACATTGTGTATTATAATATGGTGTAGGGATAGGTGATGTCCCACAGGAAGAGGGGGTGTGGCGGCATGGATGTGCCGGCCTTGCAGCGATCGCGCTGCTCGATGATGCGGCAGAAGTCGTCGATGGTGATGCGGTGCAAGCCCACCTCGACCAATGTACCCACCACGGCCCGCACCATGTTGCGGAGGAAGCGGTCGGCGGTGATGGTGAACACCCACTGCTCCCCCACCCTGTCCCACTGTGCACGGGTGACGACGCAGTTGTTGGTCTTGACATCGGTGTGGAGTTTGCTGAACGAGGTGAAGTCGCGGTATTCCAACAGATGAGCGGCAGCCTGGTTCATCAGGTCGAAGTCCATGTCGGGCCTGCATTGCCAGCTCAGCGGGTAGAGGAAGGGTGACTTGAGGGTGTGCGCAAAGTACTTGTAGGTGCGGCTGGTGGCATCGAAGCGGGCGTGTGCATCGTCATGGACAGGAAAGATGGCATGAATGGCAATGTCACGTCCTACAATGCCATTGATGCTGCGCACCAGCAATGCCGTGTCGGCGATGGGAGTGTCGACATCAAAGTGCGCCACCATCATGCGAGCGTTGACACCAGTGTCGGTGCGCCCGGCACCGGTGATGGACACAGGGTGGCGCAGTACTGTGGCCATGGCTTGCTCGATGGTCTGCTGCACACTGTTGTCGTTGGGCTGTATTTGCCATCCGTGGAAGCCTGCTCCACGATAGCTCAGTCGCATGAAGTAACGCATTGCTTTTTTAATTTATAATTTATATTTGCATTGTAGGGACGCGGCGTGCCGCGTGATTAGCCACTTTGGCCATTGACTACACAGACAGATCGCATGAATGAAAATTATCCTTCGGTGGGCGATCACGCGGCACGCCGCGTCCGTACAATCTCATACACCGGGACACATCATTGCGGCGTGCCGCGTGATTAGCCACCCAAAGAACCACCACATTCATTAAAACGGTCGAACATCCAATTTGACACATTGTGCCGAATGTAATCGGCAATATTGTTCCCATCTCTGCTGTCTCTAATCATGTGGTCATGAAATCTCGTTTGCCATCCGAACTCCAAGTGGTTTTGGTTGGCAAATTTGGTCACAGCCGATTTGATGCTTCCCACGGCCGATGATAGCAATGGCCTCTGTTTATGTGGCAGATATTGCAGATACCGTTCGGCCGTCGGAGGTGTAAAATGAGTACTGCCCGGCTCATTAATGGCCATGATGGCATGAAAATGATTGGGCATAACGACAAACAAGGGTATAAGTATGTGTGGGTGGTGCTGTCGCACATTGGCTAACTCGTTGTGCACAAACTCGCCAATGACAGACAAATGCATCATGCCGTCAGCTATTTCGCCAAAGTAGTGTTTCATGTCCCGTGTACAGACAGTAACAAAGAATGAGCCACTGTTATAAGAAATCCAGTTAGCTCGTGGACTTTTGCGATATTGATCTTGGTCGGGCATCTATTTGGATATTATTTTGATAAATGGGTGATCACGCGGCACGCCGCGTCCGTACTGGCTCATGCGCCGGGACACATCATTGCGAGTGATCACGCGGCACGCCGCGTCCGTACGATTTCATTCGCCGCGTCCGTACTGGCTCAAACACCGTGGCTATTCACGGTGGGTGATCACGCGGCACGCCGCGTCCGTACGATTTCATTCGCCGCGTCCGTACGATTTCATTCGTCGCGTCCGTACGATTTCCTACGCCGCGGCGGTACAATGGCGCAAAAATAGGGAAAAAAATGGATTGTTAGGCAAAAAATTCTGAGAATTGCGAAAAAAAGTGTATTTTTGTGGTTTGAAATTGTTGAACCCGATAAATATAGAAGAAGTTGACTGGCATGAACAAATGGCGCATTGAGGATAGCGCCGAACTATACAGCATCAAGGGTTGGGGCCTGAAGTACTTCGGCATCAACGAGCAGGGACACATCACCGTCACGCCCAAGCAGAGCAGCGTGTCGGTGGATCTGATGGAGGTGATGGATGAATTGCGCTCGCGCAACATCTCGGCTCCTGCACTGCTGCGTTTTCCTGACATCCTGGACAACCGCATCGAGCAGTTGGCCAGTTGCTTCAAGAAGGCGGCCAAGGAATATGAGTATGAGGGCGAGAACTTTATCATCTATCCCATCAAGGTGAACCAGATGCAACCTGTCGTGGAAGAACTGGTGACTCATGGTCGCCGATTCAACATCGGCCTAGAGGCAGGCTCGAAGCCCGAACTTCATGCCGTGCTTGCCATCAACATGGCCGACATCAAGGCCAACTCGCCCATCATCTGCAACGGTTACAAAGACCGGGGCTACATCGAGCTGGCCTTGCTGGCTCAGAAGATGGGCCGCCGCATCTTTCTGGTGGTCGAGAAACTCAACGAGCTGGTCTTGATCGACGAGATAGCCCATCGGCTGGGTGTCCGCCCCAATATAGGCATCCGCATCAAGCTCGCCAGCTCGGGCAGCGGCAAGTGGGAAGAGAGCGGCGGCGACCGCAGCAAGTTTGGACTGAACACGAGCGAACTGTTCACGGCACTGGACTATCTCAAGGAGCACAACATGATAGACTGCCTGAAGCTCATCCACTTCCACATCGGCAGCCAGGTGACGATGATCAGGCGCATCAAGAATGCCCTGCGCGAGGCGGCTCAGTTCTATGTGCAGCTCTGCAAGCTGGGCTATGACATCGAACTGGTGGACATCGGCGGCGGTCTGGGTGTGGACTATGACGGCACACGCAACAGCGCCAGCAGCCACTCGATGAACTACAGCATCCAGGAGTATGTCAACGACGCTGTCTACACCTTTGTCGACGCCAGCAACAAGAACGGCCTCAAACATCCCAACATCATCAACGAGAGCGGCCGCTCGCTCACAGCACACCACTCGGTGCTGGTGCTGGACGTGCTCGAGACCGCCGGTCTGCCTCAGTGGGACGACGATGTGGATCAGGTGGCCGACGATGATGACGAGCTGGTGCGTGACCTGTATGAGATTTGGGACAAAATCAACCACACACGTCTGCTGGAGTACTGGCACGACGCGTTGCAGATACGCGAGGAGGCGCTTGACCGCTTCAGTCTGGGCCTGATTGACCTGCGCACACGCGCCATGGTCGAGAAGTTGTTCTGGAGCGTGGCACGCGACGTGAACGACATTGTGTCGAACATGAAGCACGCTCCCGAGGAGTTGCGCAGCGTGACCAAGATGCTGCCCGAGAAGTACTTCTGCAACTTCTCGCTGTTCCAATCACTGCCCGACTCATGGGCCATCGACCAAGTGTTCCCCGTGGTGCCATTGCAGCGTCTGGGCGAGCGTCCCGACCGCCTGGCCACCATCCAGGACATCACGTGCGACAGCGATGGCAAGATAGCCAACTTTATCTCTCAGCAGGGTGTGGCGCACTCACTGCCTGTCCACCGGTTGAAGAAAGGTGAGCACTACTACCTGGGTGTGTTTCTGGTGGGTGCCTATCAAGAAATCCTCGGCGACCTGCACAACCTGTTCGGCGACACAAACGCGGTGCACATCGATGTGTATAAGGATCATTATGAGATTGACCAGATTATTGACGGCGAGACCGTTGCCGAAGTGCTCGACTATGTGCAGTTCAGCCCCAAGCAACTGGTGCGCAACGTCGAGTCGTGGGTCAATGAGAGTGTGCGGTCGGGCAAGATCACGAGCGAGGAGGGTAACGACTTTGTGCGCAACTACCGCTCGGGCTTGTACGGCTACACCTACCTTGAGAAAGATTGATAGCAGGTCTTTTTTTTAATTGAGAATTGAAAATTGAAAATTGAAAATTGTGAATTGAGAATTGAGTGCTAGTGGGCTCTAATTCTTAATTCTTAATTTTCAATTCTCAATTATCAATTAATTAGAGTTGTATGGCCTGGGCCAGTTGGCGCGTGACCTCACTTGCCCACTCTGCATCACTGCCGATGGGTGTCCTGACCACGGGGCTGTCGGGCAAGGTTGTGGTCAACACCATCTGGTAATCGCAGTTGACATAGGGGTTTGAAGCATTGTTGAAGGTGATATCGGTGACAGCAGCGCGGTCGATGCTCTCGCCATTGACCACCAGTTCGTGATCATAGACGAGCACGACTGCATTGAGTTCGTTGCTGCGTGTGGCATCGAGGAGCACCATTGCCTCGGGCTCTCCATGCTGGGCGATATAGTCATCGACAGTAGTGGGTTCAGCATCGGACTGAGGTGACCGCTCGACCCGACGCTTGACAATCCAAGCGAACACTGTAATCATGGCAATCAGCAACAAGAGACTGATCAACATGGACGAATAGGACATTGTATGAAGTAACATAATCGCAGTTTTTTAATGATTAGGCTGCAAAGTTAACCTTTCTGCAACAAATTACCAAAAATTAGTGCAAAAAAAATGAGTCACTTCTGTTCGAGTTTAGCCTCGTCCTCGGCAGTCCACAGCGGATTGTCGTCCTCGTCCCAATCAAAGGCATCGTCGAAGCCAAAGAAAGCCTCGTCGGTAAACTCCTTCATTTCGCGGCCATCCTTCTTGGTGGGACGTCCCATGCCCTTCTGGCGATTGACAAATCCGTCAATCTTGACCATCTCGAGCAACTCAAGTTGGTCGCGCGTGGTGATGTTGCGCAGGTAGTTGGGCACCAGTTTGGCCCCTACCCTATTGTTGAGCACAGCCAGCACCTCGAAGGTGTAGGTCACCGGCGGCTTGCGCACAGCGATGACATCGCCGGGCTTGACCAGTCGCGACGGCTTGACATTCATGCCGCCGATGGTGACTCGCCCCAGCTTGCAGGCATCGGTGGCGATGGTGCGTGTCTTGAAGATGCGTGTGGCCCACAGCCACTTGTCTATTCTCACTTCGTTCATGGTTTCTTATCTTTTAGACGATGGCAAGGAGTTGGTCGATCTGGTCGGTGGTGGTGGCCCAACTGGTGCACAGACGGATGACGGTGTGCGTGTCGTCGGCAGCCTCGATGATGTCGATGCCCACGCGCTGTTGCAAGGCTTCGAGACGGTCATTGCCGATGACGAAGAACTGCTGGTTGGTGGGCGAGTCGATGTAGAGTTCATATCCCTTGTCGACCATGCCCTGACGCAGCCGCATGGCCTGGTCGATGGCATTGCGGGCGATGTTCCAGTACAAGCCATCGGTCATGAGTGTGGCAAACTGCACACCCAGCAACCAGCCCTTGGCAAGCAGTGCGCCGTGACTCTTGATGAGCCCGCGAGTGAGGCGGATGTCCTGGTTGAGCACCACGACAGCCTCGCCGAATAGTGCGCCAACCTTTGTGCCACCGATGTAGAACACATCGACCAGACTAGCCAAGTCCTTGAGCGTCACATCGCAGGCAGGCGACATCAGTCCATAACCCAGACGGGCTCCGTCAACAAAGAGATACAGCCCATACTGGTCGCAGATGCCACGCAAGCGACGCAACTCGTCAAGTGTGTAGAGTGTGCCCAACTCGGTGGGTTGCGATATATAGAGCGCACGCGGAATCACATAGTGTTCCCATCCCACGGCATTAAACTCGGCTGTGACCGTGGCCATGTGGTGTTCCAGAGCATCGATGTCAATCTTGCCCAGCCGCGCCGGCATGGCAATGACCTTGTGTCCACACGCCTCGATGGCACCGGCCTCATGCACGTTGATGTGGCCACTGTTTGCCGCAAGGATGCCGTCGTTGTGCCGCAACATGGCATCGATGATGATGGTGTTGGTCTGTGTGCCACCCACCAGCAGATGCACTTGTGCATCGTTGCGTCCGCATGCCTTGCGGATGAGTTGTCGCGCCTGGTCGCTATAGGCATCCAGCCCGTAGCCTGTGTTCTTGTCCAGGTTGATGTCGGCCAGACGGTTCAAGATGGCGGGGTGCGCCCCCTCCATATAGTCGCATGCAAAGGATAACATTTGTCTAAATTGAGAATTGAGAATTGTGAATGCTATTATCGGTGGACAATCCACACCTTATTTGTTGTTGTAGTGGGTCATGGCGAAGTCGATGCCCGAGAGGCAGAAGGCCTTGATGGCATCGCAAGCGACCCGTGTCCGCTCGGGCAGGATGGCCAACTCCTCGGCAGTGGGATGCCCCAGCACATAGTCGACCTGAGCCCCCCGCGGGAAGTCATTGCCCACCCCGAAGCGCAACCGTGCATACTGCTGGCTGCCTAACAGTTGGTCGATGCTCTTGAGCCCATTGTGACCGCCATCGGCCCCCTTGCCGCGCATGCGTATCGCACCAAACGGCAATGCAATGTCATCGACCACAACAAGGATATGATCGAGTGCAATCTTCTCTTTCTGTGCCCAGTAACGCACCGCCTCACCGCTGAGGTTCATATAGGTTGACGGCTTGAGCACCAGCAGTTGCTGGTTCTTGACACGCATCTGAGCCACATCGCCATAGCGCTGGGTGGCAAAAGTTGCACCTGCCTGCTCGACCAGTGCATTGACGACCGTGAAGCCGATGTTGTGTCGCGTGCCTTGATATTCAGCACCAATATTGCCCAATCCTACAACTAAAAATTTCATTTGCTCGGGTTCAGTGGGTTCGGGTAGTTGTTGTTTACTCTTGCCGAACAGGGCAAGAATCTTGTTCAGCAGACAACTCATGATAATCGTTGAAATTGATGGTTATGAGAAACCGCGAATTTCCACGGCCTTTGACGGGTGCAGAAATTCGCGGTTGATGATTGAGCAGCGTGTTACTCGGCAGCCTCTTCACCTTCCTCGCTAGCGGCAGCGTTGGCCGAAGCACGAGTAGCCTTGACACCGCAGATAACGAGTTCCTTGGCGCTGACCAACTCATAGTCGTCAAAGTGCATGTCGCGCACCTTGATAGCATGACCAATCTGCAGATCGCTCACGTTGACCATGATCGTCTCGGGCAACTTGCTGTACAGACCGCGAACCTTGACCTTCTTCATCGACAGGTAGAGCTTACCACCAGCCTTAACACCAGCAGCGTGGCCCTCGACGTGCACAGGCACCTCCATGGTGACGGGCTTGTCCTCGTAGACCTCGAGCAGGTCGATGTGCATGATAGCATCGCTCACTGCGTGGAACTGGATATCCTTCAGGACAGCCTTCTTGGTCTGGCCGTCGAAAGTGAGGTCGATCACAAAAATCTCGGGAGTGTAGACGAGTTTGCGCACATCAGCAGCATTGACCCAGAGGTCAGTGGTGATGATGGCCTTGCCATCGCGACCCACGGGAACAACCTTCTCGCCAGCGAGCAGGTTACCCTCATACTTACCGTCCTTGAGTTCAACGAGCTTGCCACCGTTGAGCACTACAGGAATCTTGTTCTCTTTGCGCAGGGCCTTAGCGGCCTTCTTGCCGAGGTCAGTTCTCGGCTCAGCATTCAGTTGGAATGTCTTCATTTGAGTTAAGTTGTTGTGTTACTAAAAATTAAGTTTGCCTTAATTTCCCATCACACGGGAAACCTTGAGAGGTTCTCAAAAAGCGCCGCAAAAGTACAAAAAAAGCCGCAATGAACAACTCATAATGCACAATTATTTTTGCAGCATTGTGATTTTTAACATTTCAGTCGAAGTGTTTGCGCCGGAAGATGAAGTTGGAACCGAGGTATTTCTCCCTGACGACAGGGTTGACAGCCAACTCCTCGCTGGTTCCTTCAAAGAGAATCTTGCCCTCAAAGAGCAGATAGGCACGGTCGGTGATGCTGAGTGTCTCAGGGGCATTGTGGTCGGTGATGAGAATGCCGATGTTCTTCGACTTGAGTTTGTAGACAATGCTCTGGATGTCCTCGACAGCAATAGGGTCGACACCCGCAAACGGCTCATCGAGCATGATGAAGCGTGGGTTGATGGCCAGGCATCGCGCAATCTCGCAACGTCGGCGCTCACCACCCGAGAGGCGGTTGCCCAGATTCTTGCGCACCTTCTGCAAGTGGAACTCCGAGATGAGTTCCTCCAGCCGGTCGCGTTGCTGCTCGGGAGTGGTGTCGGTCATCTCGAGGATGGTGCGGATGTTGTCCTCGACACTGAGTGTGCGAAACACCGATGCCTCCTGCGGCAGGTAGCCAATGCCCAATTGTGCCCGTTTGTAGACAGGCAGGCCTGTGATGTCCACATCGTTGAGAAACACCCGGCCGGCATTGGGCGTGACCAGACCTGTTGTCATATAGAATGTCGTGGTCTTGCCAGCACCATTGGGTCCCAACAGACCGACGATCTCGCCCTGATGCACCTCGATCGACACTTGGTTAGCGACAGTGCGCTGACGGTACTTCTTGACCAACTTGTCGGTAGTGAGCACGAGCGTGCCCTCCTCGCCCGACTGATGCAGCCTTGCGGCCACCTCCTTGCTTCCGGGCTTGACAACTTCCTTTTTGGTCGCTTTATCGCCGCCCTTGGCCTTGGTCCATGGTAGTTTTATCGCCATGTTTGCCCTTCGTTATGAGAGTTTTGCCTTGATATAGTCAGTAATCATGTTGATAGCAACCTCGTTGTGCCCACCCTCGGGGACAATGATGTTGGCATATCGCTTGCACGGCTCGATGTGCAGCATGTGCATGGGTTTGAGCACACTCTGATAGCGGTCGATGACCTCTTGAGCAGTGCGCCCACGCTCGATGCAGTCGCGGGCGATGACACGGATGAGGCGGTCGTCGGCATCGGCATCGACAAACACCTTGATGTCCATCATGTCGCGCAGGCGTTCGTCGCTGAGCACAAGGATGCCCTCGATGACAACCACCTCATGGGGTCCCATGGGTATAGTCTCGGTCTGTCGCGTGCTGGTGATGTAAGAGTAGGTTGGCATCTCGATGCTCTTTCCTTGCTTGAGCAACTGCAAGTGCTCGAGCAGCAAGTCCCAATCGAATGCTGCCGGCTCGTCAAAGTTGATCTTTTGGCGTTCCTCCAGAGGTATGTGGCTTGAATCCTTATAGTAGTTGTCTTGTGAGATGATACCCACCTCTCCCTTGGGGAGACGATCCATAATTTTGCGCACCACCGTGGTCTTTCCCGACCCGGTTCCGCCAGCGATACCGATGATTAGCATAGTGTTAGTTCTTTAAACGGGACGCAACATTGCATTCCAACCGACAAAATTACAAAAAAACTCACAAATTCACATGTTGCATGACTTTTATTTTACCAAAGTTCGTGTTTTTAGGGATTTTCTTGGCAGATATGCACAAAAAACACTATCTTTGTCGTTTGTTTTCTTGTCGCAGCGATGTAGCAACCGGTCAACCCGTGACCCTATTGACACGAAACTCATCATTTGTAACACGTCTAACTTGTAACAAAAACATGGCCATATATCTGAATGACCCGACAATGAAGATGGGCGAACTGATCACCGCTCACGCCGAGTTGATAATGATCTTGCAACGCATGGGCATCACACTAGGTTTTGGCGACCGCTCGGTAGCCGAGGTGTGTCAGCGTCACGGCGTTGATCCGGGGTTCTTCTTGCTCATCAGCAATGTCTACAGTTTCGCGCAATATGAACCCACGCGCGAGCAGATATTGAGTACCGACATGACTTGCCTGGTGCCCTATCTGCGCAACTCTCACCACTACTACGTCGAGCGTCAGTTGCCACACATCGAGCATCACTTGCGGCACATAGCCGAGCACTTGCCCGACCGCGTCGGCACCGTGTTGCGTCGTTTTTTTGAGGTCTACCGCACCGAGGTGCTAGACCACTTCGGCCATGAGGACAACACGGTGTTCCGCCACATCGAGGCGTTGCAGAATGGCCAATGCGACTCGACCTACAACATGAGCAAGTTTGTTGACAACCATGGCAATCTTGAGGATAAACTGGGCGACTTGGTGCAAATTATCTTCAAGTATCTGCCCGAGAGCGTGACCAGCGACGACACCGTCGACATGGTGTATGACATCCTGCAATTGTCATTGGACCTGAACCGTCACAGCCTGGTCGAAGAGAAGGTGATGGTACCCTATGTGCTGCACCTGGAAAGGAGCGTGTCATGAAAACTCGTGTTCTCATCATCGAGCCCTCTGAGGTCATCGTTGAAGGGCTATCGAGTCTGCTGGGCGAGCAAACACGGTTCAAGGTATTATCCCCGCTCTATAGCCTTGATGGCCTGGGCGAACGTCTGGTCACCGGCAAGCCAGACGTGATTATCCTTAACCCCACCCTGACATCACAACCGTCGCAACTGCTGGCCGACACTGCGATTCCCGTGGTGGCTCTGGTCTACCAGTATGTCGAGCCGCTGGTGCTCAAGCGTTATGACGGTGTCGTGGACATTCGCGACAACCGCGGCACCATTGTCGAGACTCTTGTGCGCGTAACCCAATCGTTCCATCCCTTGGAGCAAAGCCAGACGGGAAGTTACGAACTGTCCCGCCGCGAGACCGATGTTCTGGTTCAGGTGGCCCGAGGCCTGACCAACAAGGAGATAGCCGACACGCTCAATGTGTCGGTTCACACAGTCATCTCTCACCGCAAGAACATCATGCACAAGACCGGCATCAAGAGTGTGGCAGGCCTCACGGTCTATGCCATCCTCAACAACCTCATCGACGAGAGTGCGCTGATATGATTTGTGCATCGTTAAATTTTACAGTCTAGTGCACGTGCGGCATGCCGCATCCCTGCATACTTAATTCTAAATTATTTAAATAAGATGTTACTCAATAAATCGTTGGACTCGTTTGGAAACTACTGCATGTTCATGTGGCGCAGCATCGGTGTGCCCGAGAAGTGGAAGGTGTTCTTCAAGCGCTATATGGACGAGATGGCCAAACTGGGCATTGACTCGATTCCGTTGATTCTGATCGTGTCGCTGTTCATCGGGTCATTGTGCACCATCCTCATCAAGTTGAACATTAACAACCCGTTGTTGCCACGCTACACGGTGGGCTTGACCACTCGCGAGATTATCTTGCTGGAGTTCTCGTCATCCATCTTGTGCCTGATTCTGTCGGGCAAGATAGGCTCGAACATCGCCAGCGAGATAGGCACCATGCGGGTAACCGAGCAGATCGATGCGCTCGACATCATGGGTATCAACTCGGCCAACTTCCTGGTGATGCCCAAGGTGCTGGGGCTGATCACCATCATGCCGTTCTTGGTGACCATCTGCATGGCAACTAGCCTATTCGGCGGCTATCTGATATGCGTGCTGACGAGCATTGTCGATCCAAAGACCTACATCTATGGCATCCAGACGATGTTTATCGAGTGGTATGTGTGGTTTGCGCTGATCAAGTCACTGTTCTTTGCCTTCATCATCTCGAGCATCTCGTCCTACTACGGCTACACGGTGCAGGGCGGCTCGATCGAGGTGGGCAAGGCCAGTACCAACGCCGTGGTGATGAGCAACATCATGATTCTGGTGGTGGATGTGATCTTGACCAAACTGATGCTTCAATAAACTGAAAACTGACAACCGAAATGATAGAAGTCAAGGGAGTAGAAAAATCGTTTGATGACGTGGGCGGTCGACGCCAGGTGCTGTACGACATCAATGCCACATTCTATGATGGCAAGACCAACCTGATCATTGGCCAGAGTGGTTCGGGCAAGACAGTGCTGGTCAAGAATATCGTGGGACTCTTCAAGCCCGATACGGGACAAATCTTGTATGATGGTCGTGACATCACGCAGATGGATCGCAAGCAACTGAAGGAGTTGCGCAAGGAGATAGGCATGCTGTTCCAGGGTTCGGCCTTGTTTGACAGCGAGACCGTGATGGGCAACGTGATGTTCCCGCTGATGATGTTCTCGAGTATGAGTGCCGAGGAGCAGCGCGAGCGTGCTCAGTTCTGCATCGACCGTGTGAACCTGACTGGCAGCGAGAACAAGTATCCCAGCGAACTGTCGGGCGGCATGCAGAAGCGTGCAGCCATCGCACGCGCCATCGCCCTGAATCCCAAGTATCTGTTCTGTGACGAGCCTAACTCGGGCCTGGACCCGAAGACCTCGATTGTCATCGACGACTTGTTGAGCGACATCACGCATGAGTTTGGCATCACCACCATCATCAACACGCACGACATGAACTCGGTGATGGGCATCGGCGAGAACATCGTGTTTGTCAACAAGGGTCACGTGGGCTGGATCGGTAACAAGGAGGAGATTTACAGCCAGGACAATGACGACCTGAACAACTTTGTCTACGCCACCGACCTGTTCCGTGACGTGCGTCGTTATCGCCTCAAACACGGCTATCAGCGCACCAGTACCACCAAGTAGATCCTATCTGCGACAGAAGTCAGCGAAACGGCAATAACGGCAGAACTTCTCGTCGGGACTGCATTGTGTGAATTGAGTGTTGCGATCCAGCAGACTGGCAATGACCTGCGCCATGCGGGTCTTGAAGTCGCGGTTGAAGTCACTGTCGGCCTCGAAAACATAGGGTTGCTTCTCGAAGTTGACTTTTTTGCCCTTGCCAGGCATTGCCCGCATCTCAAAGACACCTGTCGCGTCGATGTCACGCAACTTGTAGATCACAGGATAGATGACGCGGTCATCGCTGTGTTCCAGTTGCCACGCATTGCAATAGAGCATGAGTTGAGCGATGGCCTTGCGTCGCTTGGTGCTGGAACTTGGCGCTTCGAACAAGTCGTTCACATCCTTGAAGTCAGTTTCATCGCGCCCGGTCTTGTAGTCGACCATGCGCAGCCGCCCGGCAACACGATCCACACGGTCGGGCTTGTAGGTAAAATTGAACTTCACGCCATCAAAGTCAAACTGCACAGCGTGGTCATGCTCGCACTCGAGCACGACGAGGCTGTCCACAGCGCTCTCCTGCAGCAACTTCAGGTCATAATCCAGAGCCCTACGCACAAACGTCTCGATGGTATCTTGCAAGATGAGCGCCTCGCCCTCGATGGGTTCGTCGTCGGCATGATGCAAGTAATGCTTGTTGATATAGTGCACAACCTGGGCCTGCATCTTTCCTTGCATGAAATCCTCAATGTCCTGCCTCGTGACGGTGTATTCACCGGTACGCTCCTCGCCTCCGGGCATGGGTGGATAATAGAGCGCCTGCAACGTGTCGTGGATGATGGTGCCGAAGGTGCCAGAGTCCATGAAATCTCCATTGTCGGTGTAGTCGCTCAGGTGCTCAACATGGTGCAGGTAGAACTTGAGCGGACACTGGATGTACTCGGAGATTGAACTGTGAGACAAACAGGCGGCATGCTTCGGGTCAATGTCGGCACTAGGATTGACATAGTCGTGCATGGGCACAGTAGCCTTGTCGACAACGATGGGTGCATCGCCCGGCGAGGAGACCTTGGTATCGACACGATATTCTGAGAACTGGACCTTGTCGCCATAGAGCAACTTGAGTTGAGTGACAAAACGCGATGGCTCGCTAGCACCCACCCCGCCTGTCGTGGTCGAGTAGACCAGCACCACCCGACTGGCCCGCGAGATGAGGCGATAGAAGTCGTAGGCAGCAATCGCTTCCTGCCTTGAGCCGGTGAGCATATAGAAAGCCGCCCTGAGGTCATCGGGGATGAGCGACGCAATGCCGTGCCGTCGCGGGAACACCCGCTCGTTCATCGACAGGACAATGATGTTGTCAAAGTCGAGCGAGCGTGTCTCTTGCAATCCCATGATTTGCAGTCCCTGCAAGGGCTCACCCTCAAATGGCACCACCATCGACTGGGTGAGCCTGTCGATGAGGAAGAAGAGTGTGTCGTCGGTCACAGGTATGCCATGCTCGTTGAATGCCATCTTGAGTTGCTCCAGAGCCTCAATATACAATGTGATGAATGCACTTTGCAGCGGCAAGGTCTTGCGGATATCGGCATCATCGTCGTGCTCATGCTCAGGCACATCATCGGCAGGCACATCGGCTATCTTGGCCTGCTCATTGACCTGCAGGCAGAAGTCAATCAACCGGTCAATGTAGGCAATCACCTGCCTGTGATCGGTGACATCGTGGAGGGGATGAAAAATCGAGCCAAAACCTTTGGACTCCAACCAGTCGGCCGGCACATTCCACAGATTTTGCTCAACAATGCGGTTGGTCACCTGCATGGCCTGACGCGTGAACACGGTCTTGACGATGGGGTGCGACATGATGTCCTTGACATCCTCGCGATAGTAGGTCCACTGCCCGGCACGGCGGGTGGCTTGCTTGTGTGCCTTGGCCACCAAGTGCATGAGCGAGACGATGTTGGCACTGCGCAAGGGGTAACCCATTGTGACATTGATTCGCCCGATGCGGGGTGTCACCGAGTTCATCAGCGGCACGAACAGTGTCTCGTCGGGCAGCACAATCGCTGTGTTGATGGCATTGTCGGGATGTGCGATGGCACCCTGGTCGATCAGTTGGTCTACCTTGCTGAACGCCCACTTGGCTTGCCCCACATGAGACGGCACCGCCACCGCCTCGACACACTTACCGTCGAGCGTGACAGGCTCCAGCGCGACCGGCATGGCAAACATCGTCGCATATTCCCTCACCATGCGGCCCGCGGGATTGTCGGTGTCATGTGCCAACTGGTCAAGCGCAATGTCCCACCAGAAGTCGGCCTTGCCACGTTGCTGCAAGGCCTTGAAAATAGCCATCTCGCTGACCGACAGTGATGAAAATCCCACCATGACGACCCGTTGTGGCAACCGATTGTCGGGCAAGAGCTTGACACAATCGACAGCATCGCGATAGATGCGTCCCACCGTGTGAAGTCGCCTGTCGGCAAGCATCTGGTGATAGATGGTGTAGATGTCATGTAGCCTCTGCCAGAGGCTGAAGTAGGCCTTGCGTACATCGCCCTCACCTTCCCTGGGCTGCCAGGGCTCACGCCAGAATCGTTCATCATTCTCGGCAGGAAGGTCAATGTTGAGCACCCGCTCAATGTCACGCTTGAGGTCGGGGGCCAGATAGTCGGTGGCAATCTGTCGCAAGTCGTGCAGATTGGCATACAGTTGCTTCACATCCACCAGATTCACATCAGCATCGTTAAAGTCATTGATAATCAGGTTGGCCCAATAGACAAAGGTATCCATCGGAGCGGCACTGTCATCCATCACCTGGCAATAGGCCTTGTACAATACAAGAATCGCCTCAAGTTGCCCCACCTGGTTATAACCTGTGATGTCGCTCAGAAAATCGGCCATAGCCACGATGCGTGGCATCATCGCCGGCCCATTAATGGCCTCGGTGAGCCGCTGCTCAAAGAATTTGCCACCCCTTCGATTGGGGAAAACAAAGCACAAATCCTCGATACCCGATGTGGTGGCATAGTATTCGGCCACCTGCTGCAAGAATGACTTCAAGTCAAATGAATGATAATTGTTAATTAAGAAATTGAGAATTGTAAATAGGATGTTAACCTAGACCTTGATGAGGATGGTGATGCGCACAGCCATGTCAAACAGGATAATCTTGGCGTTGCCGTTGCCTGCAATCTGCTCGGCGGCAAGACGGAACTGCTCGTACATGCGCTCGACATTGGCCTCGTTGATGAAGGGGGCAAACCGGGTGCTGAACTGCTGTTCCTCACGCGTGAGGTAGTTCAAGTCGGGATGATGCAGGTTGTAGATGAAGTTCTCGCGCACCTGTCGTGCCGCATAGTCGAGAAATCGACGCGACTTCTCGCGCTTCATGTCGGCCACCCGCTCGGCCCAGTTGCGCAACATGCCCAAGTTGCGCATATAGGCCAAACGCATCAACTCGACAAACGCCTGATGGAACTCATGTACCTCGCTATCCTGCTGCATGCTGTGAATGGCCTGCAACACATTGCCATCGGCCGGTGCCGCCACGGCCAGCGCGTCTTGCGTGTCGATGCCATATCGGTCGACCAGATACTGTGCTACACGCTGTGTGCCGAGCCTCCGCATCTCGATGCGTTGAGTCCTGGAGTAGATGGTACCCAGGATAGCCTTAGCATTGTCACTGACAAGGATAAACTTGCAGTCGTCGTATGGCTCCTCGATGAGTTTGAGCAGTTTGTTGGCGGCATCCTCGCGCAGTTTCTCGGGTAGCCAGATGATGCCTACCTTGTATTTGCTCGTGAACGATGACATACTCATCTTGCGCAAGATATTGGCACTCTCACGCACCAAGATTTCGGGCTGCGAGTTCTCGTTCTTGAGCAACTCCAGCCAGTGCTGATAGTCCTCGACAATGGGACAGTCGCCGAGGAACTCGCGCCAATAGGGCAAAAAGTCGTCGCAACAGGCCTCAGAGTTCTTGTCCTTGCGCCAGTAGGGAAACGAGAAGAACGTGTCGGTGTGATTGAATGTCTCGTGCTGACGGCATGCCGGGCATTGCCCACAAGGCTCCCCGTCGTGACGGTCGGTGCAGTGCAGATACTGCGCCATGACGCGAGCCAGTGCCAGTTTGGGCACACCAGGCTCACCATGTAGCAGCAATGCGTGTGGCAAGCGGTCGGCATCAATGAGGTTTCTCACCTGTTGCACAGCCTGCTCGTTGCCTATGATATCGCTAAATTTCATTATTGGTCGGTTTGTTTGTGCAAAATTAGCACTTTTGCCGCAATCCACCAAATCCATTGTTATTTTTTATTTTTGGGTATTTTTTTGCACTATCAGTGACCATTTGCCGATGTTTTCAAACTCGAGGCGACCAAATGTCAATCGAAGTCGCAAAAACGTGTCACAATGAGCACTAGCACAGGTAGAGAGGACAAAGAAAAGACCTTAAAAAGTTTGTGTAGCAAGAAAATAAGTAGTACTTTTGCCGACGAATTACCAAAGCATATAACTGACAAAACAAAAAATAACAAATGGCAGAAAAAGCAAAAGTCCAGTTCAGGCAGAGCATCGTTGTGCGCTTCTCGGGCGACAGCGGTGATGGCATGCAGTTGGCTGGCAACATTTTCTCGAATGTGAGCGCCGGACTGGGCGACCGCATCTCGACCTTCCCCGACTATCCTGCCGAGGTGCGCGCCCCGCAAGGCTCGCTCGGTGGTGTCTCGGGTTTCCAGGTTCACATTGGCCATGGCGTGCACACCCCCGGTGACGAGTGCGATGTGCTGGTGGCTATGAACCCTGCGGCTCTCAAGCAGAACGCTCAGTATCTGCGCAAGAACGGTGCCGCCATCGTCGACATCGACACCTTCACTCAGGCCGGTCTTGACAAGGCCTTGTACACCACCTCCGATCCCTATGAGGAACTGGGCTTGACCGCCCAGGTCATTGAGGCCCCCATCACCACGATGGTCAAGGAGGCCCTCAAGGACACGGGCATGGACCTGAAGGCACAACTCAAGTGCCGCAACATGTTTGCACTGGGTCTGGTGTGCTGGCTGTTCAACCGTCCCATGGAGGCTCCGCTGAAGTTCCTGAAGGCGAAGTTTGCCGACAAGCCTGCTGTCTATGAGGCCAACGAACTGGTCATCAAGGGCGGCTACAACTATGGCCACAACATCCACGCCACCGTGTCGACCTACCGCATCCAGAGCGATGACGTGCGTCCCGGCATCTACACCGATGTCACTGGCAACAAGGCTACCGCCTGGGGTCTGATCAAGGCTTCGGAGATGAGCGGTCGCCCATTGTTCCTGGGTTCTTACCCCATCACCCCCGCCACCGATATCCTGCATGAACTGGCCAAGCGCCGCGACCTGGGCGTGAAGGCTATCCAGATGGAGGACGAGATTGGCGGCATCTGCTCGGCTATTGGCGCAGCATTTGCCGGTCATCTGGCAGTCACCACCACCTCTGGTCCCGGTCTGGCCCTGAAGAGCGAGGCCCTGGGTCTGGCTGTCATGGCCGAACTTCCACTGGTGCTGGTCGATGTGCAACGCGGTGGTCCCTCGACAGGTCTGCCGACCAAGACCGAGCAGACCGACCTGCAGCAGGCCCTGTATGGCCGCAGTGGCGAGAGCCCACTGGTGGTGCTTGCCGCCGCCTCACCCACCGACTGCTTCAAGATGGCATTCCAGGCATCCCGCATCGCCATCGAGCACATGACCCCTGTCATCCTGCTGACCGACGCATTCATCGCCAACGGTTCGTCGGCATGGCGCATTCCTGACGAAGGCGAATATCCTGTCATTAAACCCAACTTTGTCCCCGATGCCGTCAAGGCAACCTGGACCCCGTTCATGCGCAATGCACTGGGCATCCGCTACTGGGCAGTCCCCGGCACCCCAGGGCTAGAACATGTGGTGGGTGGCCTGGAGAAGGATTACAACACCGGCATCTTGAGCAACGACCCCATCAACCATGCACACATGGTCGAGACACGTCGCATGAAGATTGCCAACATCGCCAACTACATCCCCGAACTCAAACTCAAGGGCGACCCCACTGCCGACACCATCATCCTGGGTTGGGGCAGCACCTACGGGCACATCCTTGACGCGGTTAACCGCCTGAACAACGAGGGCTTCAAGATTGCGATGACCCACCTGCGCTACATCAACCCGCTGCCCAAGAACACGGCCGAGTTGCTGAGCCGCTTCAAGACGGTGATTGTCGCCGAGTTGAACACAGGACAAATGGCAAGTTACCTGCAGAGCAAGGTGCCTAACCTGAACATCTGCCATAT
>Ga0310695_10006148_pt1 | contig 20124 bp, 9 predicted proteins | sample RumenRJG_04DNA_FD_203882 | JGI IMG/M metagenome (GOLD analysis project Ga0310695, IMG submission 203882) | Bovine rumen microbial communities from Lethbridge, Alberta, Canada - RJG_04 (v2) (version 2) | ecosystem: Host-associated > Mammals > Digestive system > Stomach > Rumen | place: Canada...
AAAAATGAAAATAAAGAAGAGAAATTAATTGAAAAAAATGAAAATAAAGAAGAGAAATTAATAGAAAAAAATGAAAATGAAAAAGAGAAATTAATAGAAAAAAAAGAAAATGAAAAAGAGAAATTAATTGAAAAAAATGAAAATGAAAAAGAAGAATATAATAAAGATAAAGAAATATCAATTGAAGAATTGGAAGATGAATTAATTCATTTAAAAATAGAAAGAAACAAAATTTTAGAAAAATTTCATTATTATTTTGAAAAAAATAAAAACATAAGAGAAAAAGTTAATTTACTAGAAGAAAAAATAAAAAAAATAATGGATTATGAAGTTAGATTAGAAGAAAGATTAAGATTTATAGATTATGGTATTTTTGAATTAGAAGATTCAATAAGAAGAGATCAAATACAATATTATGATTCAATAAAAAATACATTACATTTTGAAAGTTGTAAATATAAAGATATTCAAACAAAATTTAATAATGTAATAGAAGAAAATTCATGTAGAATTTGTTTAATGCCTTTTAATGACGAAGATAATGTTTCTATATTTTCATGTAATAAACATTATTATCATGAACAATGTTTAAAAGATTGGATGAAATATCTAATTATATGTCCAATATGTAGAGAAATATATTCAAATAAAAATGAAATAAATTAAAAATATTATTTATTTTTTATGAAAAATTTTTAAATTCTAAAACAAAAAAAAAATAAAAATAAATAAAAAATTATTAAATAAGATTTTTAATTAACCATAATTTAATATTTTTATCATTAGCATAAGAAACAATTAATTGATTATTACAATAAATAATTCCTTCAATACATCCATTATGAACATTTTGTATAGTTTGTATACATTCATAATTATCATATCTATAAATTCTTAAATCATGCATCCAACCACCACTAATAAAAATACCTTCTTTTTCAATTGAACAAAGTCCCCAACAAGTAGATTGATTATTAATATATTTTATAATTTTCATTTCTGATAAAGAAATAATTTTTATATTATCACCACCTATTATTATTCTATAATAATCTAATTGAATTAATGCATTTGTTCCATAACATTTTGCTTCTGGAAATGATATTATATTTTCTTTATTATTTAAATTCCATATTTTTGTTCCATCTCCGCCAGAAGAAATTAAATAATTTTTTTCATTTATTAATATTATTGATTTTATATAATCTAAATGAGTAAATATTGTTTCACATTGATAATTTTTATTTTGTTCTTTCTGCCATAATTTAATTGTTTTATCTTTTGAACATGATATTATTTTATTATTTATATAATATATACATTTATTAATTGAGTCATTATGTGCATTTGATATTTCTTCTATATTAATCCAATTATTATTTATATTTGACCAAAATTTTATATTTTTATCTGATGAACATGTTAAAAAATTATTTTGATCTTTTACACAAACATAATTTATATTTTTATTATGTGCATTTTCTATTGAGTTTAATAATTTAAAATCATTTTTACTCCAAAATTTTATTGATTTATCATAAGAAACAGAAATTAAATCTCCTGAAGGAAAATATGATATTGAAGTTATACCACTATCATGTGCAATTAATGATTTTTTAAATTCTAATGATGTTTTTATTAAAGGGATATTTTTTCTTTGTTTTTCTAATATTAATTCATTTTTTTCTTCTAAGTTTTTTATTTTTTCGTTTAGAAAATTTATTTCTTTTTTTGTATTTGATAATTCATTTTTTATTTCTACATTTTCTTTTTTCACTATTTCAATACTTTCTATTAATTTTTGTAGAATATTTGAAGAATATAATTTATTTTCTAATATAATTTCAATTGCATTAAAATTATTTAATATTATTAATTTAACATTATAAATATTTTTTTCAATTTTAAATTTTTCAGAATCAATTAAATTGGTTGAAATGATATTAAAAATTTCTTTTATTGTTAAATTATTATTATTAAATTTTTGATGTAAATCATTTATTGCAAGAATTGATTCATATAAATAAAATGAATTTTTACTGTAGAATTGAATTAATATTGATGAAAATTGAGTAACAATATTAATATTCCACAATAAATTTTCATATTCAATAGTTTTAATAAAATTTAATTCATAATTTGACATATAATTGTTTTATTTAAATTAGATATAATTTATTTTTTATTTATATTATAAAAATTTATGGAGAAAGTAAATGATATTACATATTTATTTAATTTAGAAGATATTGATATATTCTTATATAATAATATAATAATATTTAAATTAAGATATAAAGATAATAAATATATTTCAGGATATGATTTCAATAATTTAAAAAAAAAATATGATTTTTTTAATAATTGTATGAGTAGTAAACAAATTATGGATAAATTAGTTCATCTTAAAAATAATCAAGATTCCTTAAAAATATATGAGAATGATGATAATATTCAATTAAAAATAGAGAATATGAATTATAAATTAAATAAATTTGAAATATTTGATATTATACTTAAAAAATATGTTGATAAATCATTTATTGAGCCAGAATTAATAGGTATGTATTTAAAAAATGGAACTGCTCTAGTTAAAGAAAAAATAAATAATTTAGATAATTTAATGAATTCGTATAATCCAAGGAAAACAATTCAATTATATGAAAAAAAGTTTCAACAAATAGAAAAATTGAATTCAAAGATTTCAAAAATTGAAAAAAAAATTTTTAATATATATGAGAATAAAACTTATAGTAATTTTAAAGCAATATATTCATTTCAACCATATAATGATAATGAAACAATAAAATCAATTGATATATTTCCAAATGGAAATTATATTACAAATTCAATTTTTGGACATATAAAAATTTGGAATGAAAAAAATGAATTAATTCAAGAAATACATAATAAAGACAGTGAAAAAGGAAGAATAATAATAAAAAATAATAATTTTTTTATTCAAATAGGTTTAGGATTTGAAAATTATATAAGAAATAAAAAAACAAATAAATGGGAACTTCAAACAATAAAATATATTTTTTTAAATAAAAATGAAAAAACAGATTTCAAAATTAGGAATTTATATTTAAAAAATATTGTTTTTTGTAAAAATAAAATAATATGTTATTTTAAGAATGATTTACCATTAATTCAAATTTATGAAATACTTTTTAATTATTCATATCAATTAATAAATACAATTATATTACCTTTTGAAAAAAATGAATCAATAGGTGGAATTGAATTTATTAATGAAAGTTTAACATTAATTATTGCAACTTCAAAATCAGTTTATTTATTAAATTTTATTACTTTTGAAATTAAAAAAAAATATATTAATTCTGTTAGATGTTATATTGATAATGGCATATGTAAATTAGATGAAAATAGAATTATATTTCATAATGGAAATAAAAATGTATTAAAAATACTCAATTTAACAAATGATGAATTTATAGAAATAAAAATTTCTTCAATTTGTTGGAGTCTATTTTTATTTAAAGAAAAAGAGCTTTTTTTATGTGGTTTAAATAATGGGAAATTAAATGTTTTTAAAACTTATGATTATACATTATATTGTATTATAGATTTAAAACTAAATTATATTAATGGGTTTTTACAATTAGTAAAACAAAAAGATATATTTATATGTTATTCTGATTTATATCTTAATTTTATTAAATATAATAAAAAAGAGATTCATGAATATTATTAATATATATTTAATTATTTTAATTAAATAATGGAAAATATAAAGAATTTAAATGAAGGGAATATTAATAATATGTTTCAATTGTTATTTGATAAAATATCCTTTTTAGAAAATGAAAATAAATCAATTAAACAAGAAATGAAAACATTACAAAAAGTAAGTAAATTACAAATAAAATCATTAAATGAAAAAATTACACAATTACAATCAGAAATAAGAAATTTAAATCATTTAAATAATATAAAATTAGAAAAAAGATTAATTCAAAATGAACAAATAAAAAAAATAAACATAAAAGAATTAAAAACAATAAAAGAACATGATAACTGGATATCTTATATAAATATATTCCCAAATAAAAATTTTATATCAGTATCAATGGATAAATCAATATGTATTTTTAATAAAGATGGAAAATTAATAAATAAAATTTTAAATGCACATGATGATTATATTACATATATAACTATAAATCCAATAAATAATAATTTTATAACATGTTCATATGATAATAATATAAAAATTTGGTCATATATAAATAATGAATATAAAAATATAAATATAATTTTTAATGCTCATGAAAAAAAAATATGGAAAATATTATATTATAATATTGAAAAAGAAAGTATAATTTCATGTTCAGAAGATTGTTTAATTAAAATATGGGAAAAAAATAATAATAAATATCAATGTGTTACAATTTTAAATCATAATGGAACATTAAAAAGTATTTTATTATTAAAAGAAGAAAAATATATTATTTCAGCTGGAAATGATGGAACAATATTTTGGAATATGGAATATTATACAATAGAAAAAAATATTAAACAAGCTCTTTGTTATATGACAAATGCTTTAAAAAGAATTGGAAATGATAATATTATTGTAAGTGGAGGTATTTATTATAAATTAAGAGTTATTAATATTCATCAAAAAATTATTATAAGAGAAATTGATAATATTTTTCAATGTTATGATATTTGTGAAATTCCTTTTTTTAGATTATTTTTTGTTTGTGGTAGTTCTAAAAATATTAAAATTTATAGAGAAGATAATTTTGAATCTGTTCAAATTATCACAAATGCACATAATAATTTTATTAATGGATTTTTATTTTTAGATAATGATATTTTTTTAACATATTCATATCAAACTATTAAAATTTGGAAATTAGAAATTAATTAAATAAAATATTTATTTTTATAAAAAAAAATAAAAAGTAGACTTTATAAATTTTAATTCACTATTTTTTAATTGTTTTTTCAATAATATCTAATCATAAATTTAATGAGTGAAAATAATACAGGAGATGAAAATCATATTATTTATGAAAATCAAATAAATCTAGAACCAAACTTTAATAGTAGAATTGAAGAAAATGTAACAAGAGAAAATATAAATCGAGAATCAATAGGTCGTTTCAGAACTTTGTTTATATTTATTGGTATTATTATTATTCTTGCTATTACTATTATTATTATATTACTAACATTAAAAAAAGACAATAATAAAACAAATGAAAAAATTAAACAAGAACAAAATTTAGAAGAAAATATAGAAGAAGATAATTCAAAAGAAGAAGATGTTTTCAAAGAAGAAGATATTTCAAAAGAAGAAGATGATTCAAAAGAAGAAATTTCAAAAGAAGAAGAATTATTAAAAGAAGAAGAAGAATTATTAAAAGAAGAAGAATTATTAAAAGAAGAAGAATTATTAAAAGAAGAAGAAGAATTATTAAAAGAAGAAGAAGAATTATTAAAAGAAGAAGAAGAATTATTAAAAGAAGAAGAAGATATTACTTTTGAAGAATATGCAAAATCTGGTTCAGGAGAACCATTAATAACTCGTTTAAATCAAAAATTAAATCAAGTATCTGAATATCAAGAAATAATATCATCTTTTACTACTTTAATTTTTGATGATTCAATAAATTTAAGAAGAGTAAAAGAAAAAAAAAAACAAACAATTTTAAATTATACCTTAAATATTTATAATGAAGAAACTCTTTCAGATAATTCAATTTTATATTCTGCATATTTATTAATTAAAAATAAAATTTCAAAAGAAAATGATGAAGAAGAATTTAATGAAGGAGGAAAAGATATTTTTTCAAATAAAAGATTATTAAATGAAGAAAATGAAAATGATACAATTCCATTAATTAAATTTAAATATTTTGAAAATGGTACAATTTATAATATTCAAAAACCTAAAAATATTAATATTTATTTATATGCTAATTTAAATAATTTTATTGATAAAATTATACCTCAAATTTCAAAAGATTTATTTTCAAATGGTAAAAGAAATTTACAAGAAAATAATGAAATAAATAGAGAATATTCAAAGGATAAAAATAATAAAAAAATAATTTTAAATGAAAATAAAAAAAATTCATTAAAATTTAATTCAAATTACATTGATGGAAGTTCATTTATTTCAAATAAAACAATTTTAATAAATGAAGAAGGTTTTATTCAATCAGTATATATGAATAGTACATCTTTAATAAGTGGTAATGGAAATTTTGATGTTGAAGAATATGAAGAAAGTTCTTTAAATCAAAATGATTTTCAAGGTGATGATAATCAAAATGGAAATTTTATTAATTTCCCAATTAAATCTATTTCAATTATTACTGAGTCAAATACTAATTTACTTGAAAATAATATTAATTCAACTGTTTCTGAATATATTGAAAATTATATTAAAGATTTGAATTTTGAAATTGTTTCTTCTTTTGAAAATAATAATACTTTAAATAATAGAAGACAATTAAATAATTACAATTTAAATAATAATAATAATTATAAGAGAAAATTATCAATTGATAATTTTAATCAACCAATTCATTTTGCTTATCCTATTTTTAAATCAAATATTATAGGTATAAAAATTGGAATGTATGCAACATTACATTTTTATCCTTCAATAGGTGTAACTTCTTTAGAAATTAAATATAAAGTTGATAATACAGAAAAATTATTAGTAAATTATAAAGAAATTACTCAATTAGGTGAAGCATTAAATATATATAGTGAAATTGTAGAAAAAATATCAACAAATATTAATATTGCTGCAAATAGAATTAAAACTTTATTTAATACTAAAAGAGATAATGTATGGAAAACTAATTTAATAAATGAATTATTAAATATTTCAAAATATTTATTATCTGTTAATGATGTTACTAATATTTTTAGTGAACCATTAAATACATTAATAAATGATATTAAAATTAGTTCTAAAACAACATTTGATAAAGTTTTTGATGAAATAAGTAAATGTGAAAATAATTTATTGTCCTTTGAAGAAAGTGTTAATAATGAAAATGAAGATAATTTAAAAAATATTATTTCTTCTATTAATGAATCACTTAAATCAACATCAACAATTAATCAAGAAGAACTTATTCAATTTCATGAATATGTAATTGAATTAATGGATTCAATTATAGAGATAAATGATTATAGTGCAGATATTGTTAATTATTATGATTTGATGAATTTTTTAAATGATAATCAAAAAATTTATAATATTTTTGAAGAAAAATATTCTGAAATAAATGAAGATACAAGTTTAAAGTTATATTCTAATAAATTATTTAAAAGTAAAATAGAAAATTTAATTATTCAAGATGAATTTATTGCAAAAAGATTACAAAATAATAAAACTTTAATTGAAGCGATAAATGATGATTCAAAAAGGAATGAAAAAATTAAATCATTAAATAATATAAGAGGAAAAGTTTTAGATATTATAAATGTTTTAAATAATAAAATAGATAATATTTATTCAAATTATAATACAAATGGAATTGCTAATCTATATTTAGAACCTATTAATGGAATGAAAAATGAATTTATTGAAAAAAAAAATAGTTTAGATTTACATTTGAAAGAAATGATAGAAGGTTTAAATAACAGTTTAAATTATATAAAAGATTTAAATATTTTATTTCAAATTGATTATAAAGTTTCATTATCAAGAAATACAAATTTATATAATATGATTATATCACCTATTAATAATATTAAAGGAATTTTTATTTCTACTGATAAATTAATTAATATTAGTAATTCTGTTGATGAAATAATTAATGAAATTAAAATAAATGAAGAAAGTGGATTTTTAAATATTCCTGAATTAATATATCAATTAAAACAAGAATTTAATAAAAATAAATTAGAATATTTAGAAGATAATTTAGTGAAAAGAATTTATGGATTCTATAATATTAGTTCATTACAAACATATATTCTAGAATATTATAATCAAATTAAAACTATTTTTAATGAATATGATTTAATATTTTATCAACAGAATTTTATGCAACATTTGGATGATTATTTTATAAATCCAAATATACTTTTTAAAAAATTAAATCAATCATTAATAAATCAACAAGCATATAATACGAATATTTCCCATTTAATTACAGAAAGTTTAAAAAATAAAATAAATAATAAAATAATTGAATCATATAATTTATATTCAAATATTATACAATCATATCTAGAAAATATTAAAACTTTAATATTAAATAAAGAATATACAGGCGATTCATTAAATAGAATAAATTTAATTTTTACTACTTTTGATGATATAATAGAGAATATTAAACAAAGTAATAAAACATATCTTGATAATTCAAATCAAAATAATATTATGGGAATTCAAAACAATGAAGATCCATTCAATATAAATGAAAATATAACAAAATATGAAAATGAAATGATTCAAATTTTAAATGATGTTATTGAAAATGTTAATAATAAATATATAGAAAAAACTTTAAAAGATAATCAAGGATCGTTAGATGGATTTAGTTTAAGGAATTTTTATTATGTAACAGTTTTAGAGATTATTTCACAATTTAAAAATATTATTTCATATAGTAAAAATTCAAATAATTTCAATTTAAAAGTAAATGAATATATTGAATTATTTAAAAATAATACTGATTACAGAAAAAATTATATTATCAATGAAATTTATTCTTCATTAAATGATTTTAATAATGAAGAAAAAGAATTTATAAATCCTACAATTAATTTAATTAAAAGTAATATTTCAGAAAGTATAGAAAAAAATATAAATCAAGGATTAATTGAATCAAAATTAAAAATTCTTTCATTAAATACTTTTAAAACTCCTAGTATACCAAATATAATTGAAAAATCAAAAATTATAAATAATTTTAGTAAATTCTTAGAAACTTATACTAATAAAAAAATATTTGTTGATAGATTATTACTTCAAAAAAGTTTTGATAATTTACTTTATGAAATAAATGAAACTATTTCCAAAAATTTAAATTTAATAAATAATTTATCATTAAATTCTAAAATAGTAAATGATGTTTCTTTGTATTATTCAGATATTATTGAAGAAATAAATACAATTTTTATTAATGAATATCAATTATTATGTTCATATTATCCTAATTATGAATTATTAGATTTATCATTTAATATATGTGATATTATAAAAGAGGTTAAATCTCAAAAAATTGATGAATTAAAAATAAATATATTAATAATTACAAGATCTATTTTTAATTCAGGATTTGAAGAACTTAAAAATAAAATAAAAGAACTCTTAAAAGAAATAAACGAAAACTTTTTGGATGAAATTAAAACTGAATATGAAAATATATTTAATGTATTGACTTCAAAATCTGAGTCTGATGAAGATGATGATGTTATAACAATAAATTCTTTATCTGATAATTTAATTTCTTCACTTAAAGAAATAGGTGAAAAATACTTAAATAATTCAATAGATGCATTTAATAATAATAAAATAAATAATTTGATAACTGAAAATAAAAATAAAAATATTGAAGTTTTAAATAATTCCATAATATCATTTCCAGAATTAATAGAAAAAATTAATTCTGCTTCAAAAACATTATCAAAATTATGTGAAGAAAGATTTGAAAAAGAACAAATTTTATTTTCAGAAAGAATAGAAAAAATAATAGAATCAGCATATAATGTTACAATATCTGATTTTACTTCAGTTTATGGTCATAGTTTTTTAAGTGAAATATTTGAAGAAATTTTAAATTTTAAAATTAAATTAAATTTAAATCATATTCAAATTTTAATTGAAAATTATAATGAATTGATGATAAGTACTTTATCAAATATTACAATTCTTTCAGATATTCTTTTAATATCAACATCTAATATTTATGATGAAGTTAAAAATGAAATTTCTAATAATTTACAAAATGATATAAGTAATACTTTAATAAATTTAATTAATGATTTTAAATCTCAATCAAGAGAAGAAATAACTAATTTATTTGTTGATAATACTATTAAAGTAATAAATAATGAAAATTTAACAAATTCATTTTCTAAAAATATTATTAATTTAATACCAAAAGAATTTACTAAATCATTTATTGAAAATTTAAATAAAGTTTATGATTTATTTATTGATAATAGTGATTTAGGGAATTTCCTAAATTTAACATCATATCAATTAACACAAACAAAAAATTATATAGATTCTTATTTCTCTGAAGAAAAAATTAAAATTACAGAACTTTTAGCAAATATGACTAAAGCATTATCAAGTAAAACAAAAATATATACCAAATTAAAAAGTTATGAAGAAAATTTTAATAATATTATACCTAAAAATTTTGCTTATTCAATTCCAGAAACTATAAAAGATAATATGATAAATTTTATTGAAAAAATAATAAATTTAATTTCTCCAATTAATAAAGAATATGATGAAAATGATTTAAATATTAAAAATAACTTAAAAGAAAAAATAAATTCTTTTGATAATTATGTAACAGAAGTTATAACTAAATTAAATTCAGATGAAATAATTTTAAATACAACAAATTCATTCAACAATATAAAAAATATAGGAGAAGAAATTAAAACTTTTTTCAAAAATAATTTAACAGAAAATATAGAAAATGGTTTAAAGGAAATTAATATGACTTTACCAAGTAAAAAAGAATTAGAAGAAAAATATAAATTAAGAAATCTTAAAGAATTTGAAATAAAAGATATATTAACAAATATAAAAGAAATATATTCATCTCTTAATAATATAACTGAAGAATCAATAAAATTAGAAGAATTTTCTCAATTTTCAAAAATTAATTCAAATTTTGAAAAACAATTTAGTAATACACTTCAACATATTACAACTCCTGTAAATAATGCTTTAGAAACTTTAATAGATTATTTATCAATTGAGCAATATTCAGATTTTAAAAATAATATATTAAATCAATCAAAAGAAATAAAAGAAATAATCCAAAAATTTTTTGATTCAGAAAGCACAATTACTTATAATTGTTTAATATTTATTAAAAATGGATTTCTTTTACTTTATAATGATATTTACACACAAATTAAAGAAAAAACAGATAATTATTTAACAAAATATATAGATGAAATTTTCAATAAAATAACAAGAGTTAACACAAATTCAAATATAATAATAGGAAAAGAAAATATTACTTTAGGTTCATTTTCACAAGATATTTTTGGTGAATTAATTCAATTTTCATCAACTGTACCATATTATGAATATTCATATGGATTTAAATTTAAATATTCTGATTATCAATTATATACTGAATTAACTGCATATGGTTCAAGTAATATTGATGTTTATTTTGAATTTGGTGATTCTAGAGCTAAATTAAGTGGTAATGTAGGAGCTGGAATTATGGGTTTACAAATAAATGATTTTTTAATTGATAATTCTGTTTTAATTAATGCTTTACAATATGTTAATAGAACATCTTATATTAAATCCTTTGGTAAAAAGGAAAAAAATTTATGGAATGATATTATTGAAGAATATACAAATGAAGCAACATATTTAAATGCAATTAAATATTATGAATAATAATTAAAATATATTAATTTTTACTATAAAAACTTATAAATTTTATTTTATATAATCAAAAATAATTAAAAAACAAAACCTCATAAAAAAATAAAAAAAAAATATAAAAATATTTATTGATAATCACTTAAAGCCTTAACAAAATTATCTTTTTGATACAATTCTTTTCTCCATTTTCCTTGATTACTATGATAATACATACAATATCCATCTCTTAAATTTTGATACCAACTTCCATCATAAATATCTCCATTATCATAAAACATTTTTCCATTTCCTTCAATATTATCATTTCTAAACTCACCTTCATATCTATTTTGACTATCCCAATAATAAACACCAAATCCATCCCTAATATCATTTTTCCAATCACCTTCATATTTAGCACCACCATAATAAGACATTATTCCTTTACCATGTTTTAATCCATTTTTCCAATAACCTTCATAAATATTTCTATCAACATATATTTTTTTTCCATAACCATTGATTGTACCATTATGAAATTCACCTTCATATACATTACCACTATTCCATGTTAATTGACCTTTACCTTCATATCTTCCATTTTGAAAATTTCCTATATATTTATTACCATTTGCAAAAAAATATTTTCCTTCACCTTCCATTAAACCATTTCTCCAATATCCATCATATTTGTCACCGTTAGGAAATGTGTATGGTTTATAACCTTCAAATTTTCCTTGTTGCATTTTTTTTAAGTTTTAATTTTTTTTATTATAATATTTTTTTATTTGTTTTAGGTATGGTATAAAAATATATTAATTAATGCTTAGTTTATTTTAATGTTAGAAGTTAACAATTATTTGTATTGTTGAATCAACATTACCATATGCATTTATACCTTTTGATAAATCTATTAAATAAAAAATAAAATATTTTGAATTATTTTCACAAGATGATAATTGTATTAAATCATTATTAGAATATTTATAGTAATTTATTTTATTAATATTATTTTCAAAAACTGAAGCAATAACAATACCATAATTATTTTTAGTAATTGAATAAACCAATTTTGGACCTTTAATACTTTTTATAATTTTAAAATTATTAATATCAATTAAATAAAAAGCTATATCTAAACTTCCTCCATAACATAAAATATCATTATTTAACATACATATATTTTGTCCTATCCAAATATTAATATTAGGAATTTTTCCTATAGATAAACATTTGTCATTATAAAATTCTAATTTTTGTTTTTCTTGAATTGATATTAAAAATTTTTTATTATTTATTTTGAAAACATTAAATTTATGAAAATTATGATTATTGAATGATATTGAGTTACTATATTCATATTTTTCATTATTTTTTTCCCAAATTTGAATTTCATTATTTGATGTAAAAGATAAAAAAATTTGATTTAATTCTATAATTTTTTGAATTGATAATAAATCTGATTCAAAAGATTGAATAATTTCATAAGTATCATTTCCAATTGAAATTATTTCCATTGATTTATCATTATAACAAATGATAATATTATCATTTTTTAATTGAGTAAAATAATTTATATTTTTTTTAGTTTGAAAATTTTGAGTTTCAAAATTATTTGATTGAACAATGGTTAAAATTGCACTATTTTCACAACAAAATCCTAAATTTCCATGATTTAATAATTCAATTTGTTTTATTATTCCTTTTGTTTTTATATTTTTAATTCTTTTATTTGAATTATTTAATAATTCAAATAAATCTTTGGTTTTTTTTAATATATAATTAATTTTAGAATGTCTATCATAAACTTTTTGATAAAATTTTTCTAAATTTTTTCCTATATGATAGTTATGTTTGTGTTTTTTTGTATGATCATCATAAATATTATATAATTGTTTTAAAAAATTAAATTGCATATCATATAAATTATAAAGTTGATTTAATTTATTATTTAATCTTTCAATTATATTTTTTAATTCATCTAATTTTTTTTTGTTTTCATTGAGTTGCTTTTGTATATTTATTATAAGTTCTTCAGGAAGGTTTTTTATTTTATAAATATTATGATTATTATGTTCACATAAATTACATATATTTTTTTTACAATTTTCACAAAAGAAATTAAATTTTTGTTTATGTTCAAAACAAATAAAACTAAAATCCAAATTGTTAATAATATCATTTTTATGTATATCATGTTTTACCTTACAATCTGCACATAAAAATCTTTTACATTCTATACAATAAAAATTTGATGTTTTTCCACAAAAATTACATTTTTTTATATTATTGAAAATATTTTTATTTTCTTTAATATAATCTGATAATGTGAATTCCATTAATTTTGAACATTCACATTTTAAAGTAAGAGATACTTTATCATTGAATAATAAAGGTGATAAATAAGGAATTTTATAACAAGGACAACGTGTTATAAAATCATCAAAATAATTATCTGAAGGTGGTGGACAATTAATTTCCATATTCTTATTAATTTATTTACAATATATTTAAATACATAAATAAAATAAAAAATTATTCCCTTTTTTTCATTATAAATATTTTATTTTTAATCTCATATATTTTTTATTTTAAAGGTTTAATCATTTTTAAAAACAAAATTAATATTAATTTTGTAATTTCAAACCTTTTACCTTTTAATCATTTATTTAAAATTAAAAATAAAACTTAATAAAAAATATCCATTTTTACCTTTATTTAATAAATTTAAAAAAAAATAAATTAAATTTAAAAAAAAAAATGAAATCAAAATACATAACAACATCCCAATCAAAATCATCATATATAGAAACCGAAAATGGAGAAAAAGACTTTAATCCAAATAACATACCAAGATGTCCATTTTGTAATATAATATGTTCAATAAATTTATCATATGAAAAAGGAATATCAATAATAGAATATGAATGTGAAGGAGGACATAAAGGAAAAGAAACATTAACATCTTTTTTAAAAAAAAGTAGAAAACATTCAATTTTTAAAGAAGAATGTAGTGAATGTAATATAAATCAAAATGATAATATTTCATTTTTTATTTGTTCACAATGTAAATGTTTTATTTGTGAAAAATGTGTTTGTCATCATAATGATGGTATTAATCATATTCCTTTTATTATTTCTAAATTTGATTCTATTTGTTGTGAACATTCTAATTTATATTCTTATTATTGTAATAATTGTAAAATGAATTTATGTGTTTTTTGTAAAGATGAACATGATTCTCATTTTTTAATTCAATTGAATAAATTAAAAATATCATTTGATGAAAAAAAAGATATTTTAAAAAATATTTCTGAAGTTGAAATAATGGTTAAAAATATTGAAGAATTAAAAAATGAATTTATTAAATGTCTTTCTGTATTTCAAGATTCGAATTTAATTGAAATTAAATTTTTAAAATATTTATATGATACATATGAATTTAGTGAAATGAGAAATAATATGAATTATAATATATATAATAATTTAAAATCATTTAATGATAAATTTAAATTAACAAGATTAAAAACATTTGATCAAGTACATAATAAATTATTAGAAAATGTTTCATTATTAAAAGACATTCAACAAGGTTGTATTAAAACAATAAATGATAATGTTGAATGGATTTCTCATTTAGAACTTTTAAAAGATGGAAGAATTGCATCATCCTCTGGAGATGGATCAATTAAAATATATAATAATGATAATTCTTATAATCTTCAATTAATTATTAATGAACATAAAGAAGCAATTAATTATTTTACTCAATTAGAAAATGAAAAAATTATTTCTTGTTCTTCAGATAAAACAATTAATATTATTAAATTAAATGAATCTAATTCATATACTTTAGAACAAACTTTAACTGAACATAATAGTAGTGTTTATAAAATTTTATCTCCTGATGAAGAATTTTTAATTTCTTTAAGTAAAGGTGGTGAAATGAAATTTTGGTTAACAAGTGAAACTGGTGGTAATTTTTATTGTGATAGAACTATAACTTTTCAATCACAAAATTCAAATTGTGATGGTTTAATTTTAAATCAAAATGAATTTGTTACTTTATCTTTAAAAGATAAGATATTAAATTTTTATAATATTGGTGATAGTGGTGATGATGGTGATAAAATTACTAGTATTGATAATATTGATTGTATTGGATGGGATATTTTATGTTTATTAGATAATAATAATTTATTATGTGTTGGTGGAGAAAGTCAATTTTATATTATTGAAATTAGTACACATAGTATTATTAAAAATATTAATGTTGAAAAAAATATTTATTCTATTGTTTCTGATGGAAATAATATTATTTATGCTGGTGTTAAAGATAATGAAGAATATTATTCAATTTATAAATATTCTTTTGATAAAGAAAATTTGAGCTTTAATTATTTAAATTCAAAAGAAAAAGCTCATTCCGAAAGTATTGTAACTTTATTAATCTTACCAAATTTATCACTTGCTTCAGGAAGTGATGATAATACTATAAAAATATGGATTTAAAAATAATTAAAAAAATAATTATAATATCTAAATTTATAAAATAAAAGATTTCAATTATATTAATTAAATAAAAAAATAATATAATGAATTTAATGTCACTATTATCAATTTTTTTCAATATATTTTTTTTCAAATCTTCAAATTTAATGGAATCAAAAAAACAAAAGAATGAAGAAGGAATAAAAGAAATTCTCTCTCTATTCACATCCTTACATCAAGAAAAAGTTCAAATAAAGAGAATAAAAGCATATGACTGGAGAAATCCTTATGATCATATACTCCTAGGTTCCCTAACTCCATATTTATTTGAATCATTAGAAATCCATGAAAACATAGTACCAGAAGGACATGAAAACCGTCCAGGAACAATAAAAGAAAAAAAATACATATGTGTCCATGATACAGGAGATGGAGCATTCAATGCTCATCAATGGAGTAAAATAGTTCATGATGGTAAATTTCCAGGAGGAGGAATATATGAAAATTCATTCCAATATGTAGTTGGGAATGATGGTATATGGCATAATATTCCTGATAATGAAGTTGCTTATCATGCAGGTGATGGTGTAGATTATGATTATGAAGAAATACCTTCTTGTGTTTTTGGTAATGAGAAACATCCTATTATTACTATTAGTAATGATGGTTATTATGAAATTAATGGAAATAAAAGTTGTGTTAAATGTCCTTTAAATGATAAAGGAGAAATTCCTATTAATAGTGATATTAATGAACATGGTGTTAGATGTGTTGTTAAGGATGGACAATATTATTTAGGTTTAACTTGGTGGTCTAACACTCATAAAAAAATTGGTAATAGAGGAGGGAATGTTAATTCTATTGGAATTGAAAGTTGTTTAAATAAGGGAAGTGATATTTTTTTGACTTGGATGAAATTAGCTAAATTAGTTGCTTATTTAATGGATAAAAATAAATTTAGTATTGATGATGTTGTTTCTCATCATTTTTTTAGTGGAAAAAATTGCCCTAAAACTATTAAAGACAATGGTTTTTGGAAATATTTTCTTGATACTATGGTAATGACTGAATATAAATTATTGAAATATATTAATGATGGTTATACAATTTCTATTGAATCTAAAAATAAAGATTTAATTGATGAAAATGGAAAAGTTATTAAAAGACCAGAACATTCTACTGAAGTTGAATATAATATTATTGTTATTAAAGAAGATATGATTGATTTTAAGACCTTTAAATCTATAATTCCTGGTGAAGATGAAGATATAGAAACTATTGATGGATTTTATAATTAAAAACATTATTTTATATTATTAAAAAAAAAATTGTTTTTATATAATTTATTATTATTAATTTCGTTTTTAATATTAAATTTCAATTTCCATATTCACTTTTTCTTTATGTTGTAAGTATTGGATTATACCATTTGCTTTTTCAGATACATTTTCATCAAATGTATTATATAATTTTTCAATTTTAATATTAATTTCAAATTGATTAAGATTAAATATAATATTTTTTTCTAATTCTCCTCCAAAATTTTTAGAAATGCTTAAAATTTCCATTATTAAATTTAATGTTTCTTCAATAATTTTTGGATTATCATTATTTTCAATTTGAATATTTATAAATTCCCAAACATTTTTATCATTTAAATAAAAATTACATAAATCTATATTATTAAATTCTAAAATTAACTTTATAATTGTTAAAATATCAATAATTTTCTCATTATTAAATTTATAATTCCTTTCAATTATTAGATTTTTTGTTTTAGGTAATAAAAAAATTGGTAAAAACATTTCAAATTTACTATCAGCCAAACTACATAATAGCATTAATAAAGGAATAGCAATCATATCTTGTAATTGATGATAATCATAAACAAGTTCAATAATTTTAATAATTTTATCAACTTTTTCTTTATTAAAAATAATTGGAAAAGCTTCATTAAATCTATTAGCAAAAGAACCAATTAAAGTAGATAATAAATGAATAGCTAAATGTTGAAATAAAATAATATCAGTTTCACTATCATATTCTTTTATTAATTCTTCTTTATTTTTAGTATAAATTTTACTATCATAAAAATTAAAAATAACATCAACAAAATATGAAGCAATTTCAAAAAGTTCATTTTTCTTATCTTTAAATTTTTCAAAAATATCAAGTTTAAAAAACCCAGTCATGACTTTAATTCCTAAAATACAAAAATAAACTTCATCAAAAGACATATTAATTTCATTAATAACATTTCTATATAAAATAGATAATTTTTCCCCAGAAATTAATAAACCTTCCTTACTACCAATATTAATTAAATAAATATTATAATAAGTTTGTGGTTTAACAGTTTTAACATTTCTATTATGAAAATTTTTATCAACAGCTAAACTAAATAATCTTTCACATAATCCAATTTCAATTTCTCTAACTGCTTTATAAGTAATACATGAATTAACCATATATAACATTTGAGCAATACAATCATCATCATTTACATTTAAAGTTTTATCAAAAATATTTAAAATTTTATAATAACAAAAATCAAGAACGTCATTTGAATAATAACAAAATTCATTTAAATTTTTTAATATAATATATAGAATTTTAATATTATTTGTTTTTATTAATGTATTATATTGATTTGGAATAAAATTTTTATCTATTATACATTCTTCTACAAATCTTGCTGCATTTGTTTTATATCTCCAATTTTTTACTGGGTTTTCTTTATCTTTTTTTTTTGCTATTTTTAAATGTTGAGATGCATCTCTTGCTTTAATAAATTCTTCATTTTCTTCTTGGTCAAAAAAACGTTTTGAATCTATATCTTTTTGCATATTTTGTTTTCTTATTGAATTTTCTTTTTCGATATTTTCAAATAAACGTTCTTTTATTGATTTACTTGAAATGTTTTTGGTTTTTCTGAGATTCATTTTTTTTTTTTTTGTTTAATATTTTTTAATTTTTTATTTAAATATAAGATGAAAATTTTTAAATAATTATAATTTGATTTTTGATGTGTTTTAATAATAAAAGTTTTATTAATAAATTTTTACAAATACTTTTTTTTCTAATATATATTTTTTATATACCTTTATTTTATTGAAATTATTAAAAAAATATAAAATAAAAAGATTTTAAATAAAAATTTCATAATTTCTTGAATTAACAAACAAAAAAAAAGAAAAATATCTTTTTAAAACTTTATATCATTAATATTAAAATTAAACATTAAAAAAATGGAAGATGAGATAAAAGAAAAAGAAACATCTGGTTTAGCACCTATTGGCCAATACCCACATTTAAATGCTCAAATTAATGAACAATATTCAAAAGAAATAGAAGAAATAGAAACACAAAGTAATACAAGAAATTCTATAACAAATTTAAAAACAAATACTGATGGAATTACTGAATATAAAGATTCATCTAAATGTAAAAAATGGATATTATCTATATTAGGAATATTAGTTGTTATTTTTATTCCTATTTATTTATGTTATAAAACATTAAACAAAAAACCAAATGATGATCCTGAAGCAGCTCCTCCTGGTAATGCTCCTTTTGAATTATCATCAATTTTTAATTTCAAATATGATTCTAATAAAAAAAATACTATAATTTTTTCTGATAATTTTATTGAATTTTTTAATATTGATTCTCCTTATTTAAATTATTCTCAAAATTCTAGTTGTGATTTTTCTCTATTAAATTATACATTAGAAGATGTAAATTATGGATATGCATATATACAAAATATTATTCTTAATGATGATCTTGGAGATAAGAGTAAAGAAAAGTTTAATATTAGTTCAGATTACAAAAAAATCCCAATTGTACATTTTATAAATGATAAATATGGGAATATCAAAATAATTTCATATAATAAAAATATGAATATAAAATATTTAAATATTATTAATAATTTTTTATCAAATATATCTAATTCTATTGAAAATAAAACAGAAGAAGATTTAGAATTATATAATCCAATTAAATCAAAAGAATTTGAATTAGATAATTATGAAAGAGTAGGAATGATAAAAGAC
>Ga0310695_10006149_pt1 | contig 20121 bp, 15 predicted proteins | sample RumenRJG_04DNA_FD_203882 | JGI IMG/M metagenome (GOLD analysis project Ga0310695, IMG submission 203882) | Bovine rumen microbial communities from Lethbridge, Alberta, Canada - RJG_04 (v2) (version 2) | ecosystem: Host-associated > Mammals > Digestive system > Stomach > Rumen | place: Canada...
TCGAGAGTTCGAATCTCTTCTTCTCCACCATCCTTTCCGGAGGCTACGTGGGACTGTAGCTCAACTGGACAGAGCGACGGTTTCCTAAACCGTAGGTTCCGGGTTCGATTCCCGGCAGTCCCACCAAGACGCCGGTTTTAAAATACCCCCCTTGCGCTCGTGTCTGACATTTGGTATACTATCTCTCCGTCGCACCTGTGGTGAAATTGGCACACACGCTAGATTCAGGTTCTAGTGCCGCAAGGCTTGTGGGTTCAAGTCCCACCAGGTGCACCAAGAAGCTGGCCCCTTCGTCTATCGGCTAGGACATCTGGTTCTCATCCAGGTAAGAGGAGTTCGACTCTCCTAGGGGCTGCCAAACAAAACTGGAAGCAAGGCCTGCGGTAACAGTGAAGAAAGCGGCGAAATTCCTGATCAAGACGGTGAAGTGGGTCTTCATCGTCTTTTGTGTCTTTATCGGGAGTCTCTTTTTTCGCGAGCAGCGAATTCCTGCCGACTGGGTCGTCTCAGCCGTAAGCTCGCACGTGCCGTCGAACATCGTGTTCAAGTGTGATTCTGTTTCGTTTGGCTTTCGCCGTGGTGCAAGGATGCGTGGCGTTAGGCTCTACGACCGCGAACGTGCCGACCCCGTTCGGGTCGTCGTGAGCGCAGACAGCGTATCTGTTGACTTTTTCCTTCGTCGTGTCCGCATCGTGGGGCTAAAGATTCCCCGTCTGCACGACGGCTACTATCTACCCGGGAACATTGAGCGCAACGAGCGTTTGGATGTGGAGATTCCCGACGTGCCGTCGTTTTCGCTAATGCTCGTCAGGCCCGACGTGCTTGGCATTGCGCCCGAGAGGGTCGTCGCGACGGTGAGGCCGAATCCAAGGCGGATTGAGTTCGACGACATTTGCGTCTCTTGGCCCGACATAGACCGCTCCATGTCGGTAAACGGCTCGGCCTGTATCGATTTCGACGAGCAGCGCTTTCGCGCCGTTGCGCGCGGCGAGGCCCGCCAGTCGCACATAAGGCCGCTCTTGGTCACGCTCGACGTGCCTGTCGCGGTCAGCTACATGGACGCGTTCACATGCGTTACGGAGCCAGTGCCGGTGTCGGCGTCGTGGGATGTCAATCTCGTCAACAACGACTTTCGCATGCATCTCGACTTGCATCCGACGCTCGGTCGCTACAACGGCGTTCCGATGCGCCGAGTCGACGGCGAGCTGGGTCTTTCGGTCTGCACTCGCGGCACGAATCTCAACTGCGTGACGACGATAGGGCCGCTTTCGGCGCTTGACCCCAAGGGCCGCACTCTCGACGGCCGGCTTGCCGTAGTGGTTACTAACGATGTGACGCGACTTGAGTTCGACGCGAAATCTGGGCTTGCGCTCAAGGATGTTCTCTCCATTGCCGACTGCCTTAACGACGGGACGCTCGACTGCGTATCTTGCGAGACGCCTCCGGAGGTCACCGTCTCGGGAACTCTCATGCCGGATCCAGCGAAACAGGCCGAGAACAACATTCACGGCACGGTCTCGTTCGCACGGGGCGTGTTTTTAGAGTCTCCTGTCGAGGACGTGTCTTTTTCCTATTCGTATGTCGGCGACACGATATCGTTCGACAACATATCTTTGCGTGGCAAGGAGGGCGGTCGCTACTCTGGCAAGGCGAAGCTCCATGTCCCGGCGTTCGATTCGGACGCGGCGTCGTTTTCGATGGCGTTTTCATGCCGCGACGGGTCGCTCGGAGAGATTGCCGAGGCTCTCGGCAGCGACTTTGGCGGCAGGCATGGTGTTGTCAACAGCGAAGTGGAAGTGACAGGACCCATATCGACCAATCTGTATCCGCATCTCAACGCCCGCGGCAGGATTCGTGTTACGGAAGGGCGGATTGCGCAGATGAAGCTTTTCATGGGGCTAACCGACTACCTCGCGGCGAATGTGCCCGGCGTCGCGTCGCTTGTCAACCAGTCACAGGCGTCCGTCGACTACACGATCACGAATGGCGTCTTCGCTTCCAACAACATTTTGATAGAAGGCGACGTGTTTTCAATCAAGGCCGCCGGCACCTACGATATTTCTGCGGACAAGCTTGATTTCACCGTGCGCTTGCAGCTCCTCAAGAATGACTCTTTCCTCGGGAAACTTGTCCACCCAGTGATGTTCCCGTTCACAAAACTCCTTTTGGAGTTCAAGGTGACTGGGTCTGTGGACGATCCTAAGTGGAATTACATAAGCGTTTTGGACAGGATATTGTAGGGGTCAGTAGTTGGAGTTCAGAGTTGGAGTTGGAGAAAGGTGAGGAGATTTAGGGGTCAGGAGTTAGGGGTTAGGAGTCAGGAGTTAGGGGTCAGTAGTCAGGAGCTAGGAGTTAGAATGAATCTTACGAGTCCGAGCCAGGTAAAGGCGTGGTGCATCGAAAACGGCTTCCACCCGAACAAGGTGCTTGGGCAGAACTTCCTCATTGACCGCAATGCGCTTGAGGCCATTGTGGATGCTGGGCTTGCCGGTGTCGCGAAAAAGAGCGGCGCGGCAGTCCTCGAGATAGGCCCAGGGCTCGGCGTTCTCACCGAGGAAATATTGAAGCGCGGCTGTTCCGTGACGGCAGTCGAGAAGGATCCAGTCCTCGCCGCGCGTCTCGCGGAATCGCTCGGCAATCCTCCGAACCTGAGCGTAGTTAAAGCCGATGCACTCGATTGGATTGAAGATGCGGCGGGCGAGAATGGTGAGACTTGCTCCGCGCAGACGTTCGACGCAATGGTGTCGAACCTGCCCTATCAGGCGGGAACGCGCATTCTGCTTGAACTCGTGCAGCGACGGGAGATTCCGTCTATGACGGTACTCGTGCAGACCGAGGTAGCCGAGCGACTTGCAGCGAAGGAGGGGTCAAAGACGCGAGGACTCGCGGGCGTTTGGGCACAGCTCGACTACGACGTCAAAATCGTGCGAAAAGTCGCGGCGAGCTGCTTCTGGCCGCGCCCCGAAATTGGATCGTCCGTTGTTACGCTTATGAGGCATAATAGAAATGTTGCACTTTCTGCTAAGGAACGCGATGTTTTTCGCCGTTTGACGAAAAAAGCATTTGAGCATCGCCGTAAACAGCTTGGCAGCATATTCAAAGATTTGATACAATCATCTCTACGGGCTGAAGAGCTCACAAACGAAGACTGGATAAAACTATCGAAAGGAATAGCAGAAAATGAAGACTCCAGAACAGTTTCTTGAGGAGAATGGATTTGTCGCCGCGGTTGATCTTGACCGCGCCGCGCTTCTCTCCGCGTTCATTTCCGAAATGGAGAAGGGGCTGAAAGGCGAGCCGTCGTCCCTTATGATGATTCCGACATTCGTCGGCGTGAACGGCAAGATTCCCGAGGGCTCTTCCGCCGCCGTTCTTGATGCCGGCGGCACGAACTTCCGCGGCGCAATCGTATCTATCCCTCCGAAAATCTCCGACAAGCAGAACCAGCCGATGCCTGGCACTAAGGGCGAGGTTGACGAGGAGACGTTCTACAACGCGTTCGCGGCCGAGGTGAAGCGGCTCGAGGGCAAGCCCAGCTGCAAGAAGCTCGGCTGGTGCTTCTCGTATCCTGCCGAGGCGACGAAGGATCTCGATGCGAAGCTCGTCCGCTGGACGAAGAACATCAAGGCCCCTGCGATTGTCGGTCAGTTCGTCGGCAAGGAGCTCCTGAAGCGCACTGGCGGCGAGGGGATTGCTGTCGTGAACGACACGGTCGCGACTCTTCTCGCTGCGAAGGCGACCGAGGGCGACAAGACGTATTCTTCCTACATCGGCTTCATTCTCGGTACCGGCACGAACACGGCCTATGTCGAGAAGAACAAGAACATCCTCAAGATGTCCGGCCTCGACCCCGAGGGTTCGATGATCATCAACGCCGAGTCTGGCGCGTTCGACAAGGCGCCGCGCAGCAAGTTCGACGATGCGGCCGACGCGAAGACCGGCAACCCCGGAATTGGCCTTCTCGAGAAGATGATTGCCGGCGCGTACCTCGGCGGCGTCGGCCTCGAGATCTACAAGGCTGCTGCGAAGGAAGGGCTTTTCTCGAAGGAAGCTGCCAGCGCGCTTGGCGGGCTCGGCGCTCTTGAGACGATGGATTTCGACAACTTCTGCGCCGGCTTCAAGAAAGAGGGCCGCGACAACGTGCTCGACACGATCTTCGCGAGCCCAGACGACGCGAAGATGGCGAAGCGCCTCGGCCTTCCCGTCTTCGAGCGCGCGGCCGTCCTCACGGCGGTGCAGCTCGCGGCGTTCGTCATCAAGTCTGGCGAGGGCGCCGATCCTTCCGCCCCTGTCGCGATTAACGCCGACGGCTCGACCTACTACAAGACGCGTGCGATTCCGTTTGACGCGACCGTGCGCCGCGAACTCGACGAGATGCTCGTCCAGCGCCGCAACGTACATTACGCCATTACGCCCCAGGTCGACGATGCCCCGATGGTGGGTGCGGCGATTGCGGCAATGCTGTGAGAAAGTTTAAAGTTGAAAGTTGAAAGTTGAAAAGTTGAAAGCCAAATATCTTCTTGTTTTTTCGCTTTTGATCGCACTTGACGCCTTTGCCGTCGAGGTCGATGGCATTGCGGCGCGGGTCGGCTCGTCCGTTATCCTGAAGAGCGACGTCATCGGCGAGATGCGCCGCGCTGGCGTTGGTGCCGATAAGTACGCCACGGTTCGCGGCGAGATGATCGAACGCGAGCTGATGCTCAAGGCCGCGGCCAAGGCGAAGCTCCAGATGCAGGACTGGGTTGTTGAGAACCGCGTCCGCGAAATTGTAACGCGCGTCTTTGGCGGCGACATGAACAGGTTCAAGGCCACGCTTGCGAAGGATCGCGTCACGTTTCCCGAGTGGAGGCAGCGCCTCAAGGACGATATGGTCGTCGCGGCGATTCGCTGGCAGATGGTCGACAAGACAGTTTCCGCGAGCCCGTCTGACATGCGCAAGGAATACGAATCGCATCCCGAGCGATATGTCTCCGACAGCCGCGTAACCGTCTCTGCGATTCTCGTTGGCCCTGATGACGTCGCGAAGAAGCCCGAGATCGACGAGGCGCTAAAGACCGAACCGTTCGGCGAGGTGGCGAAGAAGTATTCCTCCGACGCACGCGCAAAGGACGGCGGCCAGTGGAAGGACATCAAGCCTGAAGACGTGTTCAGGCCCGAGGTTTGCGCCGAGATCGCGAAGATGAAGAAGGGCGAGACTTCCAAGTGGATCGAGCTCGACGGCTGGAACTTCCTCGTCCGCAAGGACGACGAGACGACCGGCGCGAAGATGACCTTTGAGCAGGCGTACGATGCAGTCGCAGAGAACGTCCGCAAGGAGCTCGCCGACAAGCGCTACCGCGAGTGGATCGACCGCCTCAAATCCGAGACCTATATCAAGGTGTATTAATCTCCGCGACGTCCGAAGGTTCCTTCTCCGGGAGCCATCGGCGAATACGCCGTATCGCATCGCTCGGACCTTCGCTCCGCCGCAGGAGATCATGTTTATAGCGGGATAAAGTGGAAGCCGTTAAGGAGTACGATGTCATACGTTTGATCGGGCGAGGCGGCATGGGTGCCGTCTACGAGGTGAGGCATCGTGCCCTGGGCGTTCGCTACGCCCTCAAGACATTCACTTTGGAACATGGCGAGGTCGACTTCCTGCGCGAACGATTTGTTGCAGAGGCGCGCACGCTCGCCCGGCTCAGGCATCCCAATATCGCAAGGGTGTCCGACCTTGGCGTAATGGACGACGGTGCGGCGTATTTTGTCATGGATCTCGTGCTTGATCCAAACGGCAATGTGAGGACGCTTGACGATGTGACACCAGACTCCTTCGACGATTCGGACCGATGGCGCTGGCTCGCTTCGCTTGCATCGGCCCTCGACTGCATACATGAAGAAGGAATCGTCCACCGCGACGTAAAGCTCGGCAACATCCTCTTGAACAGCGCCAACGACGCCATTCTTGTTGATTTTGGCATCTCGCGATATGTCGGCGGACAAATCAAGAAGGAGATTGGCGTGGCGAGCACTGTCGTTGCCACTGATCCAGCAGATGCGAAGAAGCTTATGATGGGGACCGGCGGTTATCTCGCGCCGGAGCTTCTGCGCGGAGAAGAGGCGAGTGCGGCATCCGATGTATATTCGCTTGGCGTGGCGTTCTTTCGGCTTTTGACGGGCATTTGGTACGAGCCTGGCACAGATGCTCTGCGGCTTTTGGAGCCTCTTGATGGGCCGTGGCGCGAGGTGCTTCCGCCAATGCTCGCCGCAGACCCGGCAAAGAGGCCGCTGAAGCTCGTTGAGTTTCTTGGAAATGTGCGGACGAGCAGTGCGTGTCCTGTCAGGACTAAGCTTTTGCGGCGCGCATTTATAGCGTTGCTTGGCGCGGCAGCGGTTGTCTCGCTGGCCGCCGCATCAATCTTGGTAGTTAACTCTACACGTTCTACATGTTCTACACGGTTAAAGGACTCGCTTTTCTTTGACCTTGGCGAAGGCGTGTGCATTGAAATGGTAAAATGCCGCCCGCAAAAGGCCCCGTCTTTCTGGATTGGCGCTAACCATGTAACGAACGCAGAATGGCGACGGCTCATGGGAAACGACCGCAACGGCAGCGACGACGTTCCGGTTGTTGGCATGAGCATCACGGATGTGCAGAAGCTCATGAACGAGCTTAATCGCCGATTTGCGGCGAAAGTGCCGCAGGGTTTTAGGTTCAGGTTGCCGTCGACGAATGAGTTGTCAGTGGCATCAACGGCGGGCGGCGCAAACGCCGCGGACGCATCTGCGCTTGGCGTGCTTGGTCCGTCGGTCGCGGACAAGAAAGCTATCGCGTCGCATAGCGGAATCAAATGGGAAAGCGTGATGGCGAAGCTCCCATGTCGTGTCAGGACTAAGGCGCCGAACGCATGGGGTGTCTATGACATCGTCGGCCAGGGGCGGACAATCTGCCGCGAGGCGGAGACTTCGACAACGGATGGCAAGGTGCGGCATGTACAGCTTGGCCCTGGTGATGTGGCTGAGCGCTCGACAGTCGGCGAGTGGGGCTGGAACAGTACGATCAGGCTTGTGTTGGGGGAGGACTGATGGCGAGATTTCCAGATACGCCGGTTTCGCTGCTTGCACACATTGCCTCAGAAAAAACAGGAGTGCGTGACGAGGCGGCCTGGACTCGGCTTTTCGAACTCTATGCCCCGGCTATAAGGGCTTTTGCCGAGGAGCGAGGCGTAGGCGCAGAGGTAGAGGACGTCGTGCAGGATATCTTCATGCGGCTCGTGGAGGTGCTTGGCGGCGGAAAGGTGAAAATCGGCGGTGGGGCGGTGAAGTTCAGGAGATACCTTGCGACGCTCATTCGTAACGAGCTCGTCAGCCGCTGGCGTCGCCATCAGTCGCGTGGTGGCGGCTCGGTCGTGTCGATGGATGATCCGGAGGCGGGTGTGGAGCCATCGGTGGATTCGGCGACGGCCGCGTTTATCGATGCGAAGTGGCGTCTTGCGCGGCACAAGGCCGCCGTGGACTGGACTCTTTCCAAGACGGCTCTTTCGCCGCAGTCGAAGGCCGTATACCGTGCGTATGTCATAGAAGGGCGTCCTATAGGCGAAGTTGCCGCAGAATTCGGGATTTCCCGAAACTCTGTCTCGCAGGTAAAGACCCGCGTGGAGCGCATGATCGCCGCTGTGGAAGCAGAATTCTAAAAATTCCACTGTCATTTCCGCAGCTCTGTTGCGTGTACATAGATGGCGACTGGTATCCCGATGGGGGACGGCGGCATGGTGTGTGGCAGGTTTTATGCACAAAAGTGCTCAAATTTGCTATACTACGAACCGTAGTCGATCCGCAGGAAGACTGGTAATCATCTTGAAAGGTAGACTCAACGCAAAGACGAACTGTCTTGGTGCGTCCTTTTGGGCGTGCTTAGTCTCTTTCGTCCCCGCGTCGCGTCTCCTTTCGGGCATACCAGTCGCCTCTGCGGAACGCGTCGCGGGGACGTCTTCATTGTTGGAGATTTCCCGAAGCTATACGTAGAAGAAAGGAAAGACCGAATGAACAGTAAACTCAAACTTGTCACAATTGCCGCATTTTCTGCAGGGGTTGCGATTGCCATGCCGACTAAACAAGAAATCGCTGATGCGCGGCCATTGGTCTCGGAATTGATGTCTCCCGCGATATCGGACTACAAAGAAAAGAAGATTTCGGCAGGCGATGTGGCGAAAACGTCTATTGATTTTGCAGCGTCCGCCAAAAGTGAGGCCGTAAGATATCTATTTCTCCGAGGTGCGGTTGGATATTATGTGAAGGCCGGAGATTATGGCAAGGCGGCGGACACGGTGGAGCTTCTAAAAGCTAAAGTAAAAGATGTTCCTCCGGCAGACATCGCAGACGTAATATCAGGTGCGCTTGGGCGCGAGAACGCTCGCAAGGCGCCTCGGCTTCAGTCTCAGCTACTTCTTGCCCAGGCACAGGTTAAGGCGTCGAAAGATGTGGGCAGGCTCGCTGCACAGCTTCGAAAAGTCAGCACGGATTCCGTTCGCCGTCAGTATGCTGAGGCGCTTGCGCTTTCTGCCGATTGGAAGTCTGCATTGGCAGAGTTTGCCAAGGTAAGTGGTGATGTCGGCAGGATGGCTGCTGCCGACGCAAATGGTTCGGACGGCAGCGCCGAACTTGGAGACTTCTGGTGGGGATACGAGACGTTCTATACTGGTGCCGAAAACTTTTTCCGTGAGCGAGCGGCGCTTTTCTATCGTAAGGCAATTGCAGAAGGCAAAGTGGAGGGGCTTAAACGAACTCTCGTTGAGCAACGGCTTGCTTCTCTTGTATTGCCGGATGAAGATGCATCAGTGACGCCAGACACAAAACCTGTTCCTGCTCCCGTTCCGCCGAGGCCGACGCCGAGGCCGAAACCTAAGGACTTCTCGGGACTTATGGCTCGCTGGAGCTTTATGGAAGGTCTCTCCCCCGCTGTGGGCAACATTACGCCCGCGATGCCAGACGGTGCGATAGTAGAAAACGGTGCTATCTCGCTTCGGTCGGGCGCTCCTCTTGTTTTCCTTGAGGGGACAGTCCCCCTCGCACCGTTCACTGTCCAGGTCTGGGCATCGGCGACGGACAAGGGACTTGGCGAAGCCAATACTGACACAATATTCAAGATCGCGTCATCTCCTGACAGCAAGGATGATAGCGTATTCTGGACGTGGACGCGCTATGGGAAGAGATGGGCGTCCAGCATCAATGGTTTTAGCGAATCCAAGAAAGTTGGCAACGGTAAGATGCTCTTGGATGGGCAGAAACACCTCTACACCGTGACGGGCGACAAGTCCGGCAAGGGGCTTGTGCTCAAGTTCTACCAGGACGACACGATTTTCGGCGATCTGACAACCTCTCAGCCAGCGTGGAAGAAGTCGCCGATGCTCATCCTCGGCGGATTTGTCACCCCGACCTACGACGAAGTCCGCGTCTATTCCCGTGTCCTTTCCCACCCCGAGATCATCAACTCTCTCAAACTCGGCCCCGACAAGCTGCCGGAGGTGGGGAAGAAGTAAGATGCAGAAGCATTTTCTTGCAATATGTTTTATCTGGTTGTCCACAAGTTTTTTGTGGGCAACCGAATTACCGCCACCGTTTACCTCGTACGAAACTGCGTCATCGTCAGGAGGAGGAACTTTCACTTGGGATATAAATCAAGATGAGATTTCTGGTGACATCTATGCAGGGTGGATTACAGTTAGTAGTATGTATAGTATACTTAATTTGAAATTTAATGGCACATTAGGCACATTGAGATTTCGTTGTGTCATTTATGCTGGCGATATGTATAGTAATGATCAAAAATGGAGTTGCGATTGGTTGTCGGACGGCGTGCTAATTGACAAGTGGGATGGCAGTTTAAACGGTGCGTCGTATCGGGAAGTGTCCATAGCATGCAGATTTGAAGAAAGTGGCGAACATGTTCTTGGGCTTTATCTTGCCATGACCAAGCAATCCTCAAAACATTATGTGCAAGGCCCCCAAATGAAAATAAGCAACATTGAATGGCAGCCGGATTATGTCGATGTTGATGTGGATGGCAAATCTGTGCGCGTTGATGGCGAATGGGTTCGCCAGAATGTGTCAAGCAACGTCTTGCACGATTGCAAATACGACTATTGTAATATTCTCAATAGGGTTGGGGATAATGGCTACACTATATTGGATTCGTATATTGCTGGGCTGACACCAACGAACTCCAATTCGCGGTTACTTGCAGACATTCACATGGTTAACAATGCAGCTGTTATAACATGGGAACCAAATCTTGATACGCGGGTTTACACAGTCTATGGCAAGACCAACCTGACTGACAGGGCGTGGCACTCGCCCACTAACGAGGCAAGCCGGTTTTTCAAGGTCAGTGCCGAGATGAGATAGAGGCGGCGAACTGGCGATCTTAAAGTCTGCGGCTTCGATACAGGCCATTCCCCAGGAGTGCGGGTTTTGATATAATTCTCGCACATAGAGGTGGCAACGAAGACCATGGACATTATTGAACGTGTATTTGCTGAACTGGCGGAGGTAAAGCCGCTTAGGATCACGACGAGCCGCGAAATCACCGTCGCGGTGATGGGCGCGGGCTCGCGCGGGAACGAGTATCCCGCCTACGGAAAGCTGTTCCCAGGAACGATGAAGGTCGTCGCGGTGTCGGACATCGACGCTTCGCGTCGCGAACGCATGGGCGACGAATGGGGCGTTCCGCGGGAGCGCCGTTTTGGCGACTACCACGAGATGCTCGCCGCGGGCAAGTCGGGCAAGCTCGCGGACATTATGCTCGTGGCTCTTCCCGATGCCCTGCATTTCGAGCCGGCGATGGAGGCGATGCGCCAGGGATATGACGTCCTTCTCGAAAAGCCGATGGCGCAGACCGAGCGCGAGTGCCTCGACCTGCTCGTGCGCCAGCGAGAGACTGGCGTCATGGTTGCGGTTGGGCACGTTTTGCGCTATTCGCCGTATTTTCGCGCGCTCAAGAAGGCGATTGACTTGGGGCTCGTCGGCGAACTCGTGAACATCCAGCATCAGGAGCCGGTGATGTATGCGCATATGGCGCACTCGTTCGTGCGCGGCAACTGGCACGACAGCAAGGCGACCACGCCAATGATCGTCGCAAAGTGCTGCCACGACCTCGACATCCTGAAGTGGCTCGTCGGCAGGCGGTGCGTGCGCGTGAGCGCCGAGGGCGGTATTGCGCTCTTTCGCGCGGACAAAGCACCGGCAGGTGCGACGGCTCGCTGCACGGACGGTTGCCCGCACGAGAAATCCTGCCCCTACTCCGCAATCGACATCTACGACAGGAAGCGCTTCTTTCTCTACGTGTTCGACTTGAAGAAGGATTGTCCTTCAGAGGCGATCCTCGAGAAACTGCGGACGACCGACTACGGGCGCTGCGTCTATCACATGGACAACAACCAGCCCGACCATATCGTCGCCACGCTTCTTTTCGATGGTGGGGTGACGGCGAGCTTCACGATGGACGCGTTCACGCCATGGGGCGGGCGGCGCACGCGCATCATGGGGACGCTCGGGTACATCGAGGGCGACGGCAAGTCCTTTACGCTTCACCGCTTCGACACAGGGAAGTCCTACCCGTGGACGTTTGTCCCACCAGAAGGAGAGGCTTACAAGGACAGCGGACATGCGGGCGGCGATCTTGCGCTCATACGAGACTTCCTCCAGGCCGTCGACACGCGCGACTTCTCGCTTCTTTCGTCCAGTTTGGAGGCGAGCGTCGAGAGCCATATTATGGGCTTTGCCTGCGAGCGCAGTCGACTTGGCGGCGCAAAGGAGAAAATCTGAAAATCTTTTTGCGAGAATTATAACTTTGCGGGTTGACCGCGCGGGGCTCTATTTGCTATACTACAACAACTTTTCGGCGGCTCGGATGGGCCGTACCGCAGGGTATGTTTTGATTTTTGACAAAAATAAGGAGAGTGGAAATGGCGATGAACAATCAGCTGCTGGCAGTTGTCCAGCATATTGAAAGCGAGCGCGGCGTCAGCCGTGAAATCGTCCTTACGGCGATTGAGCAGGCAATCAGCCAGGCGGCCAAGAAAAACCGCGACGTCACCAACGATCTCCGTGTCGTAATCGACAGGAAAGACCTCTCCTTGCACGTGTTTGACACATTAGTGGCTTCCGACGAGGATACTGGCCCTGGCTTTATCTCCATTGCCAGAGCCGTCCGCGCAAATCACGGAAAGCCTGTCGCAGAGGGTGAGACGATTGAAATCGAGATGCCCGCCTCTCGGCTTGGACGTATCGCGGCGCAGACTTCGCGCCAGATGATCATGCAGAAGATCCGCGAAGCCGAGCGCACCAACACATTCTCCGAATACAGGGATCGCGTCGGCGACATCGTTTCCGGCACCGTTTCTGCAGTCGCCCATCGCGACATCTATGTCACCGTCGGCAAGACCGAGATGATTCTCCCCGGCAAGGAGCGCATTCCGACAGAGGACTTCCAGGTCGGCGACCCCATCCGCGCCATCATTCTCCGCGTCGATCCCGAGGCGAAGGGCCCGAGCGTCATCCTCTCCCGCGCGAGCGGCAAGTTCGTCGAGGCGCTCTTCCGGCTCGAAGTCAGCGAAATCGCCGACGGCGTCGTCGAGATCATGGGCGTCAGCCGCGATCCCGGCTACCGCGCCAAACTCGCGGTCAGGACTTCCAACGAGAACGTGGACCCCGTCGGCGCGTGTGTCGGCCAGCGCGGCAGCCGCGTGAGGGCAATCGTAAATGAGCTTTCAGGCGAGAAGATCGATATCGTGCGCTGGAACGACGACATCCGCCAGTATGTCGCTCAGGCGCTCGCGCCCGCGAAGCTCGAGTCTATCGAGGTTGACCCGACTCTTCCCAACACGGTCCACGTCGTCGCGGCGGCAGACCAGTATTCGCTCGCGATCGGCAAGAGAGGACAGAACGTCCGCCTCACCACGAAGCTCACCGGCTGGCATGTTGAAATCAAGAAGTCGATGGCAACGGCCTCCTTCGAAGACCAGAAGGCGGCGGCGATCAAGGAGCTTGCCGAGACGTTCTCCGTCTCGACGGCGGTTGCCACCCAGATGGCGGACGCCGGCTTCCTCTCGGTCGACGGAATCGTCGGCGAAGACGAGGCGAGCTTCATTGCGGCGACCGGCCTCGACGAAGTCACGGCCAAGGGCATCTATGCGGCGGCACAGGCCGTTGCAAAGCTCATGGCCGGCGAGGAAAACGGCGAGGAGGCGCTTGACGCATGAGAATTTACGAAATAGCAAGAGAAGCCGGCGTGACGAGCGTCGAGGTTCTCAAGGCGGCCGAAGCCGCCGGGATGGAGGCCACGAGCGCCATCAGCTCCGTCGATGCCGACGAAGCGGCCGCGCTCAAGGCAGCCGTCTCAAAAGACGCTGGTGGAGGGCGCCTTGCGAAACGCGCCGAGAAGCGTAACCTCGCGGCCGAGCTAAACGCCAAGTTCTTCGCCGAGCAGCGCGCGAAGCTTGAAAAACACCTTGCGATAGCGAAGGCGGCCGCCGAAGGGCGTCCCATGCCCGTCGCGAGCGCCGAGCCAGCGCCAGCGAAGCCCGCGCCTGCTGCGCCTTCCGCGAAGGAAGCGCCTGCTGCGCCCGCAAAGCCGACGATCCGCATGGCTCCCGGCGTAAAGCCGAAGCCCGTCGCGCCCGTGAGCGCGGCCAAGACTGGCCTTACTGCGGCATCTGGCTTCAGGCCGCTCCAGCACGCGACCCCGACGCACGCCATTTCCATTTCCGTCGCGGCTCCCGCAAAGCCAAAGCCCCCGAAGTCGCCTAAGGTCGACGACTACGAGGACGAGCGCGGCCGCAAGGGCAAGAAGGGCCGCGACGCCCAGAAGGCGTTTGAGAAGCAGCGCGGCGGTGTGCCGCGCGTTGCGCAGGTCGTCCCCCAGCAGGGCAGCCGCATCTCGGTCGACGAGGCGTCGAAGGAGATTTCGATTCGCGGCGCCGTGATCGTCAAGGATCTCGCCGCGAAGCTCAACATCAAGCCGAACCGCCTTATCGCGGACTTGATGGGGCTCAAGATTCTCGCGTCAATCAACCAGCGCGTCGAACCCGACGTCGCGACGAAGGTCGCCGAGAAATACGGCTTCAAGGTCACGATCGAGCATGCGCGCGACAAGGCCGCTGCGAAGCCCGTTCTCAAGGCGATTGACGCGGACGACCTCATTCCAGAGGATCCGCCCGAGACGCTTAAGCTCCGCGCCCCCGTAGTCACGTTCCTCGGGCACGTCGACCATGGCAAGACTACCCTTATGGACTGGATCCGCAAGGAGCATGTCGCCGCTGGCGAAGCGGGCGGCATAACCCAGCAGATCAGTGCCTATCAGGTCGAGATCGCAGGCAAGAAGATTACCTTCCTTGACACTCCCGGCCACGCCGCGTTCAGCGCGATGCGCGCTCGTGGCGCACAGCTCACCGACATCGCGGTGCTTATCATCGCGGCGGACGACGGCATTATGCCGCAGACAGAGGAGTGCATCAAGGTTGCGCGTCAGACGGGCGTCCAGATCATGGTCGCTATCACCAAGTGCGACAAGCCGACGGCCAACGTCGATCGCGTCAAGCAGCAGCTTCAGAAGCGCGGCCTCACTCCCGAAGACTGGGGCGGCGACATTATCTGCTGCCCTGTTTCCGGCGTGACTGGCGAGGGCGTAGACGCTCTTCTCGAGAACATTCTCGTTCAGGCCGAAGTGCTTGAACTTCAGGCGAACCCGAACCGCCGCGCGAACGGATATGTCATCGAGGCGGAGCTCCAGCAGGGCCTCGGCCCTTGCGCGACTCTCCTCGTCACCGGCGGCACGCTCAAGGTCGGCGACGCGATTCTCATCGGCGAGCATTTCGGCAAGGTTCGCGCTCTTATCGACGACCACGGTCGCCGCATCAAGGAAGCGCCGCCTGCGATGCCCGTCAAGTGCACCGGTCTTTCCGGCGTTCCCGAGGCGGGCGCGGAGTTCCGCGTCATGCTCGACGAAAAGCGCGCAAGGACTCTTGCAGAGCAGACCGCGCAGGAGCGCAAGGAGCAGGAGCTTTCGTCCTCCAAGGCGACGACGCTCGACGCCCTCATGCGCCGCATGGCGGCCGAGGGCAAGCGCGAGCTCAACGTCATCGTCAAGTCCGAGAACCAGGGCACGCTCGAGGCGGTTGTCGCCGCGCTTCAGGAAATCAAGTCCGAGAAGGTGGGGCTCAACGTCATCGGCACCGGCACCGGCAACGTGTCGCTCACGGATGTCAAGTCTGCCGCGGCCGGCAAGGCGATCATCGTCGGCTTCGACATTGGGAGCGACTCTGGCGTCCAGCAGCAGGCGCGCCACGACGGCGTCAGGATCAACTCCTTCCGCATCATCTACGAGCTCATCGACCACGTCAAGAACTCGATGCTCGATCTTCTCCCGCCCGAGTACAAGGAAGTCGTCAAGGGCCATGCGGAGATCAAGGCGATCTACGACATCGGCAAGCTCGGCAAGATCGCTGGCTCCCAGATGCTCGACGGCTCGCTCATCGCCAAGGAGAAGTACCGCATCCTTCGCAACAAGCAGCAGATTTGGGACGGCAAGGTGCAGACGCTCCGCCACTTCAAGGACGAAGTCGCCCAGGTCACCGGTCAGCAGGAGTGCGGCGTGTGCTTCGCGGACTACGAGGAGTTCCAGGTCGGCGACATTATCGAGTGCTACACGCTCGAAGAGCTGCCAAGGAGCCTGTAGTTTCGTGCGCATAGTCTTCATGGGTTCGTCCTCGGCGTCGGCCGAATGCCTCCACGCGCTTTTGCGCGAAAAGGGGTTCGATGTCGTCGGGGTTGTTACCCAGCCGGATCGTCCAACGGGCCGCGGCAAGGTCATGTCGCCGTGTGCTCTTGCGAAATACGCCGCAGACATGGGGCTTCACGACATCATAAAGCCCGAGCGCGTGAACGATCCCGAGCCAATGGAGAAGATCCGTGCGTGGAAGCCCGACGTGATAGTCGTCGTCGCCTTTGGCCAGATTCTTAAGAAACCGCTTCTCGACTTGCCTCTCTTCGGCTGCGTCAACTGCCACTTTTCGCTTCTCCCCAAGTATCGCGGCGCGGCTCCCGTCGTCGCCGCTCTCGAGGCGGGCGAGAGGATGACGGGCGTAACCGTGATGAAGATGGGCGTCGGTCTTGACGACGGCCCGATCATGCTTCAGAGTTTCGAGCCGATCTACCCCGACACGATTGGCGGCCAGCTAATGGACGACCTCGCGATCGCCGGCGGCGTAACGCTTGCAAAGGCGCTTCGGCTTCTCAGTGCAAACGCGCTCCCGCCGGAAGTCAAGCAGGACGAGGGCTCCGCTACCTACGCGCGCAAGCTCAAGAAGACAGACGGGCTCATCAACTGGGACCAGCCGGTAATCGAGATCGAGCGCAGGATCCGCGCCTACAATCCCTGGCCTTGCTGCTATACCTTTCTTCCCGAGAACCTGCGCAAGCGCGGCAATACGGGGCGCGTCGTCGTTTTGCGCGCCCGCGTCGCCAAGCTCGAGCCGTCGTGGAAAAGCGCCTCTCCCGGCACTGTCGTCAAGATCGACAAGGCGGGCCCCATAGTGCGCTGCCACGACACTGCTCTCCAGCTCCTCGAAGTGAAGCCCGAGGGCTCGTCCTGCATGGACGGCGGTGCGTTTTGCCGCGGTCGCCAGCTCGTTCCCGGCGAAACGGCGTTTTTAATGTCTTAAGGAGGACTGAGCATGAACGCAAAGGTCGTCATTTCGCTCGGCTGCGCTTTCGTCGCCGCGGCGTGCATGGCAGAGATGGAGTACGCGACCCCCGAGTCGCAGGGAGTAGACTCGCAGGCGATCCTTAACTGGATCGACGCGTGCGAAAAGGCGTTCGATGGCGGGAAGGACGGGTGCGTTCACGGCTTTGTCATCGTCCGCCACGGCAAGACGATAGCAGAGGGCAGCTGGAAGCCCTTCGACACGCTGAACGAGACGCACATGCTCTACTCCCACTCGAAGAGCTTCACCTCGTCCGCAATCGGCTTTCTCGCGGACGACGGAAAGATCGACCTTGACGAGCGGATAGTCGACATATTCACAGACGAGCTTCCAGCGAATCCGTCCGATAATCTCCGCCAACTTCGCGTGCGCGACTTACTCACGATGAACGTCGGCAAGAAAGACCATCTCCTGAGGGATGGCGGCGACTGGGTCAGGGAATTCCTCTCCAATGATTTCGCGAAGAAGCCCGGCACAGGCTTTCGCTATGATTCCGACGCGACATACATGCTTGCGGCGATCGTAGAGAAGCGTACCGGGCGCAAGCTCATGGACTTCCTCAAGGAGCGCATGTTCGACAAGATCGGCATTTCGTCTGCATGGTCCACTACTTCGCCACAGGGAATCGCCTGCGGCGGCTGGGGCATGAACATGACGACGCGCGATATTGCGCGCTTCGGCCAGCTCTATCTCCAGCAGGGCAGGTGGGGCGGCGAATACGTCCTCTCCCCGGGCTGGGTCGCGCTGGCGACGACGCGCCACACGTGGAGCGGATGGAGCAACATCGGCGTGAAGGCGCTCGGCGAGGGCAGCGACTGGGAGCAGGGCTATGGTTTCCAGTTCTGGCGCTGCCGCCACGGGGCGTATCGCGCCGACGGCGCGGCGGGGCAGCTCACCGTCGTCCTGCCTGAATGCGATATGGTAGTTTCGGTCAGCGCGGGGCTTAGCAACATGCAGAAGGAACTCTCTCTTATCTGGGATTATCTTCTTCCTGGGGTGAAGGACGAGTCTCTTCCCGCTAATTCGGCTGCGCTCGCCGCGCTGCGCGCCAAAATTGCATCGCTGGAAATCAAGATCCCCGGGCTCAATCATGAATACGGGCCTCGTGCATACGACGACCACGGGTTGGAGCTCCATTCTTTCACGTTCAAGGATAATCCACGTGGTTTCAAGTCCTTTACCTACCAGAAAGGCGACAACAACGTATATGGGTGTATGCTCGAGACGAGGGCCGGACGTCAGCATTTTATCGCAGGAACCCCACGGAGCCATCTTGGCCTGTGGTATAAGGGCTTGATTAGGATCGATACGGAGGAGTACGAGGGGCTTGGCGCGTATATCGGCGAGCACAAAATCGCTTCGGCTTGCTGGTACGGTGCCGACGGTGCCTTTCATCTCAAGGTCTACTTCACGGGCGATACGGGATATCTCGAGCTTACGGACAAGAACGGCAAGCTCTCTGGCGAATTTTGGGCGATGAACGGTTGCAAGTTGGAGTCGAAATGACCATTGCCGAGAGGCTGGTCGACCATAAACGAAACGAAGCTCGTTCCAAACGCAAAAAAACTAAATTTTCCCCCTTGCGCATAGCGAGGGGTTTTTGATATACTATACACAATTCTCGCAAGAGAAGGGTCGCGATACGGGCGAGTCTATCCCGTCGCGTCGTGACCGTTGAGTTCTAAGCTCGCGGTCGCGAAAAGCGGTCGCGAGCCTTGTTTTTGCGGGGATAGTCCGCCGTCACCCCTGCGGGTTATGGCGCGACGAACTGGGCCGAAACCCAGTCGCGAGCGAGGTGCCCAAAGGGCCTCACGCGTCGACGCCGAGAGCACGCGAAAGCGGTAAGGCGCGCGCGGAAGTCGCGACCGTCTAGGCACAGGAACGAAGGGACGAAGGCGAGAAGAAAGGTTCGAGCCCGAGTCGAAACTGAAAAGAAGAAAAAGGAAAAGACAATGCAGCAGCAGAGAGTCCGCATCCGCCTCCAGGCATACGATCACCGTGTGCTTGACCAGGCCGTCGGTGGCATCATCGACACGGCCCGCGGCACGGGTGCGCAGGTTGTGGGGCCTATTCCGCTCCCCACGCGCGTCGAGCGCTTCACGGTGAACCGCTCGCCGAACGTCGACAAGAAGTCGATGGACCAGTTCGAGATGAGGACGCACAAGCGCCTTCTCGACATCGTTAACCCGACCGCCCAGACGATCGACGAGCTCAAGAAGCTCAATCTTCCCGCTGGCGTCGACATCACCATCAAGGTCTGATAGGAGGTCGACATGGAAGGTTTGATAGGCAAGAAGGTTGGAATGACGCAGGTTTACGACGCCGATGGCGTCAGGACCTGCGTTACCGTCATTGAGGTCGGGCCCTGCCCCGTCGTTCAGCTCAAGACGGCCGAGAAGGACGGCTATGTCGCCGCTCAGCTCGGCTTCGGCGAGCAGAAGGTCAAGCGCCTCTCCAAGGCTGTCGCTGGTCACCTCAAGAAGACCGGCGGCCAGGAAGGCGGCCTCAAGGTCCTCAAGGAGTTCGCTCCCGACGCGGGCGAAGAGGTGAAGGTCGGCGACATCCTCACCGTCAGCAATTTCGAAGGCGTCAAGTTCGTTGACGTCACGGGCGTCACCAAGGGCAAGGGCTTCGCGGGCGTCATCAAGCGCTACGGCTTTGCCGGCGGCAACATGACCCACGGCGGCCACTCCAAGCGCCGCACCGGCGGTCTCGCCGCGCGCGACCTCCCCGGCTGGATCGAGAAGGGCAAGAAGATGCCCGGCCACATGGGCGCGGTCACCCGCACCACGACGAACCTCGAGGTCGTCGCGGTCCGTCCCGAGGACAATGCGCTCCTCGTCAAGGGTTCGATTCCCGGTGCCCGCAACGGCATCGTGATCGTCCGCAAGTCCCTCAGGAACAACGTGAAGAAGGGGGCGAAGTAATATGAAGAAGATCGAAGTCGCTTTCGACCAGGCCCAGCTTACGCTCGACAAGGGCGAGCAGGCCGTCAAGGACGCGGTCACCGCCATCCGCAACGCTCTCCGCGCCGGAACGGCGTCCACCAAGTCCAAGGGCGAGGTCGCCGGCTCCAACAAGAAGCCGTGGAAGCAGAAGGGCACGGGCAACGCCCGCGCTGGCTTCCGCCAGTCGCCTGTTTGGCGCGGCGGTGGCGTCGCGCACGGCCCCCATCCGCGCTCCTACGAGCAGAAGATCAACAAGAAGGTGATGAAGCTCGCGTTCGCGCGTGCGTTCTCTGACAAGCTCGTGGCGGGTGACGTCATCGTCCTCGACGAGTTCAAGTTCGAGGCGCCCAAGACGAAGCTCATGGTCAAGCTCCTCAAGGAGCTCGGCGTCGACCGCACCGCGTGCATCGTCCAGAAGGACGTCGACGACACCGTCG
>Ga0310695_10006150_pt1 | contig 20114 bp, 16 predicted proteins | sample RumenRJG_04DNA_FD_203882 | JGI IMG/M metagenome (GOLD analysis project Ga0310695, IMG submission 203882) | Bovine rumen microbial communities from Lethbridge, Alberta, Canada - RJG_04 (v2) (version 2) | ecosystem: Host-associated > Mammals > Digestive system > Stomach > Rumen | place: Canada...
GTGCGTCAACCCATTCAGCGTTCTTCTTGCAAGCTTCGACAGACTTGTCGAAAGCAGCCTTTTCTTCGGCGCTCATCTTGACTTCGAGAATCTTTTCGACACCGTTTGCACCAACGACAACCGGCACACCGCAGTAGAGGCCGTTCACGCCGTATTCGCCATTGAGCTTGGCAGCGCAAGAGAACACGCTCTTCTTGTCGAGGAGGTAAGCTTCAGCCATGTGGATAGCAGAGGTAGCCGGGCTGTAGAATGCAGAACCGCGACCGAGGAGGTTCACGATTTCGCCACCTGCACCAGCAGTACGCTTTGCAAGTTCAGCAAACTTTTCCTTGCTCATGAGCTGAGAAACCGGGATACCGCCGACAGAGACGCATTCCATGATGGAGACCATCGTGTCGCCGTGGCCGCCCATAACGAGAGCCTTGACGTCTTCGACAGAAACGCCGAGTTCGTCAGCGACGAAGCAAGCGAGACGAGCAGAGTCGAGCACACCAGCCATACCGATAACCTTGTTAGCCGGGAGGCCAGACTGCTTCTGCATGTTGTAGACCATGGCGTCGAGCGGGTTCGTAATAACGATCACGAATGCATCCGGAGCGTTTTCCTTGATGGCTTCGGCAACAGTCTTGATAACGCCGCAGTTCTTGTCCAAAAGGTCGTCACGGCTCATGCCCGGCATGCGCGGGAAACCAGCGGTAACGATAACAACGTCAGCACCCTTAATGGCAGAATAATCGGTAGAACCCTGAAGATCAACGGACGAATTGATGACGGAGCGGCCTTCCATAATGTCGAGAGCCTTACCCTTCGGCATGCCCTGAGTCATCGGGATGTCGATAAGGACGACGTCGCCGAGGTTCTTCTGTGCAAGCACGAGAGCCATTGTACCACCAATTTGACCAGCACCAACGAGTGCAATCTTCTTTCTAGCCATGATTAACCTTCCTTTTAAGGTATTTAAAATTTTACGTACCAAATATAGCAAAAGAAATGTAAAACCGGCAATATGAACCAATGTTACATATTATTTATTTGGCATCCGGGAAGCTGAAAAAGAACCCAATCCGACCGTCCAGGACTGTTTTTCGGAAGTAACCGTCAATTTTTCGGGAACACCAGTTCTAGTGGAAATTTCCTTATTACATTCAAGCCTTCAATTATATACAAAATAAGTAAAAGTTGCTTTGATGCCAAAGACGTCCGTAACGATTACTTTTCTACTAACCAGTAACTAAAAACAAGTAACTATTTTTCTAAATTTCACCGCACTATGAGTATTGCTATTCCTCAACTGCCTAAGGGCACACGCGATTTTTATCCGGAAGCCGAGCGCATCCAGAACTATATTTTTGACACCTGGCGCAAAGTCGCCGAAAGCTTCGCCTACGAAGAATACGAAGGTCCGATGTTTGAACATCTGGAACTTTACACCGGCAAGTCCGGCGAAGAAATCGTAAGCCAGCTTTATAACTTCAAGGACAAGGGCGACCGCGAAATTGCTCTCCGCCCCGAAATGACCCCGACTCTCGCCCGCCTCGTGATCCAGAAGGCCCGCGAACTCAAGAAGCCGTTCAAGTGGTTCTCCATGCCGCGCCTGTTCCGTTACGAAAAGGCTCAGAAGGGTCGCCTCCGCGAATTCTTCCAGCTGAACATGGACATCATCGGCACCGAAAGCATTTACGCCGAAGCAGACTTGCTCGCCTCCATCGCCACAATGTTGCGCAAATTCGGCCTCAAGGACTCCGACTTTGCCATTGGCGTTTCGAGCCGCAAGCTCCTCGCCACCTACCTCGAAGAAATTGGCGCCCCGAACCCGGCGCTCGTTTACCCAGTTCTCGACCGTCGCCTGAAAATCGGCCCGGAAGCTTTTGCCAAGGCTCTTACCGAAGCAGGACTTTCCGAAGCGCAGATCAAACAGCTCGACGACTTCATGAGCTGCAAGTCCATCGAAGAAGTGAAGGCCGCCGTCAAGAGCGAAAACGCAACCGCCGCCCTCAAGGAAATCGAAGACCTCTTTGCTACGCTTGCTGCCGCTGGCTTTAGCGAATGCGTGAACCTCGACCTCTCCATTGTGCGTGGCCTCGCCTACTACACCGGCATCGTGTTCGAAGTCTTTGACAAGGGTAAATCCATGCGCGCTATCGCAGGCGGTGGACGTTATGACAGCCTCACCGAAAAGCTCGGTGGCGACCGCATCCCGGGCGTCGGCTTTGGCATGGGCGACGTCGTCTTGGCGGACCTCCTCCGCGAACGTAGACTTTTGCCAAGCCCGAAGCAGCATGTGGATTTCTACATCGCAAGCTTCACGAACGACATGAAGAAGATCTTCGAAACAGCACAGGTGTTCCGCGCAAACGGCAACTCTGTTTCTCACCCGCTCGCTACGATGAAGATGGGCAAGCAGCTTGAACAGGCGAACTACCAGGGCGCAAGCATCGTCGTTTACGTCGATGGTGAAAAGGCGGCTGCCGGTCAGTTCGAATACAAGGACCTTCGCGATGGCACCATGCACGTGGGCGACGTCGCCGCGATTGTCGAACGCAGCAAGCAGAACATCGAAACAAAAAAGGCATAAAGGAGATCCCCGGTCAAGCCGGGGATGACATCTCTGCATGACTCCAGTAAAAGTATTACTCAGCATCATTTCTCTGTACCTCGTTCTCGGGCTGATGGCGCTTGCCTACCCTGAAGACGGAATCCATGTTGGCGATACGACGCTCCGCTACCCGAAGCTTTCCCAGGTTTTCGAGAAGGCCGAGACAACAACGGACTCCGCCGGGAACAAGGTCAAGGTCGAACAGGTCGATCCGGAAGACGCCATCCGCCAGATGATGGAAGAGACCAAGGCAAAGCAATTTGCGGCATTCTCGGACTCGCTCAAGTACTACGAGGATTTCTTTAGAGAAGGCCGTACGCGCTTCGACTTGCCCAACAACGACCCTACGTGGTTTGACCGATTCTTCCAGAATCTCCTGTTGGCAAAGAAGGATTCAAGCGTTGTCCACGTGATCCATTACGGTGACTCGCAGCTCGAAGAAGACCGCATCTCGTCTACGATCCGCGAAGACTTGCAGACTGAATTTGGCGGCAACGGCCCGGGCATGCTCCCCGCCGTGATGCACATTCCGTCGCAATCGACATCGCAGTGGAACAACGGCGACTTGCAGCGATACATCATCTTTGGACCCAAGGAAGAACACGCGACGCACAACCGCTATGGTCCATTGGCCCAGGTGGGTGAACTCAACGGTTCTGCCGTTATCGGCGTCAAAAAGCGCGAAGGCCGTAAGGACATGTTCCCGCATGTCGGCGGATACTCGACCATCAAGGTTCTCGCAAGCAACAAGGGCAGTCTCAAGCTCCGCCTCACCTATGAACACGAGATTTCAGAACAGGTTGGAACAAACGCCGACGGAACGCCCAAGTTCAAGGCCAAAAACAAGAAGGAAACCGCCGAAGCCCCTGTCGTCGAAAAGCTCACTAAGCTGAACGTTTACACGTGGAAGCTCCCGGACACGACTTCGAACATCAAGCTCTACCTGAGCGGCCGTACGGAAATCTACGCCATTTCTGTGGACGGTTCTTACGGTGTTGCTGTGGACAACGTAGCCATGCGCGGTAGCTCGGGTACGGTATTCCACAAGATCGATAGCCAGCTTCTCGCCGAATCGTACAAGGCCATGAATGCAAAACTCATCATCATGGAGTACGGCGGAAACATGGTACCGAGCATGACGCCCAAGACTCTTGACTGGAGCAAGAAACTCATCACCAGACAAATTCAGGCCATACAGAAAGCAAATCCCGATGCTGACATTTTGTTCATTGGGCCTGCCGACATGGCCAAACAAATTAATGGAAGGTGGCAAACGTACCCGGGTCTTGGCATCACCATCAAGATGCTTCGTGAAGTGGCTCTTGAAAACGGGCTTGCCTACTGGGATATGCACCGCGTGATGGGAGGCGAAAGCTCCATGATCAAGTGGGTCAAAAAATCCCCGCCGCTAGGCTTTACCGACCACGTTCACTTTACGCGTCGCGGAGCCGCATACATGGGCGACCTGTTCTGCTCTTCACTCCATATGTACTACGATTACTTCCAGTTCCGCGAAAGGCACAAGCTGAACGATTCAAAGCTTAAGGACATCCGAAAGTTTTCGGATAAAAAGCAGGCTAGCGCCGACACGACCAAAGTAATCGACTTGAATTCTGATAAGCTAAATCCTTAAATACCGGAGGGGGTGTTAAGTGAAGAAAAAGCTTGCCGTCATTGCTGCCATTCTTGGCATCGTTAGCATGGGATCCATGGTTTCTGCCAAGGACATGGAAATCACCCCGGGCTATTATGACGTTGACTTTACGAAATACGATTTTATCGATACGTCCTTGAATACCATCCAGTTTCCGCAAGGGAGCGCTAGTTTCGAGCCGTTCTTCAAGAAGCTCGACACGCTCGTTTTCGAGAACAGGGGCAAGGTGCGCATCCTCCATATTGGCGGTTCGCACTTGCAGGCAGACGTTATCTCGGGTCGTATCCGCGAGCACCTGGTAAAGGAATACCCGGGTGCATCAGCTGGTCGCGGTTTCGTATTCCCGTATTCGGCAGCAAGGACAAACACCCCTGCAAGTTACGCTAGCTATTATAAGGGCATCTGGGACAAGAACAAGAACGTCCAGCACGAAATCACAAAACCGCTCGGACTCCTTGGCATTGCGGTAAGCACCCGCGACCCGCGCGCCGAAATCACGCTCCTTTTGGACAAGTACAACACCGAACCCATCTGGGGCGAAACAAGCTTTAGAGTTTTCGGCTATAGCGACAGCAATGACGTGGAACCGGTGCTCCGCATCGATTCGATGGATGTATTCGGGACTTTCGATGCATCAAGCCAGAGCTACGTTTTCACTAGCCCGCGTCCAATCGACACAATCCAGATTGCGTTCCGCTGGGCAGACACGACCAAGCAAGCCGAAGTCGCCGCGTTCATCACGGACTCGCTATTCAAGGATTCTGTAGCCCGCGCAGACTCGCTCGCCCGCGTCGCCGATTCACTCCGCATGGATTCGCTCGGCATCACGCCTCCAGCTAGTTCAGCACAGCAAATGGCACAGGCCGTTGCCGCAGACTCAATGTTCCAGGGCGACTGCGAAGACGTTCTCGATACAAACTGCCTGAACCGCGACGAAGACATGCAAGCGGCATTGGATTCCGTTGCCGCAGATACGGTTCCGCCTCGCCCGCACTTTACGCTCACAGGCATCCTGGCAGAGAACAACGCGCCCGGCATCACGTACACGAATGTCGGAATCAACGGCGCCAAGGTCGCAAACTACTTCGAAGAAATTTGTCCGCTATTTGAAAAGGAAATGTCCTACTACAAGCCGGACCTCGTCATTTTTGCCATCGGCATCAACGATGCAAACGTAGAAGTCTTTAACGACAAGCAATTCCGCGAAGAATACGACAAACTCATCAAGCGCATCCGCAAGGTCAGCCCCAAGACGGCGTTCATTTTCGAGACTAACAACGACTCCTACCGCAAGGTCCGCAAGAAAAAATACGTGCAGCACCCGAACGGCGAAATCGCCCGCAAGTCGTTCTTTATGCTCGCCGACAAGCACAAGGCTGGCGTCTGGGACAAGTTCTCCATCATGGGAGGCTTAGGTTCCATGGCCAAGTGGGAAAAGGCGGACCTCGCCAAGAAAGACAAGGTCCACTTCAAGACCGCCGGTTACCATCTGCTAGGAGACATGTTCTACAAGGCTTTGATGCAGGCCTACTTCGACCACATTGCAAACCTCCCCGCAGAAGCTCCGGTCGTAGCCCAGGCAAAACCCGTTCAAGCAAAGCCCGTTCAAGCACCAACCACAATTCCTGCTGCATCAAGCGTTGCCCCCAAGACGCAGGCGCCATCGGCCAAGACCGCATCAAGCACAGCTACGGCACCTACTAAAGCAACAGCTCCAACTGCGGCACCGACAGCCCCTGCAAATGCAAAGGCCGCAGCCGCCATCCAAGCTAAAGTCGCCGCACCCGCACCAACGGCAGCTTCCGCAAAGACAGCCGCTCCGGCCAAACCAGAAACAACAGCACAAACGGAAGTTCCCGCAAAACAGCCTGTTGCAAAAACGGTCGCCCCACCGCAAATGCCAAAGATTGCAGCCGCAGCCCATAAAGATGTCCCGATGCCTGAAGTCGTAAAGCAAACTGCACAACCCACACAGCCCAAAATTCAGGTTCCGCTAAAGCCGATTACACAAGCCGCAGAAAAGCCTACAGCACCAGCACCCAGCACGACGGACTCCAAATAATTTTTCTAATTTACAAGCCCAAAAATCATGCTTGACTATATCATCCCCTACCTGACCCGCACATTCGCGTTTGACCCGAACTCCCCATTACTCTTCACCCAGTTCTATTTCTGGGGTTTCTTCGCGGTCGTCTTTGCCATCTTCTCGCTAATCCACAGCAAGCTTCTGCTCCGCAACGCGTTCCTGTTTGCGACGAGCTTGTTCTTCTACTACAAGACGAGCGGCAGCTACGTGTGCATTCTCATTTTCTGCGTGATAGCAAACTTCTTCATCGGCAAGTGGATCGAGAAGTCCGAGGTCAAGTGGAAGAAGAAACTTTTGATGATTATAGTCGTGATTATCGACTTGCTGGTGCTCTGCTATTATAAGTACTCTTACTTCTTCCTGGACGCACTTTACGACTTTACCGGCATCGAACTCCACGTGTACAACTTCTTTGCCGCGGCAAGCAACGCGATGTTCAACACGCACTCGCTCGTCGATACGATTATCCTCCCGGTGGGCATTTCGTTCTTCACGTTCCAGGCGATGAGTTATTGCATCGACATTTACCGCGGCAAGATCAAGGCTGTAGACAACATTTTAAACTTCGGTTTTTACCTCTCGTTCTTCCCGCAGCTCGTGGCAGGCCCGATTGTGCGTGCAGACAAGTTTGTGCCGCAGCTTTACAAGCCCTATTTCCTCCCCCGCCGCGCCTTTGGCATGGCCGTGTTCTGGATTTTGAACGGTCTTGCCAAGAAGATCATCTTAAGCGACTACCTCGCCACGAACTTTGTGGACCGCGTTTTCGATACGCCGCTCCTCTTTACCGGCCTTGAAAACCTGATTGCCCTTTTCGCTTATTCGTTACAGGTTTACGCTGACTTCTCGGGTTACACGGATATCGCCATTGGCGTTGCACTTTTGATGGGCTTCCGTCTGCCGCAAAACTTCAACAGCCCGTACAAGGCAAAGAGCCCGACCGAATTCTGGCGCCGTTGGCATATTTCGCTTTCTAGCTGGTGGCGCGATTACTTGTACATCCCTCTTGGCGGTAACAGAAACGCAACCGTCGGCACGTTCTTCTGGATGGGATTCCTGAGCCTTGTGGCCATCCTCCTTTCTGGCAGCATGTGGGTCGGCATCGCACTTGGCGTTTTCTTTGTCTACATCGCCATTTTTGCTTACTTCAAGCCGGAATCCCGCAAGACGATTACCACGAACATGAACGCCATGGCAACGCAAATTGTCGGCGGTTGGTGGCATGGCGCAAGCTGGAACTTTATCATCTGGGGCGGCCTGAACGGCTTTGGACAAGTGTTCAACAAGCTCTGGGTGAAGCGCAGCGCAACGGTTCGCGCATCGATTGCTCTTGGTTTCTTTGCTTTGAGTGCGATCCTCTACAAGCACTACACGATTCCTATATGCGCCATTACCGCCGTATGGTTCGGTGTGCTTTTCGTGGGCATCTACTCGACCATCATTTATCACTTGTTCTGCAAAAAGCAACTGCCGTGGCTTACAACCGCCTGGAATGTGACACTCACGTTTGTGTTCATCACGTTCACGCGCCTCTTCTTCCGCGCAGGTTCGAACCTCGACCCAGCAGAAGCAAACGAAGTTGCATGGAACACGGCAAAGAACATGGTGCACCAGATGGGTACCGCCTGGCGCTGGGACACAATTCTCCCGATTGCATGGGAACACATCAATATCATCCTCGTATTCATCGCCGGTATGCTTATCCACTGGATCCCGAAGCGCGTGAAGTCCCGTTACCGCATCACGTTTGCATCGCTCCCGATTCCTGGAATGGTGGCGGCAACGGCGTTCATCATCTTCGTAATTTACCAGTTCATGAGCGCAGACAGCTGCCCGTTCATTTACTTCCAATTCTAGCGGCTTCGCCGCAGTAGGCAGTAGGAAGTAGGCAGTAAATTATAGGTTGTCAGGTATGAGGTCGCTTCGCTTTAGGCAATGAAGTCGAGGCATGCTTGACTTTGTTAAAAATTAACTTATATTTATTTTTATGAATATAAGATTACGCAAATTATTGGGGAAATTGTTCCTTTCGGGGGCTTCGTTCTTTTGGGCAAGCTGCGATTCTGGTACGTCAGCCGAAAAGCCTTCAGCATTTATCGACATTGACCAAGAACTCGCCAAAATAACACCAACGGACACAACCGGACTCAGAGGGAAATGCATTCCCGAATATCAATATTGCGAAACGACAGATAGCTGGAGTAGCTATTATTCCGCACAAGCTCACGCTGCATCAATCGCCATTGAAAAGCTCAATGAACAGCACAAGGATGACCCAGACTATTGGTACGGCTATAACAGATGTTATAGGGATATCTTAGGACATCTAGGGAATGCGCCTGAATATGGTGTTCCAGAATGTCCCACAGACCTGACACCTTGTGAAACAGACGGATCGACCTACAGCGTTTATAACCAAGTCCGCATCGACGATGCTTATATCGAAGCTCTGCAACGCAAAGAACAAAACTATTACGAAACCGTTAAAAGCACTCTCGAAGAAATCAACGAAGGCATGGAAAAATGCGGAGTGCAATAACGACTTTTTGACCATTTTTATAGAAATTTGCACATTCAAGGGTTTTCATAAGTTTACAAGAATACTACACAAAGTTTTCTTGTTAATATCTCGTGAAAAAATATCCTAAACATAGTGACAAAAAGTCCAAAATTGAGTATTATTTAGCCCATATATATAGACCCCCTATTTTTATGAAGATTAAAACCATACTCATTGCAGGAGTCCTGCCGATCGCGCTTTTTGCAAAAGACGACGATATGGCCGGAAAAATCGTTCCTCGCCTCGTTGATTCTAAAAGTACTGAATTAAACCAGACTATCGATGGAATCGACGACTTTGCCTCCGAAGCCGAAGCTCAGACTGTCGGAAAATTCGTCATCAACGAAAGCAATTTTACTCATAAAAAGACAAAGTCTCGCAAGGCTAAGGCCGCGCCGAAAGTCGAAAAAATCGAAATAATCGCCAAGCAAGACTTGATCAACGAATCCGTCACAGCAAATCTTGATACCGAAGACAACATCAATAGCGACAGTCTCGATACCGAAGAAGCCGTCCGCGAATACGCCGAAGCCGATGCCGACATCAAGGCAACAACGGACTCCGCCTCTACAGGCGCTCCGGCCAAGCTGTTCGTCCTCGACATGACGACGTCCATCATCCCGACGGAAAGCCGCCGCATCGCAGGCCATTACGGTCCGCGCAAGCACCGCATGCATCGCGGTGTTGACCTCGGCCTCTGCCACGGTGAAAACCGCACGATCGTTGCCGCATTTGCTGGCAAGGTCGTCAAGGTCCGCAACCAGGGCCGCCGCAAGGGTTACGGTCGTTACGTGATTCTCGATCACGGCAATGGTCTCACCACACTTTACGCCCATCTCGAACGCTGGAAGGTCAAAGTCGGCGATGAACTCCAGGCTGGCGATACAATCGGCATCGGTGGCAATTCAGGCCGTTCTTTCGGAGCACACCTGCACTTTGAAATGCGCTACAACGGCATCTACATCAATCCCGAAACCGTTTACGACTTTGCCGAAGGCACGTTCAGGGATATTTCCGTCACGCTCGACACAGACAAACTTCAAGAAGCTGAAGCCGCCTACCAGAAAGAAATCGGCAAGAGCAAGTTCTACAAGGTTCGTCGCGGCGATTGCCTTGGCAAGATTGCCCACAAGTATGGCACATCTGTCGAACGCATCAAGCGCCTGAACAACCTCAAGTCAGACAACATCCGCCCAGGACAGGTGTTGCGCTGCTCGTAAAGCAGTAGGAAGTAGACTGTAGACAGTAGGAAGTGGGAAGTTAGAAGTTAATTTTAAGTAGGAATACAGCTCTAAAGAATTTGTCATGCCCGCCACTGAGCGGGCATCTCCTTTTTATAATGAAAACCCAACTCTAGTAACTATTAACTAGTAACTAACGACTAATGACCAGCAACTAATGACCAACAAAAAACATTACTCTTTAGCAATCTTGTCGTACGCTTGAATCAGTTCGCGGTCCATATCACGGCGATGCGCCGGAGACACAAACTTGTTGAGCACCTGGCTCTTGTAAATCGTCCAGTTGCGCGAGAAAGCGATATGCATCACGGCAGCAATCAAGAGGCCAGGCAGCAAACTGTAGCTGCCCGCCATTTCGCAGACCATCACGACACCCGCAATCGGGGCCTTCGCAGCACCCGCAAAGAACGACGCCATCCCGACGAGAATAAACATCTCGGGCATGCGGATAACTCCCGGGAACGCAAGTTCGCATATTCCAGCAAACATAGCGCCAATAACCCCACCAATAAATAGCGATGGTCCAAAGACACCCCCAGAACCGCCCGAACCAACCGTAAGCGCCGTCGCCACGATTTTCGCAAGCACGATTCCGAGCAAGAGCATCACGCCCCACAGCGAATGCGGCACAAGCCCCGTCATCAGGTTGTCGATAAATTCAAAACCGCCCCCCGAAACTTCCGGGTACACAAGTACCAAAAGCGAAATGAACGCGCCACCCACTGCAGGCTTGAGCCACGCGGGAATCGTCCACTTGTTAAAGCGACGCTCGGACTCGTAATAAAGTCGCACATACAAGTACGAAAACGGAAAGCACAAAATTCCGAGCAGAGCGCATGCCAAAAGCTCCACTGCATTCGTAAACGGGAAATCCATCGTGCAGCCAATTACTGGCGCCGAGCCGACAAATGCAATATAGACCGTAAACGCCACCACCGACGAGATAATCGAAGTCGCAAAGGCGTTAGACTCAAAGTCTTCGCGGTAAAGCATCTCGACCGACGTGAGCGCCCCCGCAAGCGGAGCCTTGAAAATGGCGCCAAGCCCTGCCGCCGTGCCCGCCAGCATAAACTGCCCGCGCATCATCCTCGGCATCTTGAAGAACTTGCAAATCGTCGATGCGATGCCAGATCCGATCTGCGAAATTGGGCCCTCGTAACCCGCCGAGCCGCCCGTCGCAAGCGTCACGATGCTCGCAATGAACTTCACCGGCGCCACGCGCGCCCGCACATTCCCACCCTGGTGATGGAACGAATAAATCATCTTGTCGGTGCCCTGCCCCGCCGTCTCCGGCGCACGTGCCACCTTATGGATGAAAAGCCCGACAACAAGCCCGCCAATTGCAGGCACCAGAGCAAAAGCATACCACGGCAAAATTCCAAGCGTCCACGGTTTGCGCACCCATTCAATTGCCGTGCCAAGCCCAAAATGGAACGCAACCGCGACAAGACCCGTCACGCAACCGATTACCGCAGCAAGCCCAAGCTTCGGCAAGTAACCGTTCACCACGAGAAGTTTCGCAATCGTTCTATGGATTCGCTTCACGCGCCGCAAGATAGAAATTTTAAAAGAGCGCGACAAGGTTCGCCAAATTCCAGCACCATGCGAGAATAAAGCATTCACTTGAAAAAAAATCTTTTTTTCACAAAAAAAGCCCATTTTCGGTTGACAAGACTTTTAATATTTGTATATTTGGCTCGTAATCTTGAGGTTGTAGAAAATGTTAAGCAAAAAGAATCTTATTCTTATCGGTATTGGCATTTTGCTACTCGTCATTGGCTTTATCTGTCTTGCGACAGGTCCTGCCGACAATCCGGTAAGCCTCTCGGTTGCACCCATTATCTTGACGATTGCTTACGTTGTGATTATTCCTCTCGGAATTCTCTTCAGCGGCAAGGATGAAAACAAGTAAAAATTTGGACGATTAGCTCAGCTGGTTCAGAGCGTCTGCCTTACAAGCAGAATGTCAGCGGTTCGAATCCGTTATCGTCCACTACCGAAAAGTCGGAAACGATTTTGGGGTGGTAGCTCAATTTTGGTTAGAGCACCGGCCTGTCACGCCGGAGGTTGCGAGTTCAAGCCTCGTCTATCCCGCGATAAAGCACTTCTCTTTGAGAAGTGCTTTTCGTTTTTATTAAGCTACACAAACTAAAGCCTTGCATAGCAAGGCTTCTTTCGTCTCTAATCTGTAGCCACAAAGTGGCGTTCTTTCGTCTATATCTGGAATCCTATCGCAGCATTGACATCAATGACAAGGCCCTTATCCATTTCAAAATAGGCCCCTTTGCGCTCAGCATCAAAATCACTGACCCATACATAGCCCAAGCCAACATCGACCGTCACCGCAAAGCGCCCAAGAAAACCGGCTCCCCCATTCAATATTTTCTTCACGCCGCCATTAAACATAAGGCCAAAGAGCCAACCATCAAAACGCCCGTCATTTTTCGAAGCGACATGCAAATGATTTAGCAGAAGTCCCGCCTGAAAATATCTCCAGCGCCTTCCACCAACGCCATACAAGCGAAAACTTTCTTGCAAGCCAATGTCGTAAATCTTGTACCCGCCATCGTCATCTGTGCGGTCCACACGTACATAATGGGGCATCGAGACAAGAGATATTTTCTCGATCAACTTCCATTCAAAAGTCAAGTTGAATATCGGATAATCCGTAAAGCCATTGGGAACATTAATACCGCCCCAAAAATGCGAATACGGCACAATAAAATTAAACGGATGTATATACAGGGTGAACGTTGAATCAACAATCTCTGTAGAATCATCGTCCTTTACAACAACTTCCTGTTTTTCTTCTTTCGAACTGGGTTCCGGTTGCGCCTTAGCCGCTTTCGCAAAAGAAAAAACAGACAAAGCAATCAGTAAAAGGACGACTTTTTTCATACCTTCAAAATTTAGTTTATTTTTCGTCTTTCATTATTCAACCACCTTGAAACATGAACTCCATTCCACCCAATTGAATTATGCTTAAAACCTCGCGCATACGAAACTCCATAATGACTCCCATTAAACGAAAGCTGAACCGCGACTGCAAAATTCGGGAATCTATAGGAGGTGCCTATTTCTACAAATTTCCACCGGAAATTGGCCCCCACATACAGATATCGAAAATCACATTCAGCAAAGGCAACAATCGCCTCGTCCGAGATCCAGTGTACGCCAAGAATAGACGTAACCCCCTCGTCCATAAAGCCACTCACCATGCCAGCCACATAAATCTTACGCCAGTTGAAAAGAGCCGCCCACTTGAATCGGTGCAGTGTCCAAAAATCGCCACCAGGAATCCACTCCATATCGAGTCCATAGCCCATGCCTAACGCCAAATGCGGCCACGTCCTCGCATAAGCAGCTTCTGAATATAACTTGCGATAAAGCGAATCCATCGACTCATAAGCAACAAAGGCGCCCATGCGGTACGCATCGTTTCCAAATTCAAGCGAGAGATTCCAGGACGATTCCTCAACGCCATCCAGCCAGTAATAAGAAACTCCATACGAAGGATCCGCATACCGCGCTGGAGAAGAATTAAATCCACCCAGACCGACGGGAGACAGTCCACCAGCCAAAAGCGATGCAAACGATGCACGTCCATCTGCGGCACAAGCCATGCTAGGCATAATACATGACAAAATAACAAACAAAATCCAAATGCATTCTATACAAATGCACTTGCATCTACGGGCGAACAAGAATCCCGACCACATTCTCGAAATCCCCCACAGACAAAGAAACAAAACCAGCGCCTATTCCAAGATATTCCTGAGCCGGAACCTTCACCCATTCATTTGCCATTGCAGGCACAACCGATTTCCATACGCGGCGTCCAGCTGAATCCAGAAGCGAAAGCACAACATTTTGTTCGGATTCCACACGAACTCGAAGCGGAGAACCCTTTTTTGAAATCACGCGAGATGATAGTTTGTATTCAACAGGCGTTTTTGCCGCATCTTGATTAAATGCATCTTGATTCACACCTCCAGCCCGCGACACATTCCGCGCACTTTTAGGCAAAAATCCGGGCGTAAATTCACGACGCCCCGAGAGCGGATTAAATCCAGAAGGGCATGCCACCGTGCTCTTGTTCCAGGAAACGCTATCAATGTTCCGATCGCGAAAACAAAGCCGGAGCGCGCCCTCGTTATTGTTCAAGAATCCAAGCGAAACCTGGACCATCCGGATCTCAGGAATTTCAAGAGCGGCCCGCAGCGACGTTGTATCCTTGCTCACAAGCACCGCCTGGAACGGCCGAATCGAATCACCCACACCCCCTAACGCGGATCCGCGATCGCAAAAGCGGAACGCATCAAGCGGGAGCGGATGCATTCCCGCATTATAGAGTTCCACCCATTCCGGCATCGGTTCTTCCGGACAGTGATGGACCTCCGTCACGCGCAACACCGAGACGCCGTTCACAAGCACTCTGGACTCCAGTAACGAATCCGCAGCGTCAATCCCCACTGAAGACGCCATTGCCGCATCGACAAATTCCCACCGGTCCGTCAATCCAACACGCTGAATCGCTTTTCCTGGCTTTGGACGCGGAACGTTCACGGAATCCACGCACGTTCCCGCCCAGACCTTCCAGACGGTCTCACGGGAATTCGGCAGCGAAATTTTTCCGAGCGAACCACATGCAACACTCGCTTGCGGCGCTTCCTGCGACAGGACCAAAGGCGCCTCTTGGGGTTCGCTCCGAACAGGGCATTGCACCGAGTCGTGCACAAGCACAAAGCGTTCCGCCTTGGGCCACGCAAACGAAAGGCTCTCCTTGGATTCAAACTGCACAAAAAGCGATTCCGCCTGAAAATCGTCCATACGGATTTCGACGTACTCGCCCTCCCGGTCAGAAACATCTTTCGGATCCGGATAGAATTCAACAAAACGCGGACATGAAAACACCCACGAAAAAAGCGCCAGGCCCACAGCCGGCACAACAACATATTTTTCCACGACACCCTCCCCGGGCGCGCCCCTCCAAGCGTAAAAAACGCTAGCGAGAATCAGTCGACTTCATAGTCGTTAGGGAGAATATAAGGAAGAGGGTTCACCGGGTTGCCATTTTTCCAGACCTCATAATGAAGGTGCGGACCAACAGATCGACCAGTATTACCCATATAGCCAAGAATCTGATAACGATGTACAAACTGTCCCGGAGTCACGGCAGACATCTGCATGTGCCCATAACGGGTCTTGAAGCCGTTGCCATGGTTCAGGACTACAAAATTCCCAAAAGAGGAACTCAGCTGGGAAATTTCAACAACGCCATCCGCCGGAGCATAAATCGGAGTCCAACGGTCATTGGCAATGTCAATCCCCTGGTGCATCTTGCCCACTTCGCCCGTCACAGGATGGATACGCGGTCCAAAAGCAGATGCATAGCGACCAGTCGTCGGAGAAATAGAGGGGATGTAACGCAAAACGGAACGGCTCTGATCAATGTACTTGGTCAAAGCGCCAAAAGACTTTTCATTATTCTGGATTTTACCAAAAATACGCCAAACGTCTTCGTGCATCTTGGCGGTGCGCTCAAAAACAGGAGAACTCTTGCGCAATAACTGCACTTCAGGTTCAATATGTCCACCAGTCGACAAATTACGGGAAGCGTCATCCGGCAGCGGAAGTCCAAGCTTTGCATGGAGCATCTTTTCAGCCGAGAAAAAATCCTTCGACGTACTGGAGATATAGTCAACCGTGCTCTGGATCTGCGAAAGTTCCTTATTCAACTTCTGACGGCTTGCAAAAGCATGCCTCAATACGCCATCATAAACGGAAGTCGAGAGCACTTGCACAAGGAAAAGGACAAAGCCAATGACAACGACAATTCGCAAGAAAAGCGATCCACGAAGAACAAACGAAGGCACTTTCACGGTCAATGCCCGTGACGACTTCTGAAAGTGTATGGATGCCTTAACGAAATTCATCAAAGGATAATGTAAATAAATGGCACAGAAATTTCAAAGGATTTATCCCTATTTTTTTATTACAAGCCATATATAGAAATTTGTATGATTCTTGTAATAAACAAACAGCCATTTAACGCGCTTCAAGCCAACAACAACAAAAGTTTACACGAAATTTGAAGACGCGCCATCATCCCTAAATCGGGTTGTCCAGATCGACAAATTTCGACGGAATGCCCAGTTCAGTCTGGATTTTTTCCGCAAGAGCACATACGCCAAAAACTTCCGAACGGTGGTGCCCGCACGAAACCAGGTTCACTCCGTTTTCCTGGCAGAATATAGGAACGCTTTCCTTAATGCTTCCCGTGACAAAAGCGTCACAGTTCATCTCCACGGCTTCTCGAATGCCTTCCTCGCCGCAGCTGCCACTGCATATGGCCACACGCCTAATTTGTTCCGGACCGAAAAAGAACTTGTTCTGTACGCCATGTTCAAAAGACGTGTCCAGGCAGTCCAAAAATTCTTCCCTCGTCGCAGGAGTATTCCATTCGGCAATGACACCGATAGCCCTCGTGCCTTCGTACATAAATTCATGAACCGGCTTTAGCCCTAGAATTTTCGCGATCACGGCGTTGTTGCCGATTTCTCGATGGCCATCCAGCGGCAAATGGAAACCGAACACGGAAATACCGTTGCACATAAGCTTGCGGAGGCGTTCCCCAAACTTCCCTACCGGGATTTGAGACTCCCCTTTCCAGAATCCATTGGGATGGTGAACGATGATGCAATCCGCCTTTTCTTCTATGGCGGCATCAATCAGCTGGTCGCGAAGGCTCACGCCCGTCACAATCCTGGTCACTTTGTCGTTCGCTTCAACACATAGACCATTCACACAAAAATCATTGAAAGACTTTGGATCGAGCAAATCGTCTAGCCATGCGGTCATAAAAGGCAAATCCATAAATTCTCCTTGTTGATTTTGCCTCCATCCAACTCGTCTTTATCAAAACTATTAGCAGTTATAAAAAATATAGATATATAATAATTATTTACAACCAGAAAAAGCGTTTTAGGGTACAAAAAAGCCTTTTAGAGTTTTTTCTCGTTGCCACAATCTATGCATTTAACTAAATTTACGCATAGAAAGAAAATTGAAAGAATTATTATAGGAGCCCCAAATGGCACATTATCTTTTTACCTCTGAATCCGTTTCTAAAGGTCACCCGGACAAGGTCGCCGACCAGATCTCCGACTCCATCCTCGACGCCTGCCTCGCTCAAGACCCGAAAAGCCGTGTCGCTTGCGAAACTCTCGTGAACACAGGCCTCGTCGTTATCTCTGGTGAAATTACTACCAAGGCTGTTGTTGACTTCCAGGAAGTGGCACGCAACACCATCAAGAACATCGGTTACGTGAACCCGGACCTCCAGTTCGACTACAAGGGCTGCGCCGTGCTCGTCGCTATGGACAAGCAGTCTCCGGATATCGCCCAGGGCGTTGACGCCAAGGCTGCCGAAGGCAAGGAAGACGACAAGCAGGGTGCTGGCGACCAGGGCATGATGTTCGGTTACGCCGTGAAGGAAACCAAGGAACTCATGCCGCTCCCGATCAGCCTCGCCCACAAGCTCATGGAAGAAATCCAGAACCTCCGCGAAAAGGGCAAGATCAAGTGGCTCCGCCCGGATGCCAAGTCCCAGGTCACCGTCGAATACGACGAAAACGACAAGCCGGTCCGCGTTGACACTGTCGTTATCTCCACCCAACACGACGAAAAGGTGAACGGCAAGGAACTCAAGCACTCCGTGATCGAAAAGGAAATCATCGAAAAGCTCATCAAGAAGGTCATCCCGGCCAAGCTCTTGGACAAGAAGACCCGTTACCTCGTGAACCCGACCGGCAAGTTCGTTGTCGGTGGCCCGCACGGCGACTGCGGCCTCACTGGCCGTAAGATCATCGTCGATACCTACGGCGGCATGGGCCGTCATGGTGGTGGCGCATTCAGCGGCAAGGACCCGTCCAAGGTCGACCGCAGCGCAGCATACGCCGCACGCTATGTCGCTAAGAACATTGTCGCAGCAGGCCTCGCCTACCGTTGCGAAGTGCAGCTCGCCTACGCTATCGGCTACTCCAAGCCGGTCTCCGTGCTCGTGAACACATTTGGCACTGGCAAGATCGATGACCGCAAGATCGAAGCAATTGTTGCCCAGAACTTCAACCTCTCTCCGGCCGGCATCGAAAAGATGCTCGATCTCCGCAAGCCGGGTTACGTCGCTACCGCCGCTCTCGGCCACTTTGGCCGTACCGGCGCCCGCTTCACGTGGGAAAAGACTGACAAGGCCGAAGCTCTGAAGAAGGCTGCTGAAGCGGTATAGAGACCGCTCGGCTCTATAGCCGCACCAAGATCGCGACAAAAATCATTTAGCAAAAAATGACGGATGAAGATCCGTCATTTTTTTAGTTTATATCAAATACAAAAAAAGACTGCCGTTAAGCAGTCTTCTTTTGTAGTCAAAGATCCTTCGACTCCGCCCTTCGACGCGCTTCGCTTGCTCAGGGACCTTAATAAGGTTGGTGAGCTTGTCGAACCACGCTCAGAATGACACTTCTTACTGTCTACTTCCTACAGCCTACTGTCGTAGCTCCGCTACGACACGAGCATCATCGAGAACACCATGACGAACAGTGCGACCGTTTCGCCGACACCGAGCACCATGAGGTAGTTCACGAGGCCCTTGCCCGTTTCGCCAAGAGCGTTGCAAGCGTCAGCAGCGGACTTACCCACGTACCAGGCGCTAGCCATCATGCCGATGCCACCGAAGATGCCTACGCCGAGGTAAGCAGCCCAGTTGCCAGGATTTGCCTGCGACTTGTTCAAGATGTACATCATCAGGAGCATGCCGTAAATCGTCTGCGCAATCGGCGCACCCACGAAGATGAGCAGCGTAAAGAGCGCGTTCTTACCCTTGAGATACGCCTTCTTCCAGGCACCGATGGCCGCCATGCCGGCAGTCCCGCAGCCCAGCGCAGAACCCACTGCGGCAAGGCCAAGAGCCGCCACCGCACCGAGCTTTGCGAGCGTCAAAAATTGTGTTTGATCCATACGTGCGACCTCACTGGATTAATTAAGCACCATCATGGAGAACACGAGCACGAACAAAGCGACAGTTTCGACGATACCGAGAACCATCAAGTAGTTCACCATGCCCTTGCCGGTTTCACCGAGAGCATCGCAAGCTACAGCAGCGGACTTGCCCTGGTACCATGCAGAAGCCATCATGCCGAGGCCACCGAAGATACCAGCACCAAGGCAACCACCCCAGTTCGTAAAGTCACTTGCCTTTGCTGCATCCAAGATGAAGTTCATCAGGAGCATGCCATAAATCGTCTGGGAAATCGGAGCACCCACGAACACGAGAAGCGTGAAGAGAGCAGACTTGCCCTGGGCGTAAGCCTTCTTCCACATCGTGATAGCAGACATACCGGCCGTTCCGCAACCAAGGGCAGAGCCCATAGCCGCAATGCCAAGCGCAGCTGCAGCACCCATTTTAGCGAGAGTCACCATTGTATTCGGTTCCATTATATTATCCTCATTAAGTAGCGGGATTTAACCCTTGGTTTAATTTTTTTGCTTGGCGAAGGGGCTGAATGCAAATCCGCTCCATTCAAGACCAAGTCCATTTGAAAATTCGAGTGTGTTAAGACGTACGGCATGCACTGCAACGCCCATCACGGCAAGTGCAATGTTCAGGCCATGAACGCCCAAAAGAACTAGAGCTGCACCGGCAACACCCACGGCAGAGCCAAACAGCGGCGAGAGCATTCCATTGAACGCTTCGGCGATGGCGGCACCAGACATACCCACAGCAAAGAGACGGATATAGCTGATGACGTCGGTGAAGCTGTTCACGATGTCGAGCACGAGCATCGGGATGCTGATGAAGTCCTGTTTGAGGCGGCTAGGCGGCACCGTAAAGAGCACGAGAAGCACGACTTCCACGATGAACATCGGGATGACGAACTTCGGCATGTCGATTCCAAGCACCATGTTGCATGCAAGGAAGAACA
>Ga0310695_10006152_pt1 | contig 20111 bp, 13 predicted proteins | sample RumenRJG_04DNA_FD_203882 | JGI IMG/M metagenome (GOLD analysis project Ga0310695, IMG submission 203882) | Bovine rumen microbial communities from Lethbridge, Alberta, Canada - RJG_04 (v2) (version 2) | ecosystem: Host-associated > Mammals > Digestive system > Stomach > Rumen | place: Canada...
GGCATGACCCCCGACGACACAGAGCTTTGCCTGCGCGCCATCAACAACATGGGATGCGTGTTTCGGTTCTTCTACTACGACTATACACAGTCGTACGAGGCCTTCAACCGAGGACTCATCATCAGCAACGATGTGGGCAACGAACCCATGCGGCTCATCCTTATGAGCAATCTCAGCGAACTGCTCGACGAATATGCAGCGCGATACTCCTCCGAGCAGATGGAGAAACAGGCGTGGGAGATGATGGATCAGTGCATCATCAAGGGCTATGAGACCCAAAACTGGGCTGTCATGGTCACCGCTTTCTTCAACATGACCAACCTCAACTACGACGCCAAGATCGATAAGTACAGTTTCATCCTGTCGAAAGATATCCCCGACGATATCGACAACCTGAAGTATGTGCGGCTGCAATACCGAGCTCTCGAAGCCATGCAGCAGAAGAAATACGACGCAGCCCGCCGATATTTCGAGCAGCAGCTCAACGCTATCGACGTCAAAGAGCAGCCTGAGCTCAACATCCTGCCCGCCTATCTGAACATCGCGAAAACCTACGAGCAGCAAAACGACCTCGTACGCGCCGTGGAATACGTCCGCAAGGCCCTCGACAGAGCACAGCAAGACAGTGTGCCCGACTACGAGCAGATCTGCTTCAAACAGCTCTCCGACTACTACAAGCTGATGGACCAGCAAACCCTGTCGCGCGAATACTACATCAAATACCTCGAGAAGAAAGAACAGATGCAAGCCATGCGGCTCTCTACTGTGGGCGAGATGAACTACATACAGCAACTCCGACAGGAAGAACTGAAAGCCGAGAAAATGGCCGCCCGCCAGCGCCTGCAGCTCTTCTGGCTCATCTTCGGCAGTGCCTTGCTCCTTATTTTGGCGGGTTCCGCTCTGCTCCTCTACCGCAAAAACCGCCAGCTCCTATTCAGCAACCAGAGTCTTTTCCGCAAAAACCAGGAGGTGATGCGGGCTGAAGAGACGGAGCACCAGCTGCGCAAAGAATTTGAGCAGAAGCTGCAACTCTACCACGACAACCAGCAACGTCTGGAACAGTTGTCGGCCGAACAGATTGAAGAGGCGCACGAGAACGAGCATGCCGCTCACCTCTCAGACCCCACCTCTCAGCCCTCACCCTCCACGCCCCAGAAGAAATACAGCAAGAGCAACCTCAGCGACGAACAGCGGGCCACGCTCATCTACCGCATTCAGGAAGCCCTCAACAATCCCGACGTCATCTGCAGCAACGACTTCTCGCTGGCCAAGCTGGCCAAGATTGTAGGGTCGAACACCGCCTATGTCTCGCAGGTCATCAACGAGCAGTACGAGCAAACCTTCAGTACCGTGGTGGGCAGATACCGCATCAAGGAGGCGTGCCGACGCATCAACGATACCAAGAACTTCGGCCACCTCACCCTCGAGACCATCTCCGAAGGTGTAGGCTTCAAGTCGCGCTCCACCTTCATCAACGCCTTCAAGCGCCAAGTGGGTCTCACCCCCTCGGAATACATAAAGATGGCTGCCGAAGACAAAGAAACATAACGCTTTATGATAATCGCTGAAAAAACGATCCAATGATGAATGATTCCATGAAGACAGGGCAGGGCAGCCCCGCGAGCGCAGCAGAAACTGGGAGCACAAAGCGCGTCTCCACCGACAGGGCACATCAGATCATCCGCACCAGTTGGATAGGCATCGCAACCAACGTCTTGCTGGCTGGTTTCAAAGCCGTGGTGGGCATCCTGTCCAGTTCCGTTGCTATTGTGATGGATTATAGCGAGTGATTTCAAACTTAATACACTTTTGCCACAAAAGAGGCTTTTTTCACCACACGAAAGCAATGCCTAAGTTTAAAAAAATATAAATATAACGTCGTTTTCGCGGATAATCCGGTTTTTTCTTGTCTGTTTTATAAAAAATATGTATCTTTGCGTTTGCTAAAGGTGCGAACTGCACCTTAGTATATATGCGCACATAATGATGTGCGCTTCAATCATGAATATATTTTTAACTTATTATTATTAACTAAAAACTCAAAGCTTATGAAGAAGATTAGATTCTTGATTCTGGCACTTGTCGGATTGCTTGGAGGAGTTGTTTCTGCTTCAGGCACCACCGTGTATGTTGACCCCGTGGGCAACGGAACATGGCTGGACGCCAATGCTAAGATCTCGCTCAACGTCTATACAGACGGACAGAGCAACAACGCGTGGGTAACAGAGCGCGAAGAATTGTCTGGTGGAGTCATTAAGTTCACCTTCGATGACACCTACAACCGTATGATTATCGTACGCGGTGAAAACCAAGATGCGTGGGGATGGAATCAGACAGAGAACATCACACCCGCCGCAGGTAAACTCTACAAAGCCAATGGCTATTCTGGCGAACAGTTGGCTTACACCGTTGAGGACTACACCGAGCCCGCAGCTGCTGGTTATCTTTGCGATTTCAATACGCCTATTACCACCAGCGACCATGCATTCCAGGTAGCTTCTAACTGGAGACACATCGTTGGCTCTTACGAAAACAATTATATTGGTGGCACCTCTTATCCTTCCTACACTTGGTCAGAAACAGCTGGTGTAGATGGAAGTGGTGCGTTGTATTGCGGCACCAACCAGAGCAGCAACAGTATCTATGACCTGCTGGTGACTCCTGTCGTGAAAGGTACTGTTACCATTCAGGCAAAAAGTACTCCCTGGTACAGCCCATTACTAGAGTTCTACAAAATTACAGACAATGGGGACGGCACATTCACTCGTGGCGAAAAAATTACTGTAGAAGTCAATGTAAATGCCACAGACTTTACAACCATTACAATCCCTGTCGATGCAGCTGGCGAGCGCATCGGTATCAGAAGTTCGTATGTCTATCTCGACAACTTCACTGCTACTGAGGCTACTATCATTCCGGAAAAGAAGATTGTCTTCGCTTCTGCAGTGGCAGCTGATGGCAACAACGGCACGACAGGCACCATTAAGTGGGAAGAACAGGCTAATGGGCAGGTACTCGTGAGCTACACTGTCAAAGTGACCAACACGGGCGATGTCGACCTGACACAAGGTGAGGAAGGCTTTAGCATTTCTATCATCAATGGTAGCACGGGCGAAGTCTATGGAACGACACCTGTACCTCAGAACCTTGCTAAAGGTGAAACCTCTGACGAGTTCGTCGTTTCTGCCGAAGTGTCGAAATCTCTTTGGCCGAACAGCTATACCTATGTTAATATGAACTTGAAGGAGAACCTCTTCGGTTCTGTTCTGGAACGTGCACAGTCCACTTTCGTTGCTTATGAGTCGAAGTTCGTGGTTCGTGAAGCAGGCTCTACCAGCACAACCAGTCTGTCAGAAACCCAGAACTGGGGTGTTGTTAATGTGGGTGATGTCGTTTCCAAGTCTTACGAGATTTGTAATTTAGGTACAGCGCCTATGACTCTCTACGTTGAGGGTAGCGTCTTCCCCGAAGATGTCTTCTCACTTCAGGGTGGAAAGCAGGCTCTACTTGCACAAATGCAAGCAATGGATAATGTCCATGTGGACTTAGTTACTAAGGCTGTAACATTTGACGGCGGTGCAGTAGTTCCGTTCACCATCGTTCTGAATACCGAGAATGCGGGTTCGTTCACTGGCGAAGTTAAAGCTGCCTATAGTGAATATGGACAAGAGCAGACGACCTATACCTGCAGTTTTGCTGCCAATGTTATCGATGCCAACACCTGGATGGCTGACTTCAACAACAGCACCTCAACGGTAGTATATCCTGAAGGTTCTATTGCTGAGTCTGGTATTTACAGCGATTACCAATATATATCTTCTGGCAACTACAACATCTGGCTCACTGGTCGCACGACAACTTCTTACCAAACGGCGAATAACATGTTCATCACTCCGAAACTCCATGCAAATGCAGGCGATGCATTGGCATACGACGTAAAGGGTGGATATGGCGCCACATATTACGCAAAAGTATATGTATCTACCGACCGTAAGAATTGGGAGCAGAAGGCTTATTACACCATGAGCGAAACGGAGGGTGCAGAAGCTATTGGATACTCCGATTGGTATACAAAGACCTTGAATTTCGATACAGAAGGAGATTACTATGTTGCATTCCAACTCTTTGGATCATTCAAGATAGACAACCTCATCGGCTTAGAGAAGGTAGATGTTCCTCACGACCTCTACATCAAGACTGTTAACTGGCCCGATGCTTCTATCAAGAGCGGCACGGCACAGACAAAGCCGAGCGTGGAATTCATTCCGCTGACCACAGAAATGGCTAGCGACTACACCGTGAAATACGTATATGGCGAAACCGTTCTGGGAGAAGGCGTACCTGTAGCATTGACAGCAAGTGCAAATAGCAGCAAGACAATCGCTGTTAACTGGACTCCTCAGGTGAATGAAACCACGACATATGAAGGCACCAAGGTGGTGTTCGAATTCACTGATGGCACAAAGTTTGAGACTGAAACTTTCGACCTTACAGTGACCAACGAGGCCATCTTCCACTTCCTCAACACCAAGCCGTCGAGCAAGTGGAACGAGCCCACAGACCGCACAGACCCCATTACTTTCGGAAAGACGAACACTGCCGACACGCAGAACTTCGTTATCTTCAACTGGGGTTCCGCCGACTTGACCGTTAATAGCATTTCACTGCCCGCAGGATTCTCCACAACAACAGAGTTCCCGCTTACAGTGGTTGCCTTCAACGGAGAAAACGATGGTATCGATGCGTCTTCACAGGCACTTGACATTACTTTCTCTGCTACAGACCCCGGCGACTATAGCGGCGAGATGGTGATTACCTATAGTAATGACCAGACATTCACGCTGCCCATCAGTGGTACGAAGCTTGATCCAAACAAGTTCTATGCTCCGTTTACCAACTCTGAGCTGCCCGCAGGATCTGTATATCAGAGCAATGTTAATATCTATAACGGATATATCAATTCGTCAAGTGATTCAAACAACTTGTTTGTCACTCCAAAACTCGTTGCTACCGCAGGCGAGACGATATCATTCGATGCAGCACTCTATAGTAATTATTGGTCAGAAGGCAAGGTGGTAGTATATGCTGCTCCAACTCGCGACGAGGTGCTCAACACAGAGGAGGGTACCACACGTACACAACTCTTCAGCATAAGTGGCCAGGATGCCGAGAATCCGATGACGACAAGTTACCAGACCTACGAAGTTAGCGTTCCTGCAGGTGAATGGTATCTCGGATTCGAAATCAGTGGCCGTCCATATGTGACGGAAATCTATGGTCTGACAGTTGCAGATGTGGCTCACGACTTGATGATTGTTTCAAGCAGCATACCGACAGAGGCTATGCAGAATATGTCAATCACTGTTTCTGCCAATGTTCTCAACTTGGGTCTCGCTGATGACAATGTGACAGTGACTGCATACGTGAACAATGAAGCCGTGGCTACCAGCGAGGCTGTTGCCGTTCCGATGAGCCACAAGCTCAGCGAAGCTGGCACACAGGTTTCTGTCAACATTGTTTATCCTAAGGCTGGAGAGTACCCTGTATACCTTGAAGTGAAGGCTGGTGATTATAGCGTTGTAACCGATCCTGTGAATGTTGTGTTCGCAGAGGAAGAAGCTCAATCAGAAGCAACAGCTCAAGCTGACGGAACATCAACTTATGTACCTCTTAATTTGATGTACTATAATAGTGAATCTGTTTCGCTTTATACTGCCAACGTACTTGAAGGTTCTTATGGTCTTTCCAATGGCGCAAAGATTAAGTCTATCACCTATAAGGGATACAAGACGGCAGATGAGCATACTTCTACTGTTAATGTATGGTATCAGTGGGTAGATGAGACAGCTCAAAGTCAGCCGACAAGCGGTCTGTATAATACAGAAGGCATGACCCAGCTTATTACAGACGAGACGATTACTTGGGAAAAGAAGGGATCGGTCGACAATCTCCAAGATTTCATAACGCTGAATTTCTCTGAGCCGCTTGTATATGAAGGAAAGGCTCTGCGAATTGTTGTCCGCTCTACTTCTGATGCTTGGAAGACTGTATACTTCGAAAAGAGTACGTCTACAACAAGCGGATTGGCATACTACCACTATAATGATACATATAACACGTTTACATCAAATGGTTGGTCAAGTAGCGTTCTGCCTGTTCTCCACATGGAACTCGAAGCTACTGCCGCTACGCTCGCCGGTACGGTAACGAACTCTGCTGGTGAAGGCATTGCCAATGCAAGCATTACGCTGAAGGCAGAGAACGGTGTTGAGTACAGCGGTACAACCGACGAGACGGGTGCTTACAGCATGAACGTAATCCAGGCTGGTCTCGACTTCACGGCTACTGTGGAGGCAGAGAACTACCTGACACGCGAGTTCGACTACAACCTTGGTGGTGAGAGCAAGACGCTCGACGTGATGCTCTATCAGTTCTATGGTATCGTAGGTGAGGCTGGCATGGGACTCGACTGGAACAACGACGTTGTGATGACTCAGAGCGAGGAAGACCCGATGGTATTCACTGCCGAGGTCAAGAACGTGGAAATTGTAGCTGGTTCGTATGAATACAAGCTGCGTACCGATGGTCGTTGGGATACCTATCAGCTTCCTGCTTCTGGCAACCAGACCGCAGAATTCCCCGCTGACGGCGTGTACAACCTGACGTTCACTGCCAATGTTGACACCCACGAACTCACGCTCGACATCGCTGTGGCTGAGTATATCCTGGCAGAGGATGCCTTCGAGAACGGTAACAATCCGTTTGTACAGACCCTGCCGATTGCTGCACTCACCGTTGAGCGCACATTCAACGAAGGCTGGAATGCCGTTGTTCTGCCGTTCGTCCTCACTCAGGAGGATATCATCTCCACCTTCGGTGAAGGTTCTGCAGTGGCTTACTTCAATGGCGACATCGAAGATGCAAGCGGCAACGTGAGCGTCAAGTTCGACAAGCATGAAGAAGACCTTGCTGCCAACAAGCCTTACTTGATCTATGTGGCCAATGCCGTTTCGAACCCGACCTTCGAGAACAAGACACTCGTTGACCCGAACTGGGCAGAGCTGAAGGCCGACGTTTCTGGAACAGTCTTCGACTTCATGGGTACATACACGAAGATCAATGCTGAGGCAGGTGACATGTTCATCAGCGGCGGCACGTTCAAGACTGCTACCTCGAACAACAAGGTTCGCGCATTCCGCACCTATCTGAAGAGCAAGAGCCAGGGCGCACGCTCGGTCAGCATCTTCATCGACGGTGACGAAGTTTCTGTTGCAACACCTACTGGCATCGAGAATGCTTCTGACGACACGACCATCAATGGCAACGTCTACAATGTCAATGGTCAGCGTGTGAACAAGGATGTGAAACACGGTGTCTACATCGTCAACGGCAAGAAAGTTGCAGTGAAGTAAACTTATTCTATCATCTTCATCTCCCGCCTGTCGTCAAGGCAGGCGGGAGGAAGAAATTGGAAATCTAACAATTAAAAAGAGTAACAACTATGAAGAAAGAATATGTAAGCCCCTTGATAGAGAATTACTTTATCTCTACAGAACGTTCGTTGGCAGCAGGCTCTACCACTTTTGACACAGGCGACGACCTGCCGCCCATTGACAACGGTGGCGATGCAGATGATGGTGAAGAAAGTGATGCTCGACGTAACTATAATACTTGGGACGACTTCGAAGATGAAGAGGACTAAAAGCCCACTGAATCGTAAATAAACGTAAGCGACAGCGACGGTGCAGAATGGCATTGTCGCTGTCGTCGTTTTTGTGGTTTTTTGCCTTTTCCCTTTCCTATTTTATGATTTTGTGCTACCTTTGCACGTGCAAAGGAAAGTGTGCTACCTATGGAGAAAAGAGAACGCCTGTGGAACAGCAACTATTGGAAGGTGATGACTGCGAACTTCACGATGTCGTTTGCCTTCTATCTGCTTACGCCGTTGCTGCCGTTGTATCTGAGCGAAACATTTGGATCTACAAAAGACATGATAGGCTTGGTGCTGTCGGGCTATACGCTGACGGCACTGCTCATCAGGCCCTTCAGCGGTTTCATCGTGGACAGTTTTCCAAGGAAACGGGTGCTGATGGTTTGTCTGTTGCTCTATTTCGTCTGCTTTGGCGGCTATCTGCTGGCCAGTTCGCTGTTGCTCTTCGCTGTGGTCAGAACGCTGCACGGCGGACCCTTCGGTGCCTCAACTGTGGCGAACAGCACAATGGCCATCGACGTGCTCCCCTCTTCGCGTCGCACAGAGGGCATCGGCTACTATGGCATCAGCAACAACATTGCCACGGCCATCGCTCCCACCATTGGCATCTTCATCTATAAGTATGTCCATAACTTCGACCTGCTGTTTTGGCTGGCCTTCGCCGTTGCCGGCTTCGGCTTCTTCGTGGTGTCTACCATCGACGCGCCCGAGAAACAACAAGTGCGACAGAAAATCAAGCTTTCTTGGGACCGATTCTTCCTACTTCGCGGCTGGACCATTGGCGCGAATATCGCCTTCTTCGGCCTCTGCTATGGCGTGCTGTCTAACTATCTGGCCATCTACGGCAAGGAGGTGATGGGCATCACGGGTGGTACGGGTGCCTATTTCATGCTGCTTGCCATCGGACTCATCCTCTCCCGACTGCAGGGAGCTCGACAGCTTCGCGAGGGGCGACTGGTGCATAACGCCTCGGAGGGCGTGCTCATCAGCACCGTTGGCTATCTGTTGTTCATTGCCTGCCCCAATGCCGTTGGCTACTATGGGTCGGCATTGCTCATCGGTCTGGGCAACGGACATTTCTGGCCGGCCTTCCAGAACATGATCATCGGCGTGGCTTCCAATAGCCAGCGTGGCACTGCCAACTCTACCATCCTCACCTCTTGGGACTTAGGCATGGGAGCCGGCATCCTCATGGGCGGTGTCATCGCTGAACATGTCAGCTACGGCGCTGCCTTTTGGAGCATCGTTGCCGTACACGTAGTAGGCGTTGCCTGGTTTTTCCTCAAGACAAAGCCTACCTACGAACGATTGACACAATAACAGAGGTCATACAGATAGGGTAATAAAAGGCAGGGTATTTAAAGACAGAGTAACATAAGAACAAAATTATTGCGTACAATCTGTTCCTCTGTTACTCTGTCTTTTCAACAGTTGCTGTGTCTATAATCCAGTTCCTCTGTTACTCTGTCTTTTCAACAGTTACTGTGTCAGAGCAGGATTTCTTTTGAAAGCAGGCTCTCGAGCTGCTCGGCCGACAGTCTGAGTTGGAACTCCCCGCGCATGGCCACGCTGATGCGCCCAGTCTCTTCTGAGCAGACGATGGCAAGCGCATCGCTCTCCTGCGAGATGCCCAAGGCGGCACGGTGGCGCAGTCCCAATTCCTTAGGGATGTCCACGGTATGCGACACTGGCAGGATGCAGCCAGCGGCACAGATACGCTTGCGGCGGATGACCATCGCCCCGTCGTGAAGCGGAGAGTTCTTGAAGAAGATGTTCTCGATGAGTCGTTGGTTGATGTTAGCGTCAATCACGTCACCCGTCTGAATGATGTCGTCGAGTGGTGAGTCGCGTTCCAGCACGATGAGTGCTCCCACCTTCTTCCTTGCCATGTTCATGCAGGCCATGACGATGGGCATGATGGTGGCCTTGTCGGCCTCAGCCTCTTTCTTGCTACCCGAGCGGAACAGACGCGTCAGCGACTTTATCCGCTGATGGGCGCCGAGATTGTAGAGGAACTTGCGGATCTCGTCCTGAAACAGGATAATCAACGTCAGTGCACCCACACTCACCAGTTTGTCCATGATGCTTCCCAGCAGGCGCATCTCCAAGATGCCGCTGACGAAGAGCCACAGCAAGATGAACACCATGATGCCGATGAACACGTTCAGCGAGCGCGATTCCTTCATGAGCCGGTAGATGTAGTAAAGAATTACGGCCACAAGGAAAATGTCGATAAAGTCTTTTATACCAAAGTCAAACACTGTATTAACTGTTTATTTGTTTTTTGTCATTTCTACAAGTCTTACGGATTCCACGGCCTGTCGCACATCGTGGACGCGGAGGATGGCTGCCCCCTTCTCGAGGGCAATGGTGTTCAGCACCGTAGTGCCGTTGAGTGCTCCTTCGGGCGTGCAGTCCAATAGTTTCCAGATCATGCTCTTGCGCGAGACACCCACCAACAGGGGAAGGTTCATGACCGCGAGCTGCTCCAACCGCGCCATCACCTGATAGTTCTCTTCCATTGTCTTGCCGAAACCAAAGCCCGGGTCCAGAATGATGTCTTTCTGTCCGTAGCTGCGCAACCGTTCCACCTGCCGGGCGAAGTCCAGGAGCATGGGCTCCACGTCGTTTGCGCGCGACATATATATATAAGGTACGCGTAGGGCTGCCACCATGCGAAACATCGCAGGGTCCTCCTCCGTTTCGTTGCCGACGGTGCCGCCGAAAGCTCCTTGCGTATTGCCGCCCGACACATCGTTGATGATGTCCACGCCATATTCCTCTACTGCCATACGCGCCACCTGCGGGCGGAACGTGTCGACGGAGATGATCGATTCCGGCTGCTCACGCCGCACGATGGCAAGTGCGAAGCGCAGTCGCAGCATCTCCTCCTGCTCGCTGACTGCTGCTGCACCCGGCCGTGTGGAGTAGGCGCCCACGTCGATCATCTCGCCACCCTCGGCAACAATCTGGTTGGCGCGCTCGGCAATCTCCTGTTCTGTCTGCGCCCTGCTGCCTTCGAAGAACGAGTCGGGTGTGGCATTCAGGATGCCCATCACGCGTGGTTGCGACAAGTCCATCAGCTGTCCGCGCAGGTTTATTGTCAGTTGCCTATCTTTCATTCTTTTTCATTTTCTGTCCTATGAAGCCATAGTCAGCAGGGCGAGGAGCGCGGCGATGATTCGCGTATTCTGGAGGAAAAGACTCTGCCTCATTGCTTGAAGAATTTAAAGGATGTATTGTTTGCTTTCACATTATATGTCCCAGCTGACAGAGTATAGCTCGATGGTCGTGCCGTCGGGCAGTCCGTCGAACGCCATCTGATCGTTCCCCTGCCGGAAGACGACATCGCGCGAGTTGATACCCGTCGGCCCGATGCGGGGTATGTGGCCCTCGTAGGTATATCTGATGATGTTCGATAGCTGGTAGGTGGTCTGCACGGTGTTGGTGGTAATCACCAACAGTCCATTCTCAAAAGTTGTGCGTGGCTCCTCTGCGAGGTCGAAATAGACTTTCTGCCCGCCTTTCTGCCACACCACGAGGTGCTGCGTGTCGCTCTGTGCATGACCCGTCTGCATCATAAAGAGTAAGAGCAGGAGCGTGAAGAGTCGTCTTGCTTTCACAAGGCGCTCGCTGGGAACTTGTAATGCTATTGTCTTCATTTTCATTGTTGCTTATTATGTTTATCAAGTTTCGCATGTTTTCACATTCTCACCTCTCACTTCTTACTACTCACCTTTAAACAGAAGTAAGGCGGAGCTTGCGAAAGTTGAGTGATGTTTACGTGTGCAAAGATAATGATATTCGGGCAAAACACAAAAGAAAAGTACGTTTTTAATTTCATTTGACACAAACGACAATGCGGCGGCCAGGGGAGAATTGTCGGCTTTTGCGTGAAAAGACAGTGAATTGTTTGGCGTGTTGCACAAAAAGTGCTACCTTTGCACATCGACAATCAACAAAACACTATGGATATTCAAAAACTATATCAGCTTTATCAAGAGCATCCCGTCATTACCACCGACAGTCGCGACTGCCCTGAGGGCAGCATCTTCCTGGCCTTGAAAGGCGACAAGTTCGACGGCAACCGCTTTGCCGAAGGCGCCCTGCAAAAGGGTTGTGCCTATGCCATCGTGGACGATAAAGAGGTGGTGAAAGACGAGCGCTATCTTCTCGTAGACGACTGCCTGCAGACGTTCAAAGATCTGGCGCGCGAGCATCGCCGGCAGTTCGACATCCCCGTCATCGCTATCACAGGTACTAACGGCAAGACCACGACCAAAGAACTGGTGCGCGCCGTGCTGGCAGAAGAATACAACGTGCTGGCTACGGAGGGCAATTTCAACAACGACGTGGGTGTGCCCAAGACGCTGTTCCGACTCTCCGATGACCACGACATTGCCATCATCGAGATGGGTGCCAGCCATCCTGGCGACATCAAGACACTCGTGGAAACGGCTGAACCCACTTGTGGACTGATTACCAACGTGGGTCGTGCCCACCTTGAAGGCTTCGGTTCGTTTGAGGGGGTGAAGCAGACTAAGGGCGAACTCTACGACTACCTGCGCCACGAGCAAGACAAAGGCGACCCAGACAGTGGTTTCATCTTCATCAATGCCGACGATGCCGACCTCACGCAGATGGCCGACAGCCGCGGCATCATGATGCAGTTCGCCTACGGAACGGGCTCTTCGGAAGACATCACCGTGAAGGGTGAGGTGGTCAGCTGTAATCCCTTCCTGACCTTCCGCTGGTGGATCAACGACGACGAAGACGATGCTGGGAGTGATTCCTGCGATTCCGTCGCAGGATATCCCGACGAGACGTTCACCGTCAGCACCCACCTCATTGGTGCGTACAACGTCTACAACATGTTGGCAGCCATCGCCGTGGGACTCTATTTTGATGTGGATGAAGAGCAGATCAATCATGCGCTGAGCCACTACCAGCCCACGAACAACCGCTCACAGCTCACTCAGACCGACCACAACACGCTCATCGTAGATGCCTACAACGCCAATGCCACAAGCATGGCCGCCGCCCTGCGCTCGTTTGCCGCACTGGAAACGGGGCAAGAGAAGATGCTCATCTTGGGCGATATGCGTGAACTGGGCATGGCCTCGGGCGAAGAGCATCAGCGCATCGTGGACTTACTGGTCACGCTGAAACTGCAGAATGTGTGGCTCGTGGGCGAGGAATTTGGCCATACCGACAGCCCCTTCCGCAAGTTCGCCAACGTCGAAGAGGTGAAAGCATCGCTCGCCGACCAGCTGCCCGAGCATCGGCTCATCCTCCTGAAAGGCAGCAATTCCATGCGGCTGGCAGAACTGAAAACGTGCCTATAAACGCAAAAAAGCATGACTCAAGGGATTGGAAATCACGGTTTCCATGCGTTTTGCATGTTTTTTTGTTAAAATTCCATGCAAAGTTGCACGTGTTTCAAAAAAACATTGTACCTTTGCAGCCGGTTTTGAATAAACCACCTGCTTTCCATGGAAAGCATCGGGATGTAGCGCAGTTGGTAGCGCACTACGTTCGGGACGTAGGGGTCGGGCGTTCGAGTCGCCTCATCCCGACCGAAGGCGGCAAGTGAGACTTTTCACTTGCCGCTTTTTCTTTTTCAACCAGAATACGTTTTTTTTGACGAACCCCTTAGAATTCAAAGAAGAAGAATACTGCCGCTTGATGGCGCGGGACGCCTGAGGCGTGTCCGATGGTGTGGTTGTTCTTGTCCTTCACAGTTCCCCAAGAATCAATAGAGCCCAATAGGTGTCCATTGCTATCGCGAACCTCACCATTCGACTGTACTTCGCCTAATTTGCTGTACCACCGGCTCCTCACCTCACCACTTCTGCTGATATGCCCAAGAGTGTGGTTGTTGGCATCTTGTACGTCACCAGTCCACGTGATGCGGCCAAGGACATGATTGTTGCGGTCATACAGTTTGCCACTCGAATCAATCTTCGCCACCACGTGGTTGTTGCTGTTTAAGAAATCGAAGAATCCCATATTATCTATCTGTTCAGATTATTATTTTCCTTTGCAAAGATACTGCTTTTGGATGGAATACGACTCAAAGAGGTGATGGATTTAACGTAAATTGCACACTCCCTTTGCTGCCCATTCCTATTGCGCTTAAACATGAAGTTTGCAACGGGTATTTCTAAGAAAATGTTAAAAATGCAGGCAAACGATAAAATATTTACGAAATAATTTGGTTTATAAAATAAACTTGTCTATCTTTGCACCGTGAACCGGACACAATTGGCCTTTGACGCGCTTTCTGCAGGAGCACGGATGAGGCCGGAGAGTAGTAACAAACGTAGAACATCTTAAAAATGAAACAATTATGGAAGAGAAGAATAAGCTGACTGCCGAGCGCAGTCTGGAAATCATCGCGGAGCAGATAGAGCGCAGCCGCAGCACAATCAGCAAGAACTCATCTACATCGCTCATCTCATGGGGCTTTTGCGTCTTTGTGTTTGCCCTGCTCATTGCCTATCTGTGGAAAAACCACGGTGGCCCCGTGTGGAACGTCCTGTGGGCAGTCATGTGGTTCGTCGGTTACTTTGCCGAGAGACTCATCGGCAGGCAAAAAGAGTCTGCCCCCACCAACTTTGTCGGCAAGACCATCGGCCAGGTATGGTCCACGTTCGGCATATTCATAGGTGCCATCGGCCTCATCTTTTGTCTGGCAGGTTGCGGGTTGTTGAACCTGACGTTCACCGTATCGGGCGATCATCCCGACGCTCACCTCTACATCAACCTGACCAGCATCATATCGCTATGTTTCGGTATTGCGTCGACCATAACAGGCTTCATCCTGAAGAACCGCGTCGTACAAATTTGCGGCTTCATAGCCGGATTGGGTGGGTTCTTCTGCGCTTTGCAATACCCCTGGGCAGAACAACTCTATGTGATGGCTGCCGTTTCCGTGGTTGGCCTTATCGTGCCTGGATTCGTCATCTATTTCCAGAATCATCAATAAAGGAGGTGCGTCAATGTTCAAGCCATTAGACCCACTGCTGCACTCGGAGTTGCGACTGGCTGTGATGTCGCTGCTCATCAGCACCGAAGAAGCTGAGTTCCCCTACATCAAGGAGCAGACGGGAGCCACGGCGGGCAACCTGAGTGTGCAGATCGACAAACTCTCGGCGGCAAGCTACATCGAGGTGGAAAAGACCTTCAAGGGCAAGAAACCCTGCACCCTCTGTCGCATCACACCTATGGGGCTGAAAGCCTTCGAGGACTATGTAGAGGCGCTGAAAAGCTACCTGGAAGTGAAATAGCATCACCTAAGAATGAAGGGAAAGAGGATTGGCCCCAAGACACCAGTCCTCTTCCACTCTTCGTGTTTGGACGTATTGTCAAGTAGACAACATCATGGATGTCTATCTGACCATCTCTTCAATGCCTTATCACGAGCTCTCCGATGTCTGATCTCGGAGTCGTTACCATCTGACTGTATTTTTACTTGACCCTCTCAGGGTCAAATAGTATATTATTGCCGTTGAAAATGCTTAATGGTGGCGTCGTGCTTTCGGTGTCTGCTCTTCGCCCTGTTTCAGTTGCAGGTGGGGAGGTTCCCATATCTGCCAATCGTCGATTTCCTTGAACAGGCGGGTGAGGACATCTTTATAGCCGTCGGGATAAATCATCGTACAGACGAACCAGAGTTTGTGATTGGCCATCACCTTCGTGTAATAGCTGTAGCCCTCCATGCTATTCCCGTTTTCGTACTGAGGGCCAGAGAGGATGAAATAGTCGCTGCCGAGCTTACAGTCTGTGGCATGAAGCACACGGGCCAGTGAGTCCATGCCCGACTGGAGCGACTGCCCCTCGTTGTTCATCACCTGACTCTCGATGACGATGCTGATCCATTCATCGCCATATTCGAAGCGCATGCGGCCTTTCTCCTCTTGGAGAGAATCTGGCTGAGCCATGAAGAACGACGGAATGCTGACCACATAATCGTAGTCCACATCCTTGTATTTACGGAAGTCGGCATAGGCGAGCTGGCGCGCAAAGACCGCCTTGTGCGATTTCAATCCACCACACGACTCATACCACTCGATGCTTACTGCCACGATGATGATGGCAGCGAAAAAGACGACGACCTTTCTCATGGGCCTTGCAGGATTCCCGTGTCAGTGTCCTGATGGTTCATGGTGCGCTGGATAGGACGATACTTACTGCCCGACGAGAGGTTCCACGAGAGGTTGAGCGTCAGCATGTTGCCGAAGTCGCGCTCATGGTTGACAGCCACCTTGTGGATGTAGCGGCTTTCGACCTCCGTCTTGTTGCTGAGCGGATGGGCAGAGAAGGGGTGCTGGACATAGAGCGAAACGGTCAGCCGTTTCATCCGATAGGCAGCGGACATATACCAAGCGGCACCCTGATGGCCGCGATGCTCGCCCTCCATGAAGTGCCAGCCGTTATCAGCGTATGCCGACAAGGTCCAGGGTCCAAGATATGCCTCAAGGCTGGCACCCCCGTTGAAGGCGGTATAGGTATGGCGGTAGTCGTCTGTGAAGTTGAAAAAACGCCAGATGCCGCCATAGAGCGTGGCCGAAAGGCGGTCGGGCACAATCTCCCATTGGTTGTAGTTCTGGACGAAGAAGAAGCTGCACTCATTGTCGGCGTTGGTTTGCGTCTTGAAGAAATGGTCGGCCTGCCTGTCGTACCGCTCCATGTTGCAATGGGCGTTCAGGCGGTAGTAGCCCTGCAGTTCGGTGGTGAGTCTGGGGGTGGAGTAGGTCAGGCGCAGGTCGTGGCTGGTCACTCGGTTAGGCCGTATGTCGGGGTTGCCTACCAGCGTTTCCAGGGCATTCTGCTTGATCGACACATCGCTCACGAGTGCTATCTGCGAGATGTGCTGCGACACCTCGAAGTCGTATTTCACCTTGAGTCTTTCTGTCAAGGGATAGGCCACGGTGAGCTTCGGGCGGAACAGCCAGAAGCGGTAGTCGTGGTCGGTCTGACGGCAGTAGTAGTTGCTGGCACCCAGGCCACCCATATAGCCCAGCTTGCCCAAGTGGCCTTTCAGCTGCCCAAACAGATAGATGGCCGACGAGCGTATGTCGTTCGTCGCATTGGTGCCGCCCGCATATTCGTTGTGGATGTACTTCTGGTTGTATTGCAGGCCGGCAGAAAGGGTGAAGGGCTGCAGTTGGTTCTCGTAGATGGCCTCAGTAAAGAGCGATGAGGTCCTGCCGGCTACCGTATAGTTGTACGGAAAGCCTTCGTTCTGCTCGGCATAGCTGTCGGTCTTGATATAGGTGCCCACGGCATTGGCTGTCAGCGACTGGTGTCGCGCGAAGCGACGGTGGAAGTAGAGGTCGAGGGCAGGTGAGAAGCCACGCTTGGAGGAATGGTCTTCGCTGACCTGCCCGTCCACCGCCATCTTCGTGTAGCTGCGCTGGGGCTTGATGTCGCGACGGGCGGTGAGCTTCCCCTGAAACACATAGTCGGAGTCGCTCAGGCTGTAGGTCAGCTGCCCATTGTGATAGAGGTGCTTGTCTTGCCCTTCAAGCTGCCGGCGAGCGATGGAGCGGATGTCGCCTGCAGCCAGTTCGTAGTCTGCCCGTTCTTCATAGTCAGTACCCTTGAAGTCCTGATAGCCAAGGGTGTAGTGCAGGCCGAGCTCACTCTTCCCTCGATTGAACTTCCCAAAGACCGTCTCCTTGCCGTTGACCGTCGTCAGCGTATTGGTCAGGTCGGCGCCCAGCACACGTCCGCTCTGTGCCTTCCTGACCACCATGTTGACGACGTATGCCGTTCCCTCGCCATAGCGCACACCCGGATTGTCGATATATTCGATGCGCTGCACGGCCTTGACATCGAGTGCCAGCAGGTCTTCCTGCGAGGCCACGATGCCGTTGATGCGCACCTGCACGGACCCCAGATTCGACAGTGCCGTGATGGTGTGCTGAACGGGGTCCACCCGCAGGTGGGGCAGCGTCAGCTTCGACAGGAGCAAATAGCCGTTGGTGGAATGCTCCAACTGCTGACGACTGGGATAGATCCACTGCCCGTCGGCGCGCTGTACCGTCTTGGCACCCTTCACCGTTACCTCTTCCAACTCCACTTCCTGCTGTGCCGAAGCAGAGCATGCTGTTGCCACGAACAGACATAGAAAAAAGAATCTCTTCATACCTTGCTTGCGTTTTTGGCTGCAAAAGTATGAAGAGATGGGGCAATGACCAAAGATTCTTCCTGACATTTGTCTGACATTCCTCCAACAATCCATTGTCAGTTTTCTATCTTCTTGATAGTCAGGCGATACGCCTTGCTGCGGTCAGACTCGATTTTAAGCTTGGAATACCGCTCCACGACGGGTTTCAACCTTCTGACAAGCGTGTAGAGCGTGTCGTTGGCATCGGGTTTCTTGGGCCAGAGGGCATCGCAGATCTCCGTCTTCGTCAGCGTGTGGTTAGGCGAGCGGAAGAACATCTCCATCAGCTGATGCTGCATCGGGGTGAGCTGCACCAGGTTGCCATCGGCGGCATAGAAACGGCAGTCGGTCTCTGAGAAGGTCAGCCCGCCAAAGCTCTCGCCCTTCTGGGGGCAATGAATCTCACTGCTGGGAGTCAACCTACGACGATAGCACAGGAACATCGCCCAACACCCCGTCAATGCCCACAGCAGCGTGGCAGGCCGCTGGTCTGACAGGCTGAAGACCGTAGCTTCCGAACACTTGGCGTATGCCTTGAACTGCTGCCCCCTGGCATCAACGGCCAAGGTGACCTTGCCGCGGAGTTCGGCAATCTGCAGGTGGCTGTTAAACTTCCGGATGGTGTCCTGACTGATGACATTGCTCTGCTGCTCGGCCATCGTCAGCGCCAATGCCTGTTTCATATCGTTGCTCACCCGACTGTCTGTCATCTTATAGCTGCCGAAAGACGTCAGTCCCGACACGACAATCAGCACAAAGAGCACAATCACTGCATGTTGTTGCTTCATAATCCTATTGTAGTTCGATTTCCGTTTGCAAAGATACAAAAACTGCCATGAATAGTCAACGTTAAGCCCCCAGAAAATGCCCATCATGCCACAACTCTTAACGTTTCTTTCACTTTGTTCGTACTGTCCATCCCAAATCATCCTTTGGATGGCACGAGGGCTCCTACAATAGTTGCGAATTCAGCATAGTTGCGTGTGCCATTCTGCAAGACAGCTTGATAAAGCATCTCCTTTATCGGGTCAGAGCATGTTTTTATCGGGTCAAAAGTGACTTTTATATATAGATTCATGTGGGATTGTTTTTCTTTCTCGTAAGTGATTGTAACACAATATAAAATAAGAACGCCTCAAAGCTGAACGGTACAAAAAATGTCTTTAAAATTTTTGAGGGTTTGCCAACTCCATTGAGCAAGAACCAGGTTGTTTTGCCTGTCAAAAGAGAAATAAAAAACCGTCAAAAGAGGGTCTTTTGTACCGCTATTGTAACATAAAGTCGAAAATGTGCTGTCTTTCAGCACCGAAATATAATTCAAGGCAAACTAAGCACGTTGATTTTGCTCGTTTGGAAACGAAATGTGCATCATGGCATGTTAAAGTCTGTCATTCCAGCTTTATTTTGATGAAAAATCAGTAACTTTGCACCGCAAAGTTTGTATAATAGGCGTATAGATATGGCTAAGATAACTGTACAGAATACCCAGATAACGGTCATAAAGCAGAACGAAGATGACTACATCAGCCTGACAGACATGTTGAAGGCTAAGGATGGTGAGTTCTTCTTCTCCAATTGGCTACGCAATCGCAACACCATAGAGTTCCTTGGAATATGGGAGCGGCTGATGAATCCGAATTTTAATTGTGCCGAATTCGACATAATTAAATCTCAGGCCGGACTGAATCGTTTCCGTCTCAGTGCAAAAGAATGGACGGAGAAAACCAATGCCATAGGAATCATCTCGAAGGCAGGGCGTTATGGCGGCACATACGCCCACAAAGACATTGCCTTTGAGTTTGCCATGTGGATAAGCCCAGAGTTCAAGGTCTATCTGATACGTGAGTTCCAACGGCTGAAAGACGAGGAGCAGAAGCAACTCGGATGGTCAGCAAAGCGCGAACTATCGAAAATCAACTATCGCATTCATACTGATGCTATAAAGCAAAACCTGATTCCAGAAGAGGTGACGGCAGCACAGGCCAGCATCATCTATGCAGAGGAAGCAGACGTGCTCAATGTTGCCATGTTCGGACAGACGGCCAAGCAATGGCGCGAAGCCCATCCTGAACTAAAAGGGAATATCCGTGACTATGCCTCCATCAATGAACTGATTTGTCTGGCTAATATGGAGAACATCAATGCAGTTCTCATTGATGAGGGAGTGCCACAGGGCGACCGACTTGTTCGGCTCAATCAGATTGCCATCAATCAGATGCGTGTGTT
>Ga0310695_10006153_pt1 | contig 20105 bp, 19 predicted proteins | sample RumenRJG_04DNA_FD_203882 | JGI IMG/M metagenome (GOLD analysis project Ga0310695, IMG submission 203882) | Bovine rumen microbial communities from Lethbridge, Alberta, Canada - RJG_04 (v2) (version 2) | ecosystem: Host-associated > Mammals > Digestive system > Stomach > Rumen | place: Canada...
AAAGATTACGAACAAGCAAAACAAATGTATAAAAAAACATTGGATATAGATGCAGCAAATAAGGTCGCAAAAGAACATTTAGATAAAATTATAGGATTAAGCAATGAATAACAACATCAATGAAATTCTTAACGAAGCATTAAACAAGCTTCAAACGGCAACACTTGAACAAATAGAAACAATTAAAGTTGAATATTTGGGAAAGAAAGGCAAAATTACGGAAATTTTAAAAACATTATCTTCTTTATCAATAGAAGAAAAAAAAGAAATCGGTTCGCAGGTTAATGTTGCAAAAACAAAATTAACCGAAGCTATGGAATTAAAAAGAAAAGAAATAGCAAACAAAATTTTGGAAGAAAAAATGAAAAATGAAAAAATAGATATTTCTTCCGCATTTGCATTTACTTTTCCTAAAGGTCATTATCATATAATATCACAAACAATAGAAGAAATGAGCAGAATATTTGTTTCTTTGGGTTTCAGTGTTACTCAGGGAAGAGAAATAGAAACGGATTGGTATAATTTTGAAGCATTGAATATTCCTAAAGATCATCCTGCAAGAGATACTCAAGATACTTTTTATCTTGAAGGAAATCAGGAACTTTTAAGAACACAAACATCTGCGGCACAAATACATATAATGGAAGAATCAAAACCTCCTATAAAAGTTATAGTTCCGGGAAGAGTTTTCAGAAACGAAGCAACGGATGCTTCACATTCTGCAATATTTCATCAAATAGAAGGTCTTGTTGTAGGTGAAAAAATAACATTTTCACAACTTAAAGGAACATTGCAGGTATTTATAAACAGATTGTTTAATCAGGAACTTGAAATTCGATTTAGACCGTCTCATTTCCAATTTACAGAACCGTCTGCCGAAGTGGATATGAAATGTGTATTTTGCGGCGGTAAAGGTTGCAGAGTTTGTAAAGGCAGCGGATGGCTCGAAGTTTTAGGTTGCGGAATGGTTCATCCTAATGTTTTTAGAGCGGTAAAATATGATCCTGAAAAATATACCGGTTATGCTTTCGGTCTCGGTGTTGAAAGATTTGCCATGCTTAAATACGGTATTGACGATATGAGAGTTTTGTACGAAAACGATTTAAGAGTATTAAGACAATTTTAACGGAAAAGAGGAAAAATATAAATGAAGATTTCATATAATTGGTTAAAAGAATTTGTAGATTTTGATTTGGCACCTGAAGAACTTTGTAAAACACTTACATTTTTGGGTGTAGAAACATCGGTTGTAGGTGGTGGTACAAATTGGACGGGTGTTATTACCGCAAAAGTTTTAGACAGACAAAAACATCCTAATTCGGATCATCTTTCAATTTGCAGAGTTAATGACGGAACAAAAGATTATCAAATAGTTTGCGGTGCACCTAATGTTGCAGCGGGACAAGTAGTACCTCTTTCTTTAATAGGTGCAGTATTACCCGGGAACTTTGTTATAAAAGCATCAAAAATCAGAGGAGTTTCTTCCGAAGGTATGATTTGTTCAAAAGAAGAGTTGGGTTTGGAAGAAAAATCCGATGGTATAATGGTTTTGGATGATAACACACCTTTAGGTAAAAAACTTGAAGATGTTTTAGATAAACAAGATACTATTTTGGAAATAGAAATAACAACTAACAGAGGCGATTGTTTGAGTCATTGGGGAGTAGCAAGAGAAATAGCTGCGAAGTTAAAGAAAATTCCTACCGTTCCTCAAATAAAAACCGTAAAATATACCGACAAAAATCTTGTAGATGTTAAAGCTAAAGATTTGTGTACAAGATATATCGGTTGTCATATTACCGGTGTAAAAATTGCACCGTCTCCGAAATGGATGAAAGATAAACTTGAAAGTTGCGGAGTAAAATCGATAAATAATGTTGTTGATATAACAAACTATGTAATGTTGGAATTGGGTCAACCTTTGCATGCTTTTGATGCAACAACGCTTTCCGGCGGAAAAGTTGTTGTAAGAAGAGCAACGGACGGAGAAAAGTTGGCTACACTTGACGGAAAAACACATGAACTTGATTCAAATAATCTTGTTATTGCAGACGGTTCAAAAGCACTTGCCGTTGCAGGTGTTATAGGCGGTCAAAGTTCTTCGATAACCGATGCAACAACTGAAGTTTTCTTGGAAGCAGCGGTATTTCAGCCCGGAAACATAAGAAAAACCGCAAGAAAACTAAATATTTCTACGGATGCTTCTTACAGATATGAAAGAGGTACATCTTGGGAAGTTGCCGAAATGGCAAGTTGGAGAGCTGTTAATTTAATATCCGAACTTGCAGACGGTCGTCTTGAAACAAGAGAAGATTATAATAGTCCGGATAACGAAAAAGTTGTAATTAAATTAAGAGTAGAAAGAGTTGCTCAACTTTTAGGTTATGAAATAGACGAAAAAGATATTGCAAATATTTTAAGATTTTTAGGTATAGAAATAGACTCAAGAGTACAAAATGTTCTTATAGCCGAAATTCCTTCTTACAGAAACGATATAAAAGAAGAAGTTGATTTGATAGAAGAAATTGCAAGAGTTCACGGTTATGAAAATATTCCTATGGCAGTAGATTCCGCAACAGGTATCAATAAACAAAAAAATAATGATAAATTAATAAAAGAAATTACAAACTCTTTGGTAGGACTCGGTTTTTGTGAAGCAATGAATTACAGTTTTTCACAAATAAAAGATTTGGATAAATTGTATTTAACTTACAAATATAAAATTGCAAATCCTATATCAAAAGAAAACGAAGTATTAAGACCTTCTTTGTTACCGGGATTATTGAAAAATTTTAATTTTAATATCGGACAGGCAACAACGGATATAAAATTGTTTGAAATAGGAAGAATTTTTGACAATAAAGGTGAAAGAAAAGTTTTAGGTATATTGATGTCCGGTCCTGTTTGGCAACCATGGTGGAATTGGGAAAGCAATAAAATAAATCCTGTATTTGATTTTTATTTTGCAAGCGGAATAATAAACAATATTTTGCCTTCAAAAGAATTTTCAATAGGAGAAAACAGAACTCCTGCAAAATATTATCATCCCGGAAAAACGGCAGCTATCATTTATCACGGTAAAGCCGTAGGTCAGTTCGGTGTTTTAAGACCTGATGTTGCGGATGAAGAAAATATCGGTGAAGTTATTTATGCAGAAATAGATATAGAAGATATAGAAAAAAATTATAAAAGTAAGTTACAACCTTATGAACATATGGGTAATTTCCCTGTAGTAAAAAGAGATATTTCCGTTGTAGGTGAAAAATCCATAAAGTTTGATAAGATAGAAAAAATATTCAAACATATAATGAAAGACGGACAAATTTTAAAAGATTATTCCGTATTCTCGGTATATGAAAGTGAAAAACTCGGTGCAGGTAAGATAAGTTATTCTTTCAGATTGTTTTACAGAGATAACGAAAAAACATTGACCGATGCACAGGTTAATACCGATATGCAAAAACTTTTAGATAAACTTGCAAAAGAATTGGGTTTTGTGTTGAGATAAAATCCTTATTAAATAAAAACGGGCAAGTAAGTTTCTTACTTGCCAGTTTTTATTTTAGCGAAACAAATTTATCTTTTTAATTATAACGAGTACAACTTTCGCTTAAAGAACACTTCATTAGTTAAATACTTTGTTCTAATTCAAAATCTTAAAAATCTTTGAGAATGTTGTTATTCCTCGTTTGAGACAGAATTTGTATAAGTCTCTAAATTACTAATACTTATTTTACATCTTATCCGGTGAAGATACACCTAATAAATCAAGACCGACTTTAATTACAACAGATACTGCTTTAAGTAATTGTATTCTTGCTTTTTCAAGCTCTTTATCGTCTATGCCTAACACTCTGCACTTTTCATAAAATCTGTGATAAATATCGGCTGTTTCAATTAAGTATGTGGTTAAATGGTGCGGACTTTTTGTTTTGTCGCATATAAGCAAAGTATCTTCAAAAGATATCAATTTTTTTATCAAGTCTTTTTCTTCTTTTGTATTTAACAAACTTAAATTTGCATTGGAAGTATCTTCTTTATACTCTTTTAAAATGGATTGGCATCTTGCATTAACATACTGAACATAAAATACCGGATTTTCGCTTGTCTGTTTTTTTGCAAGTTCCAAATCAAACTCAAGTTGAGAATCGGGAGCTCTTAATAAAAAGAAAAATCTGCAGGCATCGGTTCCTACTTCGTCTAACACATCTTTAAGTGTTATAAATTCACCGCTTCTTGTAGACATTGCAACAGGTTGTCCGTTTCTAACCAAACTTACAAGTTGGTAAAGAATAACTTTTAATGCTTCTTTTTTTTGTCCGAGCATTTGAATTGCTGCCATAATTCTTGCAACATATCCGTGATGATCTGCTCCCCACAAATTTATAACCTGAGCAAACTTTCTTTCATATTTGTTTTTATGGTAAGCAACATCGGATGCCAAGTATGTATATCTTCCGTCAGTTCTTCTTAAAACTCTGTCTTTATCGTCTCCGTACAAAGTGGATTTCAGCCACAATGCACCGTCTTGTTCAAAGGCATCACCTTTTTCTTTTAAGTATTGACAAACATTATCTACCTGAGTTTTACCGTTTTCATCTTTGTCGGAAGCAATTTTAGATTCCGAAAACCAACTGTCGAAATCTACTCTAAACTGTTGTAAGTCTTTTTTTATTGTTTCCAAAATTCTTGTATGAGACTCTTTCTTAAAATCTATTTCTTCAAACTTTTTACCTTCATTTATTAAATCTTGTGCTATATCCTTTATGTAGTCACCTTTATATCCGTCATCCAAAAAAGGAATATCTTCACCTTTAAGTTGTCTGTATCTTGTTTTTGTAGATTCGCCCAAAACGTTCATTTGGTTACCTACATCGTTAAGATAATATTCTTTAACGACATTGTATCCCAAATGTTTTAATATTCTTGAAAGAGAATCTCCTATTGCTGCACCCCTGCCGTGACCTATATGTAAAGGACCGGTAGGATTTGCAGAAACGAACTCTACCATGATTTTATCTTTATTTATATTGTCTTGCTTTGCATAGTTTTCTTTTGTATTTAAAATCTTGTTTAATTCTTTCTGTAAATGTTCGTCCGTAAAATGTAAATTTATAAAACCTGCACCTGCAATTTCTGCCGATTTTATTGTGTTTGAAAACTCTTTGTTTATTATTTCTATAAGTTCTTGAGCTATTATTCTCGGATTGGTTCTTACTTTTTTTGCAATTATCATTGCAGCATTTAATGCCAAATCCGCATTAATATTTTTGGGGGGAATTTCCACAACAAAAGATATTTGCTCTTCTATTCCTTTGGATTTTGCAAAATTGTTTATTGTTTTTTTCAATTGTTCTTCAAAATTAAATTTCAACATTTTATATTTCCTTAAAATATTTTTATTAATTATACAAATTAAATTTTTACTTTTAAAATTTTTAATATAAGTATTTATGAGTGATTTAATTATACTTCAAAACAAAAATTTTAAAATATATTTGTCGTTTACATTTTACATTGTAGAGTATAAGTTGTCTTTGTTATTTTCCAACACAGAATTTTGAAAATACCGTGTGCAAAATATCATCTTTTGCATCTATACCTAAAATCTCGTTCAATGAATTTAATGCATTTTGTGTTTCAAAAGAAACTATCTCGTCACTGTCACCTTTATCTATAAGTTTCAAAATATTGTTTAACTGTTTTTGAACTTTACAAATTAAGTTGTATTGTCTTGAATTTAAAAGAATGTTAGAGTTGTCTTCTATATCGGTTAAATTCATTATTTCAAAAATTTTATTTAAAATTGTTTCTATGGGAGTTTTGTTTATTGTTGAAAAATTTATAATGTTTTTTGTGTTAATGATATTTTTTAATTCGTTTACGGATATTTTTTGTTGTAAATCGGATTTGTTTAAAATAACTATCGTTTTATCTTGTTTGTCTTTTAATAAATCCGCAAGTTGTTTATCGTTATCATCCAAATTGGTGCTTGAATCGATAATCCATAAAATTATATCTGCGGTTTCTATTGACGATTTGGATCTTTCCTGACCGATTTTTTCTATTGTGTTTGTTGTATGATATCTTATACCGGCAGTATCTATAATTGTAATTGAAATTCCTTTATATTCAACAGTTTCTTCTATTGTGTCGGTTGTTGTTCCGGCAATATCCGTTACGATTGCTCTTTGATAACCCAATATTGAATTTAATATTGAAGATTTACCTACATTCGGTTTTCCTACAATAGCAATTTTTATTCCGTTGGTTATAAGTTTGCTTAAAGAATATGACGATATAAGATTATCGATTTGAAAAATAATTTTTTGCATCTGTTCTTTTTTTTGTTGTCTTGTTAGAAAATCTATATCTTCTTGCGGATAATCAAGTGATACTTCAAGATATGCAAAAAGTGTAGTTAAATCCTGTTTGATGGTTTTTATTTTATTTGATAAAGAACCTTGTAAACAATTTAATGCAAGTTCTGCCGATTTTGAGCTTGAACTGTTTATAAGTTCGTTAACGGATTCAGCTTCGGACAAATCCATTTTGCCGTTAATGAATGCTCTGTATGTAAACTCGCCTTTATCTGCCTGTCTAATGTTTTTTGATAATAATAAATTTATTATTTGTTGGACTATTAAAGGGTTTCCGTGAGTTGTTATTTCAACTGTATCTTCACCGGTATATGTATGAGGAGCTTTCATATAATATAACAAAACTTCGTCTATCTTTTTTTGATTGTTATATATATATCCGTGAAAAACTTTTCTGTCTTCAAGTTCTATTTTATTATGATTTTTTGTAAAAAAAACGGAAGATACCACCGTTTTGGCAATATTACCGCTTATTCTTATAACCGATAAAGCGGATTTAATATTTCCTGTAGCAAGAGCTACAATAGTATCTTCCTGTTTAAATAAGTTCATTATTTGTTGTTTGCTGCTAATTTTACACCGACTTTTCTGTTCAATCCGTTACCTTCGGAAAAAGTATCATATTCTTTCTTGTTTTTAAAATACATATGAATAAACTTTCTTTCTCTTGCGGACATAGGATCGAATCTGTATATTTTTTTTGTTCTGTTAACATACTCAATTGCTTTTAAAATAATCGTTTTAAGTTTTTCCTGTTGTTTTGCTCTGTAACCTTCTGTATCGATATTTACTTTTACTCTTGTGTTCGGATTATTGTTTATTATAAGCTGAATTACATATTCCAATGAATCCAATGTTTGTCCGCCTCTTCCTATTAACAAACTTCCGCTGTCGGTTGAAACTTCCACATTTACCGTTTCGTCATCGTTGGTTACATTAATATCGTTTACATTTATACCCATCATCGATATTATTTTGGATATATGTTCTTTTGTGTTTTTGCAAGCAAGATTAAAATCTATATCTTTCTTTTTTTCTTCTTTAACAACATCTTTTTGTTCTTCTTGTGCAGCATTGTTATCTTTTAAAGTTAAAAGAACTTTTGCGGGTTTTGCACCCATAAGACCGAACAAACCTGTAGTACCTTCATCAAGTATTTTAATTTCAACATCTTCTTTTGAACAATTAAGCTGTTTTAGTCCGGAAGAAATCGCTTCTTCTATGTTTTTACCGGAAACTTCAATTTCTTGCATATTTTTTACCTCCGTTAACATTTTTACTGTCCTGTTTTAATACGAAATATTGAACAATCATTGAAACTACGCTGTTTGTAAGCCAATATAATACGAGTCCTGAAGGGAATCCCCAGAACATCAATGTAAATATTATAGGCATTATATACATCATCTTTCTTTGAGCGGGATCGGAAGTTGCCGTTGTCATTTTTTGTTGTAAAAACATTCCTAAACCCATAATCAAAGGTAAAACGTTTAACGATATTGAACCGATATGTGTTAAGCTGTCGCAAGCGGATAAATCTTTTACCCAGAAAATCCATTCAGCAAATCTGAGTTCATAAGCATTTCTGAGTGTTTGAAACAATGCCCAAAAAATAGGAAGCTGTAAAAGCATAGGCAAACATCCGCCCAACGGATTTACATTTTGAGATCTGTACAAGTTCATCATCTCTACTTGTAATCTTTTAGGATCGTTTTTATATTTTGTTTGAAGTTCTTTTATTTTAGGTTGAACTCTTTTCATTCCTGCCATTGCTTTATAGCTTTTTAAAGTTAAAGGCAGAACCAAAATTTGTATTATTACCGTCATAATAATAATTGCCCAACCGTAATTGTTTGTTAAACTTTGTAAAAAGAACAATACCCATAAAGCAATTTTTGCCAAGAAACCGAAAAAGCCGAAATCGACTGTTTTTTCCAAACCTAAACCTAAAGTTTTAAGATATACATAAGATTTTGTTCCTATATAAAATCTTAAAGAAAAGTTCTGTATGTTTTCATCTTGCTTAACATTTGCCGATAAAACCAAAGTAGGAGCGGTTTTTTTGTTTTGTCTTACCATTGAAACGTTTGAAAATTGTAAAGAATTTGAAGGTATTAAAGCGGTAAGAAAATATCTGTTATCGATTGATACCCATTTATATAGTTGTGCCGGATTGTTTTCCGTTTTTATTTTTTCCAATTTTGCCGGCATTGTAGATGTATATCCCAACACTCTTGTAACAGTTGTGTTTTCTTTTAATTCTTTTTGGTCCGTTCCGAGTCCCGGTCCCCAATTCAAATCAACGGAAGGTAATACCGCATCTTGCGTTAATTTTTCAATCTTTATATCCAAGTTATGAAGATAATCTTGAGATAATGTAAATGTTTTTGTAATTTTCCAGTTTTGTTTTGATATATAAGTAAAAGTTAACTTATCTTCACTTTGTTCCGTAATTTCATAAACGGATCCCGGAAAATTTCCAAGAACAGGTTGTGCTTCCGGTAATACCAAATCTACAAAACTTCCGTTTTTTTCTTTTAAATACCAATGTTTTACGGATGCACCTTTATTTGAAAAAACAGCTTTATAATTTTGTTTTTCTATAACTATTTCTTTTTCTTCAATTTGAGGAAAATCTACAGTTGCATTTTCTTTGGGTAAATCCGAAACTGCTTTTATTTCTGAGGGAACTTCTTTATCTGTTTGTTGTTGTGTGTTTATGTTTGTTTGTTGCGGTTGTACTTGCTGCGGTTCCGGTTGAAAAAAGAAAATCCACAATGCTAATACTATTGCCGAACATACTATAAATGATATAAAATTTTTTTGCATGGCTTTCTCACTTTTTATTTTTTTGGAACCAAATCTATTCCGCCTTTATGAAAAGGATGGCATTTTAATAATCTTTTGATTGCTAAATAACAACCTTTAAAAACGCCGAACCTTTCAATTGCTTCATAAGCATAAGCCGAACATGTTGGATAAAATCTGCATCTTGGAGGGGTAAGTGAAGAAAACCTTCTATATATTCTAATAAGAAAAAGCAATAATTGTTTCATACTGCATTATACTTTATATATCATTATAACAATTAACTTTTTTAAAACAATCTAAAACCGTTTTCTTTAATGTGCTATACCCTGTCAATTTAATCTCTGGTTTTAATATAAATATTATATCTAAACCCGGTGTAAGCTTATGTTTATTGGTTCTAAAGATTTCTCTTAATCTTCTTTTTGCTAAATTTCTTTGTGTAGCATTGCCTACTTTTCTTGATGTTACAAGACCGATTCTTCTTATAGTATCTTCATCGTTTCTTTTTAAAATAAAAATAGTTACAAAATTATTTGTAATTTTTTTACCGTTTTTCAGTACTTTATTGAAATCGCTTTGTTTATGTAATTTTTCTTGATAACAAAATGAAAAGCCGCTACTGCTTGTAAGCATAATTATGCTGAAAGAGTTGCTCTACCTTTTCTTCTTCTTGCACTTAATACTTTTCTTCCGCCGGCAGTTGCCATTCTTGCTCTAAAGCCGATTTTCTTTTTTCTTCTTTCTGTGTTTGGTTGAAATGTTCTCTTTGTCATTTTTTAACCTCTTATTAATTTACAAAATAGTTTTACTATTATATCTAAATGGAAATTGATAGTCAAATTTTAGTACATTGAAAGAAATGCGGTAACATCATTATCATATACATAATCAACTTGATTATCATATGTTTCAAATATTGATTCCGAGTCAAGCAGGGAAGAGTTTATATTTGATTTTGTTTGTTGCATTACGAAAAATACGGAAGCCGATACTATAAAAAGAAAACTTGCCGCAAATACAAAATATTTTTTTATATTTATATGTATAATATTATTGTCTTTTTTTTTATGTTCCGTTTTATATATTTGATCCATTACGGAATCGGTAAAATTGTCGGAGATGTTTATTTTAGGCTTTGTTGATAACACTTTTTTTACTTTAACGAAATCATCATGTAATTGCTTACAATTTGAACAAGACTCCAAATGTTTCATTAGTTCTTTAACTTCTTCTAATGATAACTTGTTGTCTATAAGTAGTGAAATTTGTTCTTGAAATTTGTTGCAATTCATAATAAATTTTCCTGTAATAATAAACTTCTCATTTTATTTCTTGCTCTAAACAAATAAATCTTTACCTGAGTTATTGATATGTTAAGCATATTCGCTATTTCTTCATAAGAAAAATCTTCAATGTCTCTTAAAGTTATAACTGTTCTGTAATTGTCTTTTAACTTAGCCAAAGTCGTTTGTACTATGTTTTGTGTATCTTTTTGTAACATTTGAGATTCGATGTTATCTTCTTTTGCTTCAATGAAGTCTATAATATTGCTTTCATCGTCATCATCGTTACTGTTTGTTTGTAAAGGAACGAAATTATATTTTGCTTTTTTCTTTTTAGCTATCGTAATGGATTCGTTTATAACAATTCTGTAAAGCCAGGTTGAAAAAGCCGATTCGAATTTGAACTTGTCTAATGCGCGAAAGACTTTTATGAACACCGCTTGAGCAATATCTTCGTTATCCGATGTATTTCCGCAAAAAGAGTAAATTATCCCTAACACTTTCTCTTTATATTTATCTATAATAATTCTGAAAAGTTCGGTATCGCCTGCTAAAATCTTTTCAATTATTTGTTTGTCTTCATCCATTTACTTACACCATTTTAGACAATAAATTTTTACAAAAAGTTACACTGTTACTTAGCGGAATTTGTTTGTGAAACTTTATTAGTGCCGGAACCTTTTTTTTGGACATTGTTGGTTTTGTTTACCGTTGTTGTTGATTTTTTTACTTGTCCTTGTTGCGGTCTCCAACCTTTATTTATTGAATCATCTATGTTTTTCGTTTTTAACAATTTATCAATCTTTTCTTGTGAAGATTTCGTATATGTATCTTGTTTTTCTTTTGTTTTTAATCCGGATTTTGTATATTTACAAGCCGCATTCCATAATAACCATGTTTTTACATCAACATCAAAACAAGCCTGAATTTGAGCTTTTATTTCTTCAGGACCGTACTGAACACCTCTCATTGAAAAATCCTGTATCCATGGTCTTAATTTTTCAACGGGCAATCTTTTTATTCCTCCCGCAAGTGCCAAATATACCGTTCTGTAAGGTTCTTTGTTAGGATTTGGAATTCCGTAACATCCGTTAGGATAATGAGAAGGATAAACCATAGGACTTACATAATCTACATATTTTGTCATTTCAACAATTCTTTGTCCTATACCCATATCACCTTTTTCGGTTGTTGTTAAACCGAAAACATCTATTGATATTTTTACTCCTTTAGGTTCCAATCTTTCTTTTGCCTGTTTTAAAAATTCGACAATGGCATTTGAAGCCGTAATTGAAGAATGTGCAACACCGTATCTGCAATTCTTTATTCTTCCGTCTGACGGAAATCTTATATAGTCGAATTGAATTTCATCAAAACCGAGTTCTACCGCTTTGTCGCAAACATCAAGAGTATAATCTCTGACTTCTTGTTTGTAAGGATTTAACCATGTAATTTTTTTGTAATCCTGCCAAATTTCTCCTTCGGGAGTTTTTACTGCCAAATCAGGTCTTTTTCTCGGCAAAATATTGTCTCTGAAAACTACGATTCTTGCAATTGTATAAACGCCTTTTTCTTTTAATTGCTGAACATATTTTGAAAAATCGGGAATTTTAGGTGAATATGCAATGTTGTTCATAATTCCTTTCATACAATATATACCGTCAATTTCCTTTACATCTATAACAACTGCATTAAGTTCGGTGTTTGTTAACAAATCGTTAACTCTTTCTTTTAAAATTTGAGAACCGGAAACGAATTGAGATAAGTGCATACCCTTTACTTCGTTACTGGATATTGAAGTTTGCGGTTTTTCGTATTCCTGTTCAACCAAAACTTCGGTTTCTACAACATTTTCTTCGTTTTCATCTTGAGCAAAAACACCGCAAGATAAAAATAAAGACATAATTACCAAAAATATAAAATTCTTTTTCATATTACCTCGTTATCTTTTTTTAGATTCAATAATTGCGGTTGCTTGTTGTCTTGCCCACAAATCCGCTTTTATTAAATCTTTTATTTTATTTGTTTTTATTAATTTATGTTTCTTCAATACTTCTTTTACTGTTTGCGGAATTTCATTAAATTTAATTTTTTTATTTATAAAAGAATATACCGCAACTTCGTTTGCCGCACTCATAACCGCAGGTGCGGAATAGCCGATACCGGCACAATTATATGCTATATTTAAACATTCGAATTTTTTAAAATTAGGTTTGTAGAATTCCAGTTTTTGAATATCAAACAAATTTAACGGTTTTATGTGACAATCGGTTCTGTTCGGATAAGTTAATGCATATTGTATAGGTAATGTCATATCCGGATTTGACATTTGCGCCATTACACAACCGTCAGTAAATTCCACCATTGAATGTATTATTGATTGCGGATGAATTACTATATCTATTTTATTTATAGGTATGTCAAAAAGGACTGATGCTTCAATTGCTTCAAGACCTTTATTCATTAATGTGGCGGAATCTATTGTAATTTTTTTGCCCATTTTCCAAGTAGGATGATTAAGAGCTTCTTCTACAGTTATTTTTGAAAAATCTTTTTGTGATTTATAAAACGGACCGCCGGAAGCGGTCAACAAAATTCTTTTTATTTCTTTTTTATTGTTGTTTGCAATACATTGAAAAATAGCTGAATGTTCGCTGTCAACAGGAAGAATTGCAACACCTTTTTGTTTTGCCTTTTTCATTATCAGGTTTCCGGCCATTACAAGAGCTTCTTTGTTTGCCGTTGCAATATTTTTACCCGCATTTATTGCTTCAAGTAAAGGATAAATTCCTATTGCACCTACAACGGAAGATAATACCGTTTGAACTTTCGGTAAAGTTGCTATTTTATTTAAACCGTCAACACCGGTATAAACTTTAATTTTAATTTTTTCTTTTTTTGCCCAAGTTTTAAATTCTTCAACATAAGTGTCATCATATATACAAACGGCTTCGGGTTTGAATTTCAAAACCTGTTTTTTTAACAATTCTGTATTTTTGTTAACGGTTAAACCGCAAACCTTAAATTCATTCTTTGTTTGTGCAATAAAATTTAATGCTTGCGTTCCTATAGAACCAGATGAACCTAAAATCGATATATATTTCATTTAATCTCTCTAAAATATTGACTTAAAAATAATTATACCAAAAATAAACCTTTTATTGAAATTTAATTTGATATTATCATAAAAATTTTTCCAATTCACCGAAAAATTCGGTTGCTTTGGTTTGAAAAAAGTAGTTTGTTATTTGGCTTGTAAAAGAAGATTCCAAAGTGTTTACTTCTATTATTTTTGCACCGTTTCTTTGTGCGGTAAAAGGCATATAACAAGCAGGCATTACTTGTCCCGCCGTTCCTACAATAATTACCAAATCTGCATTGTTTGCCATTTTTAAAGATTTATCATAATTGTTTTTGTTTATTCCTTCACCGTAAAAAACAAAATCCGGTTTTAATATTCCGTTACAAGAAGGACATCTCGGAATATCTTGAGAAATATCTGTTTCCGACACTTTATATCTTAAATTACAGTCCAAACAAGCTAATGTGTGTATTGTTCCGTGAAATTCAACTACATTTTTTGAACCTGCTGCCTGATGAAGCCCGTCTATGTTTTGAGTTATTATTCCTTTTAACAACCCCTTTGTTTCCATGTCGGCCAACACTTCATGTGCTTTATTCGGTTGTGCCGTTCCCATAGAATTAAAAAATATTTTTCTCATTTCTTCCCAAGATTTTTTAGGGTTTGAATAAAAAAAACTTAACTCTATAAACTTGGGGTCGTATTTATTCCACAATCCGCCTGCTCCGGTAAAAGGAGGTATTCCGCTTTCTACGGATATTCCCGCTCCGGTAAAACCGATGGCATATTTTGATTTTTTTATTAAATCGGCAACTATTTCTATATTATTCATAATGTATATTATACAAAAAATTTGCAATAAAGTTTTATAATTTGCTATAATCAAAACAAGTTTAGGTGACCATGATTTCGCGGTCACCTTTTATTTTTTATAATTGAAGAGAAAATTTAAATGGAAATTACGAAACAAATAGAAGATTTATTGTTGCCTATAGCACAGGCGGAAAATGTTGAAATAGTAGATATTGAATATGTTAAAGAAGAAGGAAAAAATATATTAAGAATATATATCGATACCGAAAAAGGTGTTAACTTGGATTTGTGTGCCAAAATGAGTAATTTGTTCGGAGTTAAATTGGACGAAACTGATCCTATATCCGATAATTATGTGTTGGAAATATCTTCACCGGGTATAGACAGAATTTTAAAGAAAGAAAAAGATTTTGAAAGATTCAAAGGTTTTAGAATAAAAGTTACCACATTAACGGCAATAAACAATCAGAAACATTTTAAAGGTAATTTGGTTGCCGTAGGTAACAACAAAATTGTAGTGGATGATTTAACTAATAAAATTGTAGAAATAGAAATAGCAAATATTCTTAGAGCAAAAGTAGATCCAGAATTTTAACGGGGGAAATAAAAATGTCAAGTGAACTTTTAAATGCACTCGAAACAATACAAAAAGAGAAAAAAATTCCAAAGGAAGAAATTTTAAGAGTAATAGAAAATGCATTGGTATCCGCATACAAAAAGCATGTAGGTAAAAATGTTAATGTTGAAGCAAAAGTAGATTCCGAAACGGGAGCAATGTCTGCTTGTGTTATAAAAAAAGTGGTTGAAAATGTTGTTAATCCGCTTTTGGAAATATCTTTGCAGGATGCAAAAAAATACAGTAAATCCGCTAAAGTCGGTGAAGATGTAAAAATACAACTTGATACCGACGATTTTTCAAGAATTGCCGCTCAGACAGCAAAACAGGTTATCGTTCAAAAAATAAGAGAATCCGAAAGAGATTCTTTATATGAAGAAATGAAAGGCAAAATCGGTGAAATGGTAAACGGTTCAATTTACAAAATCGCAAACAAAAATATTATTGTTGATTTGGGAAGAAGCGAAGCAATATTGCCTGTTTCCGAACAGGTTTATAAAGAAAAATTTGCAGTAGGTCAACATATAAGAGCTTTAATAATTAAAGCGGAAAAAAATGTTAAAGGTCCTAATACGGTTTTATCCAGAGCTCATCCCGATTTGGTAAAAGTTTTATTCGAATTGGAAGTTCCCGAAATTTATGAAAAGATTGTTAACATAGTAAGCATTGTAAGAGAGCCGGGAGTAAGAACAAAAATTGCCGTTACATCAAACAATCCTAAGGTTGATCCCGTAGGCGCATGTGTAGGTGTAAAAGGCGCAAGAATAAAACCTATTATCGATGAATTAAGAGGAGAAAGAATAGATTTAATACCTTATTCTTCAGATCCGGTAAAATATATTACGGCAGCTATTTCACCTGCAAAAGTTATAAGTGTTACAATAGTTTCCGATACGGAAAAGAAAGCCGAAGTAATTGTCGCCGATGATCAACTTTCTTTGGCAATAGGAAAATCCGGTCACAATGTTCGTCTTGCTGCAAGATTGACAGGCTGGCATATTGATGTAAAATCCGAACAACAAAAGAAGCAGGAATTGGAACAAAAAGTAGTTGAACAAACATCTGCTTTGGAACAATTGAAAGAAAAAGGTGTCAGCGATAAAATTATAGATTTGTTGGTTCAGGCAGGTATTTCAAATATACAAAAATTATCGGAATTAAAAGTTGACGATTTAACGACTTTACCCGGAATAGGTCCGAAAACGGCTGAAAAAATTATAGAAGCGGCAAAGGAATCTATTTCTCAACAATAGGAGTATTTTTATGACAACTACAAAAAAAACAGCTACTGTTAAAAAAGAAACGGATGAAACAAAAAAAGTAAAAAAGACAACGGCTAAAAAAACGGCTGTTGCCAAAAAAACTAAAGCTGAAGGTACGGGCACAGGTACCAAAAAAACTGCGGCGGTTAAAACAAAAAAAACCGCTGTTAAGAAAACTGCTGCCAAAGATACAAAAGCTAAAACAACAGCAACATCATCCGCAAATAAAAAAACTCCGGCAAAAAAAACAAAGAAACCCGTTTCTAAAAAAAATGTTGAGAAAAAAGATATAGTTGAAGAAAAAATACAGGAACAAGTTCCGTCACAAGAACCTGTTTCCGCCGTTGAGCAAATTTCACAGCCGAAAGAAGAAGTAAAACAACAACCTCAGGAAGTTCAAAAACAGGAACCTCCCAAAGTTGTAAAAAACGAACCTGAAAAAAAAGAACAACCGAAAGTTGTTTCCAAAGAGCAGGTAAAACAGTCACAACCTCAAACTCCGGTACAACAAAAACAACCGGCTCAGCAACAGCAACCGCCTAAAGTTGAACCGAAAAAAGAAGAACCGAAAGAACCCGAAAAACCGGCATTGCCTAAAATTACAATAAACGAATTGATTACGGTAAAAGAACTTGCCGAAAAAATGAATTTGAAAGTAGGCGATGTTTTAAGAAAGTTAATGACAATGGGTACTTTGGCAACAATAAACCAAAGATTGGATACCGATACCGCAATATTGCTTGCCAACGAGTTCGGTTATGATGCAAATTTATCTTCGTTGTACGAAGAAGAAGAAAATATAGAAACATCTCAAAAAGATGATGAAGCAAATTTGTTGCCGAGATCACCTATCGTTACAATTATGGGACATGTTGATCACGGTAAAACATCCTTGCTTGATGCTATAAGACACAGTAATGTTATAGCAGGTGAAGCAGGCGGAATTACTCAGCACATAGGTGCTTACAGAGTAAAAACATCTACAGGTGAAATAACATTTTTGGATACTCCGGGTCACGAAGCGTTTACCGCTATGAGATCCAGAGGTGCACAGGTAACGGATATCGTTATATTGGTGGTTTCCGCTGCGGACGGTGTTATGCCTCAAACAATAGAAGCTATCAACCATGCAAAAGCCGCAAATGTACCTATAATAGTTGCGGTAAACAAAATAGATTTACCGGAAGCCGATCCTCAAAGAATAAGACAAGAAATCAGCAATTACGGTTTGTTGCCTGAAGAATGGGGCGGTGATACCATAATGGTGGATATTTCCGCTAAACAAAAAATGAATATAGACAGCTTGTTGGAATTGGTACAGTTAAAAGCGGAAATGATGGAACTTAAAGCAAATCCTAACAGAAGAGCTGAAGGTATCGTTATAGAAGCAAAACTCGATCATAAAAAAGGTACCGTTGTAACAATGCTTGTACAAAACGGAACATTAAGAGTAGGCGACAATATAGTTGTAGGTACAACCTACGGAAAAGTCAGAGCAATGGCTAACGAATATTCACAAAGATTTAACGAAGCAATTCCAAGTATGCCGGTAGAGGTTTTAGGTATTAACGAACCTCCGCAGGCAGGAGACAAGTTCATAGTTTTGGAACACGAATCTCAAGCAAGAGAAATTGCAAATGCAAGAAAAGAAAAAGCAAAAGCCGATTCTTTAAAACCGAGACAACATTTATCTTTGTTGGATATCAATACGGGAAAAACGAAAGATTTAAGAATAATTTTAAAAACCGATGTGCAGGGTTCTTTGGGTGCATTGTGTGATGCATTGGAAAGAATGTCTAACGAAGAAATAAAATTGGATATTATCCATAAAGGTGCAGGCTCAATTACAGAATCCGATGTTGTTTTAGCGGCAGCTTCCGATGCAATGATTGTCGGGTTTAACATAAGACCTGATGCAAATGTTGAAAAAATAGCGGAAAAAGAAGGTGTAAGCATAAATGTTTACAGAATTATATATGAACTTATAGCCGATATAAAAGCTGCAATGGAAGGTTTGCTTGATCCTGATACAAAAGAAAAAATCGTGGGTAAAGCATCGGTTAAACAAGTGTTTAAACTGTCTTCCGCAGGAACTGTTGCAGGTTGTACGGTTATAGAAGGTAAAGCACAAAGAAATGTTAAAGTAAGATTAATCAGAGATAATGTTATAATATTTGAAGGAAACCCTTCGGCAATAAAAAGATTCAAAGATGATGTAAAAGAAGTTGAAAAAGGTTACGAATGCGGTATTTCGTTGGAAAATTTTTCGGATATCAAAGTTTCCGATATTATGGAATTTTTCACAATAGAAAAAACTGCAAGAAAATTGGAAACGGATATTTAAGGATAAAAAATTGAAAGCATATAAAAGATCAACAAGAGTTGCACAACTTATACAAGAACAGGTTGCAAAAATTTTTCATGATATAAGGGAATTAAATAAAGGTTTGGTTACGGTTACACAGGTAAAACTTACCGATGATTTGCAAACCTGCAGAATATTTTATTCCGTTATAGGCAGTGAAGAAGATAAGAAAAATGCAAAAACCGTTCTTGAAGAAAAACAGAAATTTATAAGATTTCAGTTGGCACAAACGGTGGATTTAAGAAGAACACCTACAATAGATTTTAAGTACGATGACTCAAGCGAAAAAGCAGCAAAAGTTTTTGAAATTTTAGAAAAAATAGAAAATGAAAAAAAATAAAATTTTAACATTACAAAATACAAGCGAAAAGAATATAATAGCCGCTATTGTTAAGAAAATACAAACATCAAAAACTTTTTTTATTGCAGGTCACAAATCGCCGGACGGCGATGCTTTGGGATCGGGTCTTGCACTCGCATCCGCACTTCGTTCGTTAGGTAAAAAAGTTTCACATTGTTCAATAGATCCCGTTCCCGAAGATATGGTATTTATGCCCGGTTCCAAAACAATAAAATGTACGAAAAAATTGAAGGGTAATTTTGATTGTGCAATTATTTTGGAATGTAAAGATTTTGAAAGAATGGGTGATATTATATCTTGCGAACAGGCAAAGTTTGTAATAAATATAGATCATCATTTAATACACAACAATTACGGTGATATAAATTATGTCGTTCCCACATCTTCTTCCGTATCGGAACTTATATACAATATATTAGTTGCATTGAAAATAAAGTTAACTAAAATGCAGGCGGAAAATTTGTATATAGGAATTGTTACCGATACGGGAAGATTTCAACAAATAAACACAACTTCGAATTCTCATCTTGTTGCATCTCAATTGTTGAAGTACGGAGTAAATTCAAATAAAATCTGTAAACAATTGTTTTTAACCACAAAAATAAATAAATTAAAATTGTACGGTTTTGCATTATCGAATATTCAAACCGCACTTAACGGAAAATTTGTTTATATAAAACTTAACAAAAAAATGTTTGAAGAATCAAAAGCACTTGATTCCGATACCGACGGTATAATAAATTTCTGTATAAATGTTCCGGGTGCGTTCATAGGTTGTGTTGCAAAAGAAATAGAAAAAAATGTTACGAAAGTAAGTTTCAGATCCATAGAAAAAATCAATTTGTTAAATATAGTTAAAGTTTTCAAAGGCGGCGGACACAAAAATGCTGCCGGTTGTACAATAAATTCAAATTTGGACGATTCTATAAATAAAATAATAAAAGTTTGTAAAGAATATGTTTGAACAACAAAATAATTTCAGCGGACTTTTGTTGGTAAATAAACCTTCCGGAATAACTTCTTTTAAGGTTGTAAGCATAATAAGAAAAACATTAAAAGTAAAAAAAGTGGGACATTGCGGTACATTGGATCCTCTTGCGGTGGGACTTATGATTGTTTTGGTCGGCAAATC